>Ga0315282_10000134_pt1 | contig 146689 bp, 140 predicted proteins | sample YL17G07_20_MG_FD_203693 | JGI IMG/M metagenome (GOLD analysis project Ga0315282, IMG submission 203693) | Sediment microbial communities from Yellowstone Lake, YNP, Wyoming, USA - YL17G07_20 | ecosystem: Environmental > Aquatic > Freshwater > Lake > Sediment | place: USA: Wyoming | collected... | reverse complement strand
CACGGTTTTCAGGGGGTAATGCGCGATTTCCATGCACTTTGGGCATTGGACTCGCCCATGACATATCATAGAACTGCTGTAATATCAAGAGGTTACGGAAAGTTATCGCCTTTTTCAGCAGACCCTAAGTCCTCGTTTTCAGGCCTGAAAACAGCGATTTAAAGCCGCGACCCCATTCATCGCCCAGTATGGCTCGGTCGGGCCGCGCCCGCCCGTCTAGTTTCCTCAAACCGTTGATTGTGCTATAGTAATTTTTCAAGAACCGAGCGGGAGGAGAACCCACCATGGAATATCGCATCGGCCTCATCGGCTGCGGCACGGTCGGACAGGGTCTTCTGGAGATCCTGGATAAGAAAAAGGAATTTCTCCGCGACGCCTTCGGTTTCGAAGCCAGGGTCGTGGCCATATCGGACAAGATCAAGGGAACCCTTCTCGTCCCCGAGGGCATCGATATCCCGGCCGTCCTCGAAGTCCTCGGCCGCGGCGGGAGTCTCGCCGATTATCCGAAGGCGGCCCCCGGCCAAACCGAGCCGCTCGACCCCCTGGACATGATCGAGAAGACCGACGCCGACATCATCGCCGAGCTCACCTACACGAACATCGAGACCGGCGAGCCGGCGACGAGCTACATCAAGAAGGCCCTGCGGACGGGGAAACACGTCGTCACTTCCAATAAGGGCCCGGCGGCGCTCCACTATCGCGAGCTCCAGAACCTGGCCCGCAAGAACGGGCTCCAGTTCCGGATCGAGGGCACGGTCATGAGCGGGACGCCGGTCTTCCATCTCGCCGAGAGCGGCCTCCCCGGGAACGACATCCGGGAGGTCAAGGGCATTCTCAACGGGACGACGAACTTCATCCTGACGAAGATGGAGACCGAGGGGATGGACTACGCCGACGCTCTGAAGCTTGCCCAGAAGCTCGGCTACGCCGAGGCCGACCCCACGGCCGACGTCGAGGGCTTCGACGCCCTGGCCAAGATCGTCATCCTGTCGAACGTCCTCATGGGCGGGTCGCTCAAGACGTCGGACGTCCCGCGGAAGGGCATCTCGGCCATCGGCAAGGCCGAGGTCGCGGCCGCTAAAAAAGAGGGCTACCGGTTCAAGCTCATCGCCCAGGCGAAAAAGGAGGCGGGCCGGGTCGCCGCGAGCGTCTCGCCCCAGAAGCTGCCGCTTTCCGACCCCCTGGCCGGCGTCATGGGCGCCCAGAACGCGTTGAGCTTCGAAACGGACCTCATGGGCAAGGTCACCATCCAAGGCGCGGGCGCCGGGAAGACCGAGACGGGGTTCTCCATCCTCTCCGACCTGCTGGCCATCCACCGCTGCCGCTAGGCCTTGACTCCCGGCCCTGTTTCTTTATATCCTAAAGACTAATAGACCGTGTCATGCGGTTTGTCTTCATGTCTTTTCCTGAGCCGCCGTCCCGACAAGTCTATTCATTAGGATTGGAGGAATCATGAGTCCCACCCAGCCCCACCGGCCGGGAGTGCAAAAGTACATCGACGCTTCCCAGAAGCTCCTGGCCCAGCGCCAGGCCGCGCTGGCCCGGATGAAGGCGATGAAATTCGATACCATCGCCGTCCACGGCCTCTATACCGTCGAGGAGTCCCTCGAACGGAACCAGGGGGCCGTGATCGAGCCCCTGTATCTTTCCGCCTCGCAGGCTTATGCCGATTCCGACGAGCTCGAGGCCGCCCTGTCCTACCTCGTCCCCACCTGGTGTTACACCAGGATCGCCAACCCGACGACCTATTACCTGGAATGGGTCCTGGCCCTGCTCGAGGGCTACAAGACGGGCTTCGACACATCCTGCCTCGTGACGGCGTCCGGGATGTCCGCCATCATGGCCGCGGTGGACCCGTTCCTCGTCAAACAAAAGGACGGCCCGGAGAGGATCAACTTCGTCTCCTCCATCCAGCTTTACGGCGGCACGTACCAGCATTTCTCGGTCCGCAAGATGAAGGAGCGGGGCATCGAGGTCCGCTGGGTCCAGCACCCCTGGGACATGGAGGGCTGGAAAACGAAGATCGACGAGGACACGCGATTCCTCTACATGGAAATGCCCTCCAATCCCCAGCAGTCCTTCAGCGATATCAAGGCCCTCGCCGATCTGGCCCATCAATGGGAAATCCCGCTCATCGTCGACGCCACCTGCGCGACCCCGGCCCTGATGCGGCCCATCGCCTACGGCGCGGACGTCGTCGTCCATTCTCTGACGAAGTCCATCACCTCCGGCGGGCTGGCCGTCGGCGGGGCGCTCATCAGCCGCAAGCCCATCGTCACCAAGGTCCGGAACGACGATCCCATGTTCAAGGAGAGCTTCGCGGAATACGTCAAGTTCTGGCCCTACCGGGACAACGGGCCGGCCGCCTCGCCGGTCAACGCGATCTTCGCCCTGAACGACCTCCGGACGCTGCGGTCCAAGATGGACCTCGTCAGCGCGAATTGCCAGAAGGTCGCCGAATACCTCCAGTCCCATCCCAAGGTGTACCAGGTCGATTACCTGGGCCTGCCCAGCTACCATCTCCATAAAGTCGCCAAGAAGTACATGAAGCTCGTCGATTCCGACGACGGCGCGGGAAACGAAATCAACCGATACGGCCACCTGATGAGCTTCCGGGTCGACGGTCCGCCGGAGAACGCAAGGAAGGTTTTCGACGGCTTCAAGATGATCTACCGGGCTACCGACCTCGGCCGCATCAAGAGCGTCGCCACCATCCCGGCGATATCGACGCACCAGCAGCAGGGCGAGGAGGCCCGGCGGATGGCCGACGTTCCGCCCCAGCTCATCCGGCTCTGCGTCGGCGGCGAGCACCCGGACGACGTCATCGCCGACCTCGACCAGGCGCTCAAGTCCATCAAGTGATCCGGGCTCTTCTGGAGTCGCGATGGGGGACACGGGCGATGAGCATTGAAAAAGGAAAGAGGAGCACTCTCGATGCCTGAGAAAAGATCAACACTGTCCGGATACCGGGGAACGTGGGCCTGGGTTGATCTGACGAACAGGTCGGTCCGGGTCGCGCCGGCCGACCCCGCTCTCTGCCGCGATTACGTCGGCGGCCGCGGGCTCCAGGCCCGGCTCCTCTCCGAAAAGCTCCAGGCCGGCGGCCCGCTCAAGGACCCCCTCAGCCCCGGGAACAGGATCGTCATCGGGAGCGCCGCCGCGAACGATACCGTTATCCCGACCGCGGGTCGCGGCTCCTGCTCCTTCATCGGGACCATGACCCGGTCGCCCGAAAGCGGGACCTGGGTGCCGGGACATCAGCCCATCTACGGCATGATCACGCACTCGAGCGCCGGCGGCCTCTTCCACAACATGCTCAAGCGGGCCGGCATCGACCAGCTCATCATCGACGGCCGGGCCGACCGCCCCGTCCGCATCGAGGTCATCGAGGGGGCCGTCCGCGTCGTCGAAGCAGAAGAGAGCCTCTTCCAGAAGGCCGCTGGCCGCTCCGTGCCCCGGCCGGCCTCGGAGATCACGGACGAACTCTCCCGGAAGATCAAGGGCTCCTCCACGGTCTGCGTGGGGCCGGCGGGCTGGAACCTCGTGGACTTCGCCTGCCTCACGGCCGATTATCATCGGAACTTCGGCCGCGGCGGGGCCGGGGCCGTCTTCGGCTCCAAGAACCTCGTCGCCGTCACGGCGCTCGGGAAAGACCCGGTGTCCTACGCGGACGCCGAGGAATTCAAGAAGCTCGGGCGGGAGCTCGACCGGATCGTCAAGGCCAGCGTCGAGGATCCCAACCGGACGGCCTCGTTCCGGCCGACGACGGGCACGACCTGGTGGCTCGACCGGGCTTTCAACGGCCGCTACCTGGGCGTCAAGGGTGGATACCTCCCCTGGCACAATTTCGACGAGGGGTCCTTCGACCCCGGCGACTACGCCCGCGTCTCGACCGACGCCTTCCTCGAGATCTCCGGCAAGCACAACGTCTGCAACAAGTGCCGTCACATTTTCTGCACCCGGTCGGCCAAGGTCGACTCGGGGCCTTACGCCGGCGCGGGCGTCCGCCCCGAGTTCGAGACGATCGCCCTCTGGATCAACTGCTGCATCCTCGACCGGGACGCCATCTTCCACATGAATGATCTCTGCAACGAGCTGGGTGTCGACACGATGACCTTCGGCAGCGTCATGGCCGGGGCCATGGAGCTTTCCGAGAAGGGCTTCTTCACGGGCTTCGGCAGCCGCCTCCGCTTCGGGGACGCCGCCGAAATGATTCAGGCGCTGAAGGACATCGCCTACGGCGCGAGCGATTTGGGCCGGCTCCTCGGCCACTACACCGACCGTGTCATCGCCGAACTGGCGGGCCGCTCGGCCGCGGGCGCGCTCTCCGATATCGTCTATTGCGCGACGACGGCCTACGGCGGCCTCGGCTACGCCGGGATCAACCCCAAGGCCTTCCCGGGGATGTTCACGGCCTACGGGACCTCGAACCGCGGCCGGGGCGACCACACCTACGCCTGGACGATCCAGGCCGAGGAGGGCGGGCTCAAGGATGCCCGCGACCTGGCGGCCTACGTCGCGGAAGGCCAGGCCGGCAAGGCCCTCGTCGATTCCCTCGGCCTGTGCGACTTCTTCACCGGCGACATCACCGCGGAGCCGTTCCTCTCCCTCTACCGCGCCCTGACCGGGATCGAATACACGGCCGATTCGCTCAAGGAGTGCGGCCGCCGAATCTACGCCCTCGAACGCCGGATGAACAACATCCAGGGCCGCGACCGGACCTACGACGCCTTCGTCCCGGCCAAGCTCAAGGTCCCGATGACCCGCGGCGCCCATCAGGGCCGCGCCGTCGATGAAGCATTATACAGCTCCGTCCTCGACGCCTACTACGACGCCTGGGGTTGGTCTCGCCAAGGCATTGCCCCGGCCGGTTGAATTCGGCGATAACTTCCTTTAGAATCGAGCCGTGGAAAAGATCCGCATCCGCGGCGGCCCCGACCTCCGGCTGAAAGGCAAGGTCCGCATCAGCGGGGCCAAGAACGCCGTCCTGCCCGCGATCGCGGCCGGCCTCCTGACGGGCGACGAGGTCCGCCTCGGCAACGTCCCGCGGGTCAAGGACGTCCGCACCATTCTGACCCTGGTCGACGAGCTGGGCGGAAAATGTTCGCTTCAGGAGAATTCCGTCTCCGTGCGCGTCGAGCGGATCACGTCCGACGAGGCCTCCTATGAGCTCGTCCGGGCCATGCGGGCGTCCATCCTCGTCCTCGGCCCGCTCCTGGCCCGCTTCGGCAAGGCGGCCGTAGCCCTGCCCGGCGGCTGCGCCATCGGCTCGCGCCCGGTCGACCTCCACATCGGCGGCCTGCAGAAGCTCGGGGCGAAGATCTCGCTCGAGCACGGCTATATCCAAGCCCAGGCCGACCGGCTCCGCGGCGCCGTCATCGAGTTCGAGAAAAAGACGGTCACGGGCACGGAGAACCTGCTCATGGCCGCGTCCCTGGCCGAGGGCGAGACCATCCTGAAGAACTGCGCCGTCGAACCCGAAGTGACCGACCTGGCCGTCCTCCTGAACAAGATGGGGGCCCGGATCGAATGGCACGGCGACGACACGGCCCGCATCCTGGGCGTCCAGGAGCTCCACGGCGCCAGCCACGACATCATCCCCGACAGGATTGAGACCGGGACGTTCCTCGTCGCCGGCGCCCTGACCGGCGGGGATGTCCTCCTCACGGGCGTCGAGCCGGGCCACGTCCGAACGGTCATCGAGAAACTCCGCTATTCCGGGGCGGTGATCGAGCCGGAAGGACGGAGGGGCCTCCGCGTTTTCGGCAACCGGGAGATCAAGGCCCAGGACATCACGACCTCCCCCTACCCCGGCTTCCCCACGGACATGCAGGCCCAGTTCATCACCCTCATGACCCAGGCCGAGGGGACGTCCATCATCACGGAAACGATCTTCGACCGCCGGTTCGCCCACGTCAACGAGCTCGTCCGGCTCGGGGCGTCGATTGAGGTCCAGGGGGACAAGGCCATCGTCAAGGGCGTGACGCCCCTCTCCGGGGCCGAGGTCACGGCCACCGACCTCCGGGCCTCGGCCTGCCTTATCCTGGCCGGGCTCATCGCCGGCGGCGAAACCGTCCTCAGCGAGATCGAGCACCTCGACCGGGGCTACGAGAGGATCGAGGAGAAACTCCACGGCCTCGGCGCTTCGATCGACCGATTTACGTCCTGAGAGGAGGGTCCATGGACACCTGTCTTTTCTGCCGGATCGTCAAAAAGGAGATCCCGGTGAAGATCGTCTACGAGGACGAGAAATTTCTCGCGTTCGAGGACATCCGCCCCCAGGCGCCCGTCCACCTCCTGCTCATCCCCAAGACGCATTTCGCCTCTCTCAACGACGCCCCGGAAGGGGCCGAGGGTCTGCTCGGCGAGATCCTCTTCCGGGCCCGGGAGATCGCCCGGGAAAAAGGGATCGGGACAACCGGCTACCGGATCGTTCTCAATACGGCCGGGGACTCCGGCCAGGAAGTCTTCCACATCCATTTCCACCTCCTCGGCGGCCGCCGGATGAAGTGGCCTCCGGGATGACCGGCGGCGCGGGACGCAACATGCCATGGCCTACTTGATCGACGGGAACAACCTCCTCGGCCGCATCGCCCCCCACGAGCTCAGGGAGAGGTCCGGCCGGGAGGGGCTCGTCGGCCGGCTGCTGGGCTTCCAGAAGGTCACCCGCAGCCGGATCCACCTCGTCTTCGACGGCAACCCCGAGCGGGAGCGGACGGCGGTCGCCGTCAACCCCAAGTTCACGATCCTCTATCCGGGGGAAGGGCAGAGCGCCGACGACGTCATCGAGGATGTCATCCTCCGGCTGACGGACAGGAGGCGGTTCTTCGTGGTCAGCTCTGACCGGGCCATCCGGGAATTCGCCAAGGCGAGCGGCGTGACCGCAGTGACGTCGGAGGTCTTCGCCCGGCAGCTCAAAACCGCCCTGAAGGAACGGAAAAAGCAGAAGGAGATGGAGAAGCGGGTCGAAGCCCCGTCGCCGCTCGAAGTCAACCTCTGGGACGAGGTCTTCAAGTCCAAGCCATGACGACATTCTCGATCGTCGGCGCGGGACGGCTCGGCGCGTCGCTCGGCGCCGCCCTGACGAAAAAAGGCTGGGACCTCAAGGTCGTCGCCGACCGGGACCCGGCCGCGGCCCGGGAGGCCCGGAAAATCATCGGCCGGGGGACGGCGACGCCGGACATCGGGAAGGCGGCGCGCGGGGCCCGAGTCGTGTTCATCTGCGTCCCGGACGATGCGTTGGAGGTCGTGGCCAAAAAGCTGGCCCGACCGGGGTCGAGCTGGGCCAGCCGTTTCGTCTTTCACACGAGCGGGCTTCATCCCGCGGCCGCACTCAACCCGCTCCGGAAAAAGGGCGCCCGAGCGGCGTCCATGCATCCCGTCCAGTCCTTCCCTGAAAAGGGCGCGCCCCTCCGTTTCTTCCGCGGGATCTTCTGGGGACTCGAGGGGGACGCGGACGCGGTCAGGGCCGGGCGGGACGTGGTCAGGACGCTCGGCGGGCGGGCCCTGGTCCTGCGGGAAAATGACAAGCCCCTCTACCACGCCGCCTGCAGCCTGGCTTCAAACGGGCTCGTTTCGCTCGAGGCGACGGCCGTGGCGCTTCTCCGCGAGGCGGGAGTCCGCCAAAAAACGGCCATCGCCGTCCTGCTGCCTCTCGTTCAAGGAACTTTACAGAACGTAAAAAAATTTGGCTTGGAAAAAGCGCTCACGGGCCCGGTCGCCCGGGGGGATGTCGAGACCGTCCGCAGACATCTCGAGGCCCTGAAGTCCCGCCCCCACGAGGAAAAGATATATAGGACCTTGGGAAAACAGGCCCTGGGACTGATCGCGGGCCGATCCCTGCCGGCCCGGAAGGTCAGAGCATTGAAGCGGTTGCTGGAACGTGGATGACCTCCTCTTCCAGCCGGACGCCGGACATCCCGAAAACGCGCTCCTTCATCTCCTCCGCCAGCTGAAGGACATCCCTGGCCCGGGCGTTCCCCGTGTTCACGATGAAATTGCAGTGCCCTTCGTAGACGGCCGCGCCGCCGACCGCCAGGCCCTTCGCGCCGGCCTGCTCAAGGAGCCGTCCGGCCGCGATCTTCTCCCCCGCCGGCGAACACGGGTTCTTGAAGTAGCTCCCGGCGCAGGCCGTCCCCCAGGGGGGATGCTTCGCCCGCCTCTTCTCCAGGTAATCCTTGATCTTGGCTTCTGAGGCTTTGCGGTCGCCGGGCGCGGCGTCGATGACGACCCGAAGGACGACGGCATGGCTTTTCCGGAGGGAGGACGTCCTGTAGCCGAAGCCGAGATCCTGCCGGGCGAGCCTCCGCTCTCCGCCGGCCGGGTCGACGAGGACGGCCTCCTCGAGAAGATCCCCGATGCTCCGGCCGAAGGCCCCGGCGTTGCCGGCGAGCGCGCCGCCCACCGTCCCAGGGATCCCGGCCATGAATTCCAGGCCTCCGAGCCCTCTGGTCAAGCTGTATTGGAGCAGGGACGACAGGCCGGTTCCCGAAACGACGGTCACCCGGCCTTCGTGGCTACTCAGGCCTTCCGCCCTGTTCCGGACGATCAGGCCCCGGTACCCCTCGTCGTCGAAAAGGATGTTGAAGCCGCCCCCGATGACGTAGAAAGGAAATCTCTCACGGGCGGCCACGGCCACGGCCTGCTTGAGGTCTTTCTCCGTCCGGGCCTCGAAAAAAAGGTCGGCCGGGCCGCCGATCTTGAAGCTTGAGAACTGGTCGAGCCCGACCTTTTCCCGGAGCGGCAGGCCTGTCACTTCAAGGAAAACGCTTCCGAAGTCCTGGGCGATTTTCATCGCGGCTATTATATTGCATTGCCGCCGGTGAAGTAAAACAAAGGAGGGCGTGTCCAATTTGAGGGACGGTCCTCCCGGCGCCCGCGGGTCGGATCAGGGCGCCGATCAGGGGAGATGTTCTTTAGGGTATGCCGGTGTCCCCCTTTTTGCCTATTGGCATGAGAATTGCTATATTTTATGGATATGCGGCAAGATATTGACAATTACCGGGATGCGGATTATGATTCAACAAATTTTGATGCGAGGTTTTGAATGAGAAAGACACTTTGGATCACGGTGACCTTGGTTTTCCTGCTGACGGGCCTTCTGGCCGCCCAGAGCGCCGACGAGGAATACCTCAAGGCCATGCAGCTCTCCGACAAGTGCCGGCAAATCCAGGCCCTCGATGCCTATATCACTCAATACGCGGGAAAAGGCGGCCAGTACGACGCTTACGCGTACGCGTATTACTGCCTGACCCCCTGCCCGACCAAGAACGCCCAGAAGGCCATCGACTACGGAGAAAAGTCCCTGACCATGGGCGGGATCGACGAAAGCGTCAAGCTCCAGATCATTGGGACCATCCCCTCTCTCTACGCGAGCCTGGGACAGATGGATAAAGCCAAGGCGGCCGTTCAGCGGATCATTGATTTGGGCAAAGCCAGCTCTGACCCCAAAATCTCGGCAGAGCTGCAGGCCCGCGGGTACTTAGCGCTCGGCCAATTCTCGGAGAGGGCGGGTGATTACGCCGCCGCGGCCTCGTCCTACATCACCGGCTACAGTATCCTGAAAGACCCCAACATTTTAAAGCAGTTCAACATTCTGGCCGCGACGCTCTCCAAGGCCCAGAAGTACGCCGAAGCCGAAAAGGTCTTCCGGGAATTCTATGCCGCCGACAAGGGTCCCGAAAGCGCCTCCTTCTTGGCCCAGACTCTCTACAAGGAAGGCAAGGTCGACGAGGCCCTCGGAATATACAGGGAAGCCTACGCCAAGAAGAAGACCGCCAATCTCGCTCTCAATATAGCGGTCATTCTGAACAAAGAGGCCAAGGTCAGGCCCTCCCTTAAGCCCCAAGCCATCGAGGCTTGGATCGAGGCCGGCTTGCTAAACTCAGCCAAACAGAAGGACTTTTTTCAGGCCGCCCAAAACCTCTACATCAGCGACAGCCCGGACCTGGCCGCGATCAACACCCAGATTGAAGAGCACAACAAGAACATCACCGAGATGACCAAGACCTACAACGACAAGTACGGGAGCAAAAGCGACGACGATCTCACGGGCCCCGAAAAGGTTTCCATGAAGAAGCTGAACAACGCCATCGAGTCCGAGAAGCAGGCCATCGAGCAGATCAAGGCCCAGCAGAAGGGCGTCTTCGAGAAGTTCAACCAGCTCGTTGCCCAGGTCAGGGCGAAGCTCGGGCGATAAAGGGGTCCGCCGGAGGCGCGTTCGAACCTCGTCGCCCTCCGCCCCGCGAGGGTCGGCGATGAGGACTCTCTGATAGCGGAGGAAATCCGTGTCCTCCTCTCTTTCCGCCAAACAGGCCAGGGCCCGGGCCGGGGAGCTCCGTCGCGAGATCCTCCACCACGAGCGGAAGTACTACGTCGACAACGACCCCCAGATTTCCGACGGCGAGTTCGACCGTCTGGTCCGCGAGCTCAGGGACATCGAGGCCAAGTTCCCGGAGCTCGTCACCCCCGAATCCCCCACCCAGCGCGTCGGTGAGAAACCGATCGAGGGGTTTCCCTCCGTCACCCACCGGACGCCCATGCTCAGCATCGACAATGTTTACAACGAGGCCGAGCTCCGGGAGTTCGAGGAGCGCGTCCGGAAGCTCCTCCCCGGCCAGGCCGTCGAGTACGTGGCCGAGCTCAAGATCGACGGGCTCGGCATCTCCATCCGCTACCGCGACGGGAAATACCGCCAGGCGGTCACCCGTGGCGACGGCGTCCGCGGCGACGACGTCACCGGGAACGTCAAGACCCTCCGGGCGCTCCCCCTGGTCATCGAGGACCCGCGGGACGTGGAGGTCCGGGGCGAGATCTACCTGCCCTTCGAGTCCTTCCGGGCCACTAACCGGGACCGCGAGGAAAAGGGGGAGACCCTGTTCGCCAACCCCCGCAACGCGGCCGCCGGCTCCATCCGGCTTCTCGACCCGAAGGAAGTGGCCTCGAGGAACCTGAGCGTTTTTCTGTACTACCTTTTCATCGACGGCCGCGAGGAGCCGACCCAATGGGGCGCTCTCCAGAAGCTGCGGAAGCTCGGCTTCAAGACGAACCCCCACTCGCGCCACTGCCCGGCCCTCGACGACGTTTTGGCGTATTACAAGGAATGGGCGGAGAAGCGCGACAGCCTGGACTACGACGCGGACGGGATCGTGGTCAAGGTCAACGCGGCCGCGGAGCGGGAGGCCCTGGGGGTCACGGCCAAGTTCCCCCGATGGGCCATCTCCTTCAAGTTCCCGGCGCGCCAGGCCACGACCCGGGTCGACGACATCATCATCCAGGTCGGCCGCACGGGCGCCCTGACCCCGGTGGCCGTGTTCGAGCCGGTCAAGCTCTCCGGAACGACCATCAGCCGCTCGACCCTCCACAACGAGGACGAGATCCGGCGGAAGGACGTCCGGGTCGGGGACCACGTCCTCATCGAGCGCAGCGGCGACGTCATTCCCCGGGTCGTCTCGGTCATGAAAGACCGCCGGACGGGACGCGAGCGACCGTTCTCCTGGCCGTCACGGTGCCCCGTCTGCGGGTCGGCGATCTTCAGGCCGGAGGGCGAGGTCGTCTCGCGCTGCGTCAATCCCTCGTGCCCGGCCAGGGTCCGCGAGTCCGTTCTCCATTTCGCGGCCCGGCGGGCCATGAATATCGACGGCCTGGGCGACGCGCTCGTCGACCAGCTCCTCGCGGCCGGCCTCGTCCGCTCCATCCCGGACGTCTACGGCCTCGCCCTCGACGAGCTCGTCAAGCTCGAGCGGATGGGCCCCAAGAGCTCCGAGAATCTGCTGGCCGAGATCGAGCAGTCCAAGAAAAGGGACCTGGACAGACTCGTCTTCGCCCTGGGCATCCGTCACGTGGGGGAGCGCCTGGCCCAGATCCTGGCCGTGCGGTTCAGGAGCCTCGACGCCCTGGCCCGGGCCTCGGAGGAGGAGCTGACCCGGACCGAGGACGTGGGGCCGAAGGTGGCCGAGAGCATCCGCTTTTTCTTCGGCCAGCCGGAGAACCGGGAGCTCGTCCGGAGACTCCGGGAGGCGGGGGTGAACATGACGGCCCGGAAGGAAAGCGGCTCCCGGAAGCCCCTCGAAGGTCAGGCGTTCGTGATCACCGGGACGCTTTCCGGCTGGACGCGGGAGGACGCCCAGGAAAAGCTCGAGGGGCTCGGCGCCCGGGTCGGGGCGTCCGTGACAAAAAAAACGACGTGCCTCGTCGCGGGCGAATCGCCGGGGTCGAAGCTCGACAAGGCCCGCGAGCTCGGCGTCAAGATCATCGGGGAAGTGGAATTCCGGAAGCTGATCGGCGGAAAAGGCTAACTACTTTTTCTTCTTCGTGCCCTTAAACTTGAGAAAATCCAGCGAGAAGAGCCCTTCGAGCCCCTTCTTTTTCTTCTTCGGCCCCAAGCCCATGTCCGCAAGCTCCTGCCGGGCCTTGGCGTGTTCGGGATCGGCCGCCAGGGCTTTCTTGAACTGCCGGATGGCCTTGGTCCGGAGCCCTTCGGTCCTGTAGAGGATCCCGAGGCCGGCATAGCCCTCCGGGTTCCAGGGCTCGAGGCTGATCGCTTTGAGGAAATCCGATTCGCCTTTCCGGACATAGCTCTGGATCTTGGATTCGGCCATGGCCAAGAGCAGGTAATAATCGGCCTTGTCGCGCCTCAGGCGAACCGCTTCCTCGAGATAGGAGACGGCATCGTCGAACCGGTCCATGTCGAACAAGGTCTTTCCCTGCCGGAACTTGATCTCGGCCTTCTTGACGGAGTCCTGGGCCTCTTCTTGGACGCCCGTCGCGAGGCCCGAGTCATAGTCCTTCCGCTTGTCCTTGTTCCTGAGGATCCGGTAGGCGTTCGTGATGGCGTCGAAGACTTCGTCGATCTGGCTTTTGTACTCCGCGGCCGCCTTCCGCTCGAACCGGTCGGGGTGGAAGCGGCGGGCCATCTGGAAATAGGCCTTCTTGATCTCTTCCTCCGAGGCCGTCTTAGGGACCTCGAGGATCTGATAAAAATTCTTCTGGGCTACGGCCTCGCGAAAGGCGAGGACTTCAGAGATTTCCGGGGTCATTCCGGTCCCGCCGGACGCCGTCTCCGCCGCGCCGGCGGCCGCCGTGGCCTGCGCGCCTTCTTCCTTTTTCACATCCACAAGGTCCAGGCAGTAAAACAGGTAGAGACTCTTCCAGAAGAAATCCGGCGGCGAGGTCAGGGTCCGGAGAATGGCCTCGGCCGGGTCGGCGCCCGTGATCTTGTCCAGGATCTCCTTTTCGTCCACGGTCAGAAGATAGGCGAAGGACTTCCGCTTCCTGAACGGGACCTGCCGGGCCAGGAACGCCTTGAGGCTGGGGTTGGGCTGCATCCGGCGGATCCCGTATTCGATGATGAAGGGGATGCTGATCTTGGATTCCTCTTTCTGAGAGGTAAAATCGTCCCGCTCCTGGAAGGTGATCTCGGCGTCAAAGTGGGGGAAGACGTTGAGGGCCGTCTCCCGGAGCTGGTAGGTCAGGGCGTCCGACAGGTCCTGTTCGGAGATGACGCCGTGGCTCCGCAGGACCTCGCCGATGTTCTGGTTGGGTTCGACGTACTGGTCCATGGCGGCGTGGTCGTCCGTGGAGATGCGCTCGAGCTTGTAGAGGACCTCGCCCAGCCGCTCCTCGGGCACGTTGGTCTTGACCTGGATGAGCGTCCCTTTCTGGAAGAAAAAATATTTCTGGACGTCTCCCCGCTTGTAGACGAGGCTCCCCGTCCTCTTGTTGAAATAGATGTCCCGGAGGCTGAGCGCGATATGATTCATCTCGGCGAATAGTCCCTAATAAAAATAAGGAATAGGAAGACTATAATGAAAAAACGGGAATATTTCAACCTTCGTCCCGTAGGGGGCGCGATTGAAAAGGGACCGGGTTTATGGTAGTTTTTGGGGCATGAAGATCGCCCTGGCTCAGATCGCCCCCCGCCTCGGCGACGTCGGCCGGAACCTGGAGCTCCACCTGGAGTTGATGGACAAGGCCCGCCGCCTGAAGGCGGACTTCATCGTCTTTCCGGAGCTCAGCCTGACCGGCTATACCCTCAAGGACCTGGCCGGAGACGTGGCCCTCGACCCTGAAACGGACCTCCGGTTCAAGAAGATCCTGGCCCGGAGCCGGGGGCTCTCTGTCGTCCTCGGGTTCATGGAAGAGAGGGCCGGGGAGAAGGGCCTTTTTTACAACTCGGCCGCGTTCATCTCCGGCGGGAAGCTCCTCCACGTCCATCGCAAGGTCTTCCTGCCGACGAACGGGATGTTCGAGGAGGCCAAGTTCTTCGCCCAGGGCCGCGATTTCCGGGTCTTCCCGACGCCCTTCGGAAAAGTGGGCCTGATGATCTGCCGCGACTTCCTCCACTACGGGGCAAGCTACGTCCTCTACGCCGGCGGGGCCGACCTGATCATCGTCATCTCCGCGGCGCCCGGCCGGGGGGTCTCGGAGGGAGAGGCCTTCGAGACCAGCCGGATGTGGGAGCTCATGGGAGAGGCGGTTTCCTATTTTTCGACCGCCTTCGTCGCCTACACGAACCGGGTGGGGATTGAGGACGGGGTCTCTTTCGCCGGCGGCTCGTTCATCTACGGGCCCGGAGGCCGTCTTCTGGGCCGGGCGGCTTATCTGGACCCCGAGCTTCTGGTCCGCCGTCTCGACCTCACCGCCGTCCGCGAAGCCCGGACGAGGTGGCTCTTCAAGCGGGACGAAAAGCCCGACGTCATCCTGCGTTCGCTCGAGAGGGTCGTCCGTGTCCCTGAAGATTAATCCCGTATTCGTGGAGAAGGTCCTGACGGGGTTCATCCGCGATGAGCTGGCCAAGTTCGGCTTCAGGAAGGCGATCCTGGGCCTCTCCGGCGGACTGGATTCGACGGTCTGCGCCGCCCTGGCGGCCCGGGCCCTGGGACCCCGGAACGTCCTGGGCCTGATCATGCCCTATGGAGAATCGTTCCCGGCCGAAATCCGCGACGCCGAAAATATCGGCCGCGTCCTCGGCGTCCGGACCCGGACGATCGATATCGCCCCTCAGGTGGACGCCTACTTCGCCGCTCACCCGACACGGAGCCGTATTCTCCGCGGCAACAAGATGGCCCGGGAAAGGATGTCCATTCTCTACGACTATTCGGCCCGGGAGAAGGCGCTCATCCTCGGGACGAGCAACAAGACCGAGCTCCTCATCGGGTACGGGACGATCCACGGCGACATGGCCTGCGGCATCAATCCCATGGGAGACCTCTACAAGACCCAGGTCCGTCGGCTCGCGAGGCACCTGGCTGTGCCGGCCTCGATCATCAGAAAGGCACCCACGGCGGGTCTGTGGTCGGGCCAGACCGACGAGCAGGAGATCGGACTGACCTACACCGAGCTTGACGAGATCCTCGAGAATCTCGTCGAGAAAAGAAAGTCCGGGCCGGAGCTGGTGAAGGCCGGGTTCAAGCCCGGAGTGGTCCGGAGGGTGGCGGAGATGATCAGGAATTCGGAGTTCAAGAGGAAACTCCCGCCGATCGCCAAGCTCTCCCCCCGCTCCGTTGGCCACGATTTTCTCTATCCCTACGATTGGGGAAGATAATCCGTGTGCGGAGATGCCGCGGGGTCCGGCCCGAAAGGCCGCCTCTTCGTCGTCGCGACGCCGATCGGGAACCTCGAGGACATCACCTTCAGGGCGGTCCGCATCCTCGGTGAAGTGGAAGCCGTTGCCTGCGAGGACACCCGCCAGACGCTCAAGCTCCTGAACAAGTACGGCCTGCGGAAACGGCTCATCAGCTATTTCCACCCGCGTGAAGGCCGGAAGGTCCCGGAGATTATCGGCCTCCTTAGGTCCGGGAAGGACGTCGCCCTGGTCTCGGACGCCGGGACCCCCGGCATTTCGGACCCGGGATTCCCTCTCATCCGGGAGGCCCTGAAGGAGGGTGTCTCCGTGATCCCGGTCCCGGGCCCGTCGGCGGTCGCGGCGGCCCTCTCCACGGCGGGTCTTCCGACCCACCGCTTCCTGTTCGCGGGATTTCCTCCCCCAAAAAAAGAAGGGCTTCGCAAATTTCTCCTGTCACTCAAAGAAGAAGAAGCCACGCTGGTCTTTTACCTTCCGACCAGGCGGATCCTCGAGTTCCTGCAAGCGGTCCTGGTCGGCCTGGGGGCGAGACGGGTTGTCATCGCCCGGGAGCTGACGAAGATCCATGAGGAGTTCATCAGAGGGACGGCTACCGATCTCCTCCAAGAATTGGAAAAAAGACCCCTCAAGGGAGAAGCGACGGTCCTCATCGAGGGCTATAGATAAACTCCCCGGAATTTATTGGCTGAAAAAAATGAAAAAGTCTCGCTTAAAAATTGACATTTAGTCACTAAGATATTATATTTATACTTGACTAAGATATTTTAAACGGAGGTTAAGATGGCCATTATTAGATGGGATCCCTTCAGGGACATGGTGACTCTCAGGGAGAGAATGAACAGGCTCTTTGAAGACATGGCCGCTTCCCGCGGAGAGGAAAGGGACCTCGCGACGAGTTCCTGGGCGCCGGCAGTGGACATCTACGAGACGGAAAATGAGGTCGTCCTGACGGCCGAAATTCCGGGGATCGAGGAGAAGGACATCGAGATCAAGGTCGAGGACAACACGCTGACTCTCAGAGGGGAGCGGAAATTCGAGAAGGAGACCAAAGAGGAAAATTACCACCGGATCGAGCGGGCCTACGGGTCGTTCTTCCGGTCCTTCACCCTGCCGAGTTACGTGGATCAGGACAAGGTCGAAGCCGAGCACGAGAACGGCGTCCTGAAGATCCACATGCCCAAGAGGGCGGAGCTCAAGCCGAAGAAGGTCAAGATCCTGAAGCCGCTCGCCGCCGAAAAAGCCAAGAAATAACGCTTCGCCGCGACCGGGGCGGTCTCCGCAGAGGAGGCCGCCCTTTTTTTATGCCTGGGCCAGGGTCAGGGCCCGGACCTCGGCGGCGCCGGCCTGCCGCAGGACCCGGCTGCACTCCCGGAGCGTCGAGCCCGTCGTGAAGACGTCGTCCACGAGGACCAGAGTTTTCCCCTCGATCTTCGAACTCCCCCTCACGGTATAGGCGCCGCGGACGTTTTTTTCACGGCCCGCGCTTTCCAGCGTCGTCTGCGGCGGGACGTTCCTCGTCTTCACCAGGCACCCCTCAAGGACTTTCACCCCCTTGATCCCGGCCAGCTCGCGGGCCAGGACCTCGGACTGATTGAAGCCGCGCTCTCTTTTCCTCTTCCCATGCAGGGGGACGGGGACAAGGAAATCCGCGCCCTGCCAGAGCGCCTCGTCGGCTCCCAGGGATTCCCCGGCATAAGCGGCCAGAGCCCGGCCCAGAACGGAGTATTTGCGGTACTTGAAAAGCAGGATGAGGTCCTTGAGGACCCCGTCATAGCGGCCGCACGACCGGTGGACGGAAAAGTCCGGGGGACGCTCCAGGCACCGCGCGCAGAGGTGATCTTCGCCGGCGCCCTCGAAGAACCGGCCGCAGCACAGGCAGACCGGTCCGCGCCGGGGGGTCAGCCGACCTAGACAGTCCCGGCAGACGACCTTTTCGCCGGGCCGCCCGAGCGGACGGGAACACAACCGGCAGAACGAGGGAAAGAACAGGAGTTCGACGTGCCGGGCCGCGGCGGCGGCCCGGGCCCGCAGCGACGTGGTCACAGGGGCTTGGACTCTTCCTCGGCCTTCTCCTGGCAGTTGATGCAGTACCGAGTCCAGGGAACGGCCTCGAGCCTCTTCCGGCCGATCTCCTGATGGCAGAGCTGGCAGACACCGAATTCCTCGCGCCTGAGCCTCTTGAGCGCTTCGTCGATGAGGAGCAGCTGTTCCCGGTCCGCGTCCGAAAGGCTCAGAAGGAATTCCTTCGTATATGACGTCTCCGCCTTGTCCACGACATCCTGGGCAACGTTGGTTTCCATCTCCTTGCTCTCTGTGGTCAGCTCGCTGAGCTTCCGGACGATCGTCTCCTTCTTCGCGAGGAGCATCTTCCGGAAATCGTCCCGTTCCTTCTTGCCCATTTTCTTGGCCACTTTGTCACTCCCTTACTTGGCGTAATGTCGGCCCCGGATAATGGTCAGGGCCCTGTAAACCTGCTCGAGCAGGATGACCCGGCTCAGCTCGTGGGAAAAGGTCAGCCGCGACAGTGACAGCCGCAGGTCGGCCCCTTCCGTGATCCGGTCCGCGAGGCCGAGAAACCCGCCGACGACGAAGGCCGGCGGCCTTCCCGCATCCTCGGCCCGAAGGCGAAGGAAACGCGCGAATTCCGGAGACGTCGTTTCCTTTCCCCGGTCAAGAAGGCAGATACTATAAGCGCCTTCGAGATGTTTTTCAAGTCCCCGCGCCTCCAGGTCCTTGATCTTTTCCGGGAACTTTTCGTCGACCCCCCGAGCCTCCCGGGTCTCCACGATCTCCAAGGTCGCGAGCGCCCCGATCCGGGCCGCGTAAAAATCCTGGAGCGCCCTGAGTTCGGGGCTTTTCGTCCTGCCGGGCCAGAGGATTTTCAGGCGCATCGCCGGAAACGCCTTCACACAATAATGATCCGACCCCGATTTGTCAACCCCCCTGATCAGTAATCGAGCCGCGGGGCGTCGCCCCACAGCTTCTCGAGCGAGTAGTGCTCGCGCGCCTTCGGGGAGAAGACGTGGACGACGAAGAAGCCGTAGTCGAGGAGGATCCAATTCTCCGTCTCGCGACCTTCGACGCTCAACGGTCGCGTCCCCGCCTTTTTCAGCTCGCTCTCGAGCCCTTCGGCGACGGCCGCGTTCTGGCGCGACGAATTCCCGTGCATGACCAGGAAGTAATCGGTGAAGGAGGAGAGGCCGGAAAGGTCGAGGACGCAGAGGTCCTCGGCCTTCTTCGCCAGGCAGACCTGGACGGCCAGCTTGACCTCCGGGGGGAGGCTCCGTTTTGTGAAGGGCTTTTTTTTCTCTTGTGGCATGGTTCCTATCGACCCGTATAGAGTTGGTGCTCCCGGATGTAGGCCGCGACGGGCTCAGGGACCAGGCCCTCGAGGCTCTCGCCCCGCTGGGCCCGGCCCCGGATGTCCGTCGACGAGATATCCAGGGCCTTGATCGGCAGGAGGAAAACTCCGAAGCGCGAAAATTGGGATTCGTCCGCGGCCCCGCCTTCCGGGACCCGGCAGACCCGCTCCCGGAGCCGGCCGCCCAGGATCTCCGCGCCCGACTCGAGGTCGAAGCCGGGCCGGCCCGTCACGATGAACAGGCATTCAGCGAGGACCCGCTCGGACTCGCGCCACGTCTCGATCTCGACGAACGCGTCCACGCCGACGATGAAAAAGACCCAGGCGCCGGGATTGAGCTTCTTGATCTTCGTCAGGGTCAGGATGGAGTAGGACGTCTCCCGGGCCTCGACCTCGACCGGCGAGGCAACGAAGCCCTCGTGTCCCCGGCAGGCGAGCTCCACCATCCGGAAGCGGTCGGCGGCCGAGGCGATGCCCGCGGACTCCTTGTGCGGGGGAATGTAGGAGGGGATGAAGAGGACCGTGTCCAGGCGGAACGCCGCCCGGACGTCCTCCGCCGCCCGGAGGTGCCCCCGGTGGATGGGGTTGAAGGTGCCGCCGTAGAGGCCGATCCGCTTTCTCACGCCTTTCCGTCCCCGCCTTTCTCCAGGCGCTCCAGGGTCCTCGCCATGGCCGCGACGAGCTGCCGAAGCCCCTCGCCCTTGAGGGCCGAGATGGCGAAAAACGGGATCTTCTTTCTCGCCGCCATCTTTTTGAGCTTCTCCAGCCGTGACGTGTCACCGCCCAGGAGGTCCATCTTGTTGGCGGCCAGGATCTGGGCCCGCCGGGCGAGCCCCGGGTTGAAGGACTCGAGCTCCTCCATGACAACGTCGTAATCGTGGACGGGGTCCCGCTCCGTGTAAGGGGAGACGTCGACGAGGTGGACGATGACCTTGGTCCGCTCGATGTGGCGCAGGAAGCGGGTGCCGAGGCCGTGACCAAGGTGGGCGCCTTCGATCAGGCCGGGGATGTCCGCGACGACGAAGCTCCGGGCCGTCCCCAGCTCCACGACGCCGAGGTTGGGCGTCAGCGTCGTGAAGGGATAATCGGCGATGAGCGGCCGGGCCGCCGAGATCTTGGAGATCAGGGTGGACTTGCCGGCGTTCGGGAACCCGACCAGCCCGACGTCCGCGATCAGCTTGAGCTCCAGGACGAGCTCCTTCTCCTCCCCGGGGCGCCCGGGCTCCCACTCCCGCGGCGTCTGGTGCGTGGCCGTGGCATAGGAGGCGTTCCCGCGCCCGCCCTTTCCGCCCTTGGCCGCCTGATAGACCTGGTTGGGAAGGACGAAATCGAACAGCAATTCGTCCTTGCCTTTTCCCTTGACCACCGTTCCTACCGGAACGGGGAGCCGAAGGTCGGTCCCCCGCTTCCCGGTCCGATGGCTTCCCCCGCCGGGGGATCCCTTCTTGGCCTTGAGGATGGGGTGGAACCGGAAATAGGCCAGGGAGTGGACGCTCGGGTCCGAGATGAGATAGATGCTCCCCCCGTTCCCGCCGTGTCCGCCGTCGGGCCCTCCCTTAGGGATCTTATATTCGCGCCGGAAGCTGACGCAGCCGTCGCCGCCTTTCCCGGCCTTCAGCGCGATCTCAACCTGATCAACAAACACGGAGATCACCGGTGCCGCGGCAGGAGACGGTGAAAAAGCTCGCTTCGGGACTGGGAAGAACAGATGCTTTGATGTCGACCTCAAGCGGGCAGGACGGAAACGACCTTGCCCCCCCTTCCTTTATCGACAAAATGGACGACCCCCGTGATCCTGGCGAAGAGGGTGTCGTCCTTCCCCCGGCCGACATTCAGGCCGGGCTTGATGGGCGTTCCCCTCTGCCGGACGAGGATCGAGCCGGCGTTGACGGCCTGGCCGCCATGACGCTTGACCCCGAGCCTTTTCCCTGCGCTGTCTCTTCCGTTGCGGGCGCTTCCGGCTGCTTTTTTATGGGCCATAGCTTACTCCTTGGTCGCTTTTTTCGGTTTGCCGGCCGGCTTGGCGGCGGCCGTCTTCTTGCCGACGGTCTTGGCTTTGGGAGCGGCCTTGGACTTGGCCTGCCTGGCCGGCTTCTTGGCTTTGGGAGCCGGCTTCTTGGGCTCGGCGGCCGCTTTTTCCGGGGCCTGGGCCGCGGGCTTCGCTTCGGGGGCCTTCTCCGGGACGGCGGGCCGCGGCGTCTCCTCCGGGACCTCTTCCGCGGGGGCGGCGCTCTTGTCGGCGTAAATCCCGTCGACCCGGACCCTGGTCAGCTGTTGCCTGTGGCCGCGGGTCCGCCGGAACTGTTTCCTTCTCTTTTTCTTGAAGACGAGGACTTTCTCGTCCTTGTATGTCTCGATGACCTCGGCCCGGACCAGGGCGCTCTCAAGAACGGGAGTCCCGACGAGGACGCTTTCCCCGTCTTCGATCAGGAGGACCCGCTCGAATCCGACCTTCCGGCCGTTCTCGACGTCGAGCTTCTCTACCGAGAGAACATCGCCTTCCTTCACGCGATACTGTTTTCCGCCTGTCAGGATCACTGCGTACATTGGTTCTGCCCTTTATCTAGATAGAAGTGGAACGTCAAATTTAGCATAGGAGCGACTTTCTGTCAAATTCCCCTCCACCGTCCACATCAAGATCGACAGGCGTCATCCCTCCGTTCCCGGCCGGCTTGACAACAAGGGGGCCTTTTACCTACCCTAAGGACGCCGATTTCCCCCCGGGAGCGGCGAAAGGAGGGCGGTTAGCTCAGTGGCAGAGTATCGGTCTTACAAACCGGGGGTCGCAGGTTCGAACCCTGCACCGCCCACCAAGGGTTCCCCTCTTCTCCCGGCCTTGGCCGTTTTCCTCTCGGCCGCCGGCCTGGCCGGATTCGTCTATCTCTTCGTCCGGGACTTCAACATCTACTGGCTCATCTTGTCCCCCGTCATCATCGCCTTTTATCAGGTTCCGGCCGCTTTCGTCTTCTGGCTCCATAAAAAGAGGCGCGCCGCCGCGGCTCGAGCCGGGGGGGCGGAAGGGCGGGGTCCGGAGCCGGACCGGCCCTGAGGCGGAACGCCCGCCAAGAAAGGCCGGCGCCACGGCTTTCGTCAAGCCCGCCGGTCCGTCGCGGGTTTGGGAGAGTCAAGCGCCCCCGACGGGATTCGAACCCGTGTTGCTGCCTTGAAAGGGCGGTGTCCTGGGCCTCTAGACGACAGGGGCAAAGGAGAGAATGAGCCGTGCTGGACTCGAACCAGCGACACCCGGCTTAAAAGGCCGGTGCTCTCCCTCTGAGCTAACGGCCCGGGAAAAGGTCTTATTATATAGAATGAGAAAAAAGTGTCAAGGCGTCCCAGCGAGGGGCTCTTCTTCTCAGGCGATCGGCTCGAACTTGGTGATGACCCAGCGACTCGGCAGCTTCTGGCCGGCGTCGTTCTTTAGGTCGTACATTTTCATCAGCAGGCGATAGTCCTTGGTCTGCCCCTGCTTGGTCTTGATCTTGACGACGACGTCCTTGGAGTGGACGCTCCCGCCGAGGTCCCTGACCGTGGGCAGGTCCCGGAGGCCGAGCGAAAAGAGCGTGACCTGCTCTTCGGCCGCGGCGGCGGCCTTGGCGACGCTGTAGCCCTTCTTGAGCTCGGTCATCTTGCCGTATTCGGTGTCGTATTTCGCCTGGGCCTCTTCGACTTTCTTCTTGGCGACGGCCTTGGCCCCGCCCGTCCTGGAGAGGTCGAGCTCGTCCTTGGCATTGGCGAGGATAGTGTCGGCGTCCATCGTCGGGCCGATCTGGGCGTCCTGGGCCTTCTTCGCCTCAAGCTCTTTCTTGCTGAGGTCGGACAGGGTTGCAGCGTCCATCTTTTCGGGGCTGATGCTGACGATCTCCCACGAGGCGACGTCCCACTGGGCCGGCTCGAGGGCCATGGAAGCCATGGTGGCATTGTCGTTCATGCTGACGGCGTTGAAGTAACGGGCGAGAATGGACTTCTCAGGGCTTGAGGAACAGCTCTGCATGACGGAAAAGGCGAGCAGGATCCCTAAAACGATCAATGTCTTTTTTTTCATGATTCCTCCTTCTCAGGGTCCTATCCGGATTGTTCTGGCCCCATCTTAACCTTTTTTCAAGGAAAAATGCAAGCCCTAAAATCGTCGCCGGCCCGCAGCTCCCCGCCCCGGCGCAGAGCCGGACCCGGGACCGGATCCTTGACTATTTTTTTGGGTCTCCTTTTATGCTAAACTACTACGCTCATTCATGGGGTTTCATCATGGAACATTATAATTATAAAGAGATCATCCTCAAGCACCGGAAGGACCCGTCGAGGCTCCTGGACATCATCCGGGACGTCCAGTCCCGGGCCGGCCGCGTCCCAGCCGAGGCCGTGTCCGAGATCGCCCGACGCCTCAAGCTCTCCGAGGCCGAGGTCCGGGGCGTCGTGACCTTCTACCACTTTTTTTCCCTCGCTTCCCGGGGAACGGCCGCCATCTTCCTGAACGACTTCATCACCTCCTGGATGAAAGGCCGGGCCGCCGTGGCCCGGGCTTTCGAGGAGGAGGCGGGCTGCCGGTTCGGCGAGGTCGCGGCGGACGGCCTCATCGGGCTCTTCCCGACGTCCTGCATCGGGATGAACGACCAGGAGCCCTCGGCCATCATCAACGGCGTCGTCTTCACGAATTTGACGGCCGAAAAGGCCAAGGGCATCGTCCGGGACCTGCGGGCCGGCCGGTCCGCCCAGGACCTGGTCAAAGCTTTCGGGGACGGGGCCAACCAGTCCGACGTCGTCCGGGCGATGGTCTCGAACAACATCCGGAAGCGGGGCCCGGTCCTCTTCGGTCCGTTCGAGTCCGGGTCCGCCGTCAAGAAACTCGTCTCGATGAAACCCGAAGGGGTCATCGACGAGGTCAAGAAGTCGGGCCTTCAGGGCCGCGGCGGGGCCGGCTTCCCGACGGGGCTCAAGTGGGATTTCTGCCGGAAGGAGAAGGCCGACCGGCATTATGTCGTCTGCAACGCCGACGAGGGGGAGCCGGGCACGTTCAAGGACCGGGTCATCCTGACCGAGCTGCCGCAGCTCCTCTTCGAGGGCATGGCCGTGGCCGGCTACGCGGTCGGCGCCCGGGAAGGCATCCTCTATCTCCGGGCCGAATATTCTTATCTGAAGCCTTACCTCGAGTCCGTCTTGGACGGCCTTCGCCGGGAGAACGTCCTGGGAAAGAAGATCGCGGGGGCGTCGGGATTCGACTTCGACGTCACGATCAAGTCGGGCGCGGGCGCCTACATCTGCGGGGAGGAATCCGCCCTTCTCGAATCGGCCGAGGGGAAAAGGGGAGAGCCGCGGGACAGGCCGCCGTTCCCGGTCCAGGTCGGCTACCTCAACCAGCCGACGACCGTCAACAACGTGGAGACCCTGGCCACAGCCGCCCAGATCCTCGTTCACGGCCCGGCCTGGTTCAAGAACATGGGAACGGCGAAGTCTTCGGGAACCAAGCTCCTGAGCGTCTCCGGGGACTGCGCCTCTCCCGGCGTCTACGAGGTCGAGTTCGGCCTGACCGTCGAGGACCTTCTGAAGATGGCCGGGGCCCCGGACGCCAAGGCCGTCCAGGTCGGCGGCCCCTCCGGGACATGCCTCTCGCGGGCCGGCTTCCAGAGAAAGATCTGTTTCTCGGACCTCTCGACGGGCGGCTCGGTCATCGTCTTCGGGCCCGAGCGCGACATCTTCGAGATCGTCGGCAATTTCATGGACTTTTTCGTCGAGGAGTCCTGCGGCTGGTGCACCCCCTGCCGGGCGGGCAACGTCCTCTTGAAAAAGAAATTCGAAAAGGTCGTCCGGGGCCGGGGCACGGACCAGGACCTCAAGGACCTCGAGGATTGGGGAAAGCTGATCAAGACGACAAGCCGGTGCGGGCTGGGCCAGACTTCGCCCAACCCCATCCTGACGACCCTCCAGAGCTTCCGCGAGCTCTATGAGGCCAAGGTCCGGAAGGGCGTCGACTTCGTCCCGGACTTCGACCTCCGGGAGGCCATCCAGGACGGTTGCACGGCCGCCGACCGCCAGCCCGAGTGCAAGGAGTCCCTCCATGACTGAGATCCGATTTACCATCGACGGCAAGGAGTGCCGGACGAAGCCGGGCCAGACCATCGTCGAGGCCGCCAAGGCGAACGGCGTCTATATCCCGGTACTTTGTCACTCCGAGGGGCTCAAGCCCGTCGGCAGTTGCCGCATCTGCACCGTCCGGGTCGGTGGCCGGTACATGGCGGCCTGCACCCAGCCGGTGGCCGAGGGCATGGCCGTCGAGAACACGGCCCCGGACCTCGAGGACATGCGGAAGGCCCTCATCGAGATGCTCTTCGTCGAGGGCAACCACATGTGCCCGACCTGCGAGAAGAGCGGCAACTGCGAGCTCCAGGCCCTCGCCTACCGCTATCGCATCACGGTCCCCCGCTTTCCGTACCTCTTCCCGGTCCGGGACATCGACGCGTCGAGCCCCAAGATCATGCTCGACCGCAACCGCTGCATCCAGTGCCTGCGCTGCGTCCGGGCCATCCGCGGCAAGGATGGGCGAAAGGTCTTCGCCTCCAGGGGCCGGACCCGGCAGGTGACGATTGAAGTGGACCGCGACCTGGCCGGGCGCCTCAGCGATGAGGAGGCCCGGAAGGCCATGGACATCTGCCCCGTGGGCGCCATCCTGAGGAAGGAGGTCGGCTTCGCCGTGCCCATCGGGAAGCGGAAATTCGATAAAAAACCCATCGGCAGCGACGTCGAGGAAGGATCCGCGAGGTGAGATCATGAGCAAGCCCGTCATCGCCACCGCCTCACTGGCCGGCTGCTTCGGCTGCCACATGTCGCTCCTCGACATCGACGACCGGATCCTCAAGCTCATCGAGCTCGTGGAGTTCAACAAGTCGCCCATCGACGACATCAAGAAATTCACCAAGGCCGTCGACGTGGGCCTCATCGAGGGCGGCTGCTGCAACAGCGAGAACGTCGAGGTGCTCCGTTATTTCCGCCGGAATTGCAAAATCCTGGTCTCGGTCGGCGAATGCGCCATCATGGGCGGGCTGCCCGCCCTGCGCAACGGGATCCCCCTCAAGGAATGCCTCGACGAAGCCTACATGAACAGTCTGACCGTCGACCCGGCCGACCGGCTGATCCCGGACGACGAGGAGCTGCCCATCATCCTGGACAAGGTCTATCCCTGCCATGAGATCGTGAAGATCGATTATTTCCTGCCGGGCTGCCCGCCATCGGCCGACCTCATCTGGGAGGCTCTGACGGCCCTCGTCGAGGGGAGGCCCCTGAACCTGACCTACGACCTCATCAAGTATGACTGAAGGGTGAACGAGCATGGCACGCAAGATCACGATCGAACCCGTCACTCGGGTTGAAGGCCACGGGAAGGTGACCATCCACCTGGACGACAAGGGGAAGGTCACCCAGGCCCGGTTTCACATCGTCGAGTTCCGCGGCTTTGAGCGGTTCGTCCAGGGACGGCCGTACTGGGAGGCCCCGGTCCTCGTCCAGAGGCTGTGCGGGATCTGCCCGGTCAGCCACCACCTGGCCGCCGCCAAGGCCATGGACGTCATCGTCGGCACGGGCCCCACGGGGCTGCCGCCCACGGCCGAGAAGATGAGGCGGCTCATGCACTACGGCCAGATGCTTCAGTCCCACGCCCTGCACTTCTTCCACCTGTCGTCGCCCGACTTCCTCCTTGGCATGGACGCCGACCCGGCCATCCGGAACATCATCGGCGTCGCCGCCCTGAACAGGGACCTGGCCGTCCAGGGCGTGTTGCTCCGTAAGTTCGGGCAGGAGATCATCCTGGCCACGGCGGGCAAGAAGATCCACGGCACGGGCGCTATCCCGGGCGGCGTGAACAAGAACCTGAGCCCCGAGGAGCGGGACTCGTTCCTCAAGGGTTCTGCCCCCCTCAACATCGACCAGATGATCGCCTGGGCCCAGGCGGCCGTCGACCTCTTCAAGGACTATCACAAGAAAAACAAGGCCGTCATCGACGGCTTCGCCGAATTCCCGTCGAACCACCTGAGCCTGGTCCGCAAGGACGGCGGCCTGGACTTCTACCACGGCGTCCTCAGGGCCGTGGACGCAGACGGCCACAAGGTCCTCAATGACGTGGACTACCAAGATTACCTCAAGTATATCGGGGAAGAGATCCGGTCCTGGAGCTACATGAAATTCCCGTTCCTCAAGTCCCTGGGCAAATCGGCCGGCTGGTACCGGGTCGGCCCGCTGGCCCGGCTCAACACCTGCGACTACGTCCCCTCGTCCCTGGCCCAGAAGGAATTCGAGGTCTACAAGGCCTACACCGACGGGAAGCCCAACAACATGTCCCTGCACAGCCACTGGGCCCGGCTCATCGAGCTCCTCCATTCGGCGGAGGTCATCAAAGAGCTCCTGCTCGACAGGGACCTCCAGGGGACGAAGCTCGTCAAGCTGGGGAAGAGAGTATCCGAGGGCGTTGGCCTGATTGAGGCCCCTCGCGGAACCCTCTTCCATCACTACCGTGTCAACGCGGACGACCAGATCACCATGGCCAACCTGATCGTCGCGACGACGAACAACAACGAGCCCATGAACAGGGCCGTCCAGTGGGTGGCCGAGAACGCCCTGTCGGAACGGCCGGAGATCACGGAGGGAATGCTGAACCGGGTGGAGGTGGCCATCCGGGCCTACGACCCGTGCCTCAGCTGCGCCACCCACGCCGTCGGCCGCATGCCCCTCGAGGTCACGCTTTGCGATTCGAACGGAAACGTCCTCCAGAGAAAGGTCCGGTAATTCCCCGGCCGAAAAGGGCGCCGCGCCGGGTTCTCATCCTCGGCATCGGCAATCCCGGCCGCGGGGACGATGGGCTGGGGGCCGCGGCCGTCGAGCGCCTGGAGTCCCTCCGCCTCCCCGGAGTGACCTGCGACGCCAATTACCAGCTCAACATCGAGGACGCCCTCACCTGCTCCCGGCACGACGTCGTCGTCTTCGTCGACGCGGCCCGGGCCCTCCGCGTCCCGTACATCTGGACGAAGGTCAGGGCCGAGGCCGCCGTGCCTGCGATGACCCACGCGTTGGGCCCGGGGGCGGTGCTGGGCGTTTGCGCTGAACTCTACGGCCGGAGGCCGGAGGCCCATCTCCTGGCCATCCGGGGACACCGCTGGGGCATCGGCGAAGGACTGTCGCCACGGGCCGAAAAAAATCTCAGCCAGGTCGTCCGTTTCCTCGAAAGCTTCCTGAAGAAAACGGCGGCGAAGAAAGGACACGCACCATGACCAAGAAGGATGTCATCGTCCTCAAGGACCTCCTCGGAACGAACAAGCAGATCGCCGCAAAGATTCGGCAGGAGCTCCGGAGCCGCGGCATCCTCTGCGTCAATCTCCTGAGCTCGCCGGGCTCCGGCAAGACGACCCTCCTCGAAGGCCTGGCGGACCGGCTCAAGAGCCCGTACAGGATCGCCGTGATCGAGGGGGACATCGAGACCGAGCGCGACGCCGAGCGCATCCGGGCCAAGGGAGTCCCGGCCTGGCAGATCACGACCGGCGGGGCCTGCCATCTCGAGGCGAAAATGGTCGGCAAGGTCCTTCCGGGCGTCCCGGGGGACATCGATTTCCTGTTCATAGAGAACGTCGGGAACCTCGTCTGCCCGGCCGGCTTCGACCTCGGCGAAGGCCTGCGTTGCGTTCTCCTTTCGGCTCCGGAGGGCGACGACAAGCCGAAGAAATACCCCCAGGCCTTCCTGACGGCGGACGTCCTCATCCTGACCAAGTCCGATCTCGTCCCCTTCCTGCCGTTCGACCCGGACAAGGCCGCCGCGGAAGCCCTGTCCATGAACCCCCGGCTCAGGGTCTTCCGGGTCTCGGCTCTCAAGGGGGAAGGGATGGACGAGCTGGCGGTGTTCTTCGCCGATTTCCTGGCCAAGGAGCGGGCCGGCCGTGCATGAACTCTCGATCGTCGCCAGCCTGTTCGAGATCCTCGAGGACAAGGCCCGCGAGCAGAACGCCCTCATGATCACGGCCGTCAAGCTCCGCATCGGACGCCTCTCCGGGGTCGTCCCCGATCTCATCGAATCGGCCTTCGACATATACAAGAAGGGGACGCTGGCCGATAGCGCCCGCCTCGAGATCGAGGTCGTCCCCTTCAGCTTCAAGTGCCGGACGTGCGGCGGTGAATCCTTCCGGGACGAGCCGCCATACACCTGCGCCGCCTGCGGCTCGGGGGACATGGAACTTCTCGGCGGCATGGACCTCGTCGTCGAAAAGATCGAGATCGAAATCGCCGATCCCTAAGCGGCGGGCCTCATGGCGTCCGCGATCGGCGCAACCGCCGTTTTAGGCCGGGGGCGGCACTTGACAAAGTCGAATTCGTTCTGGTATAATCCCTATCTTATTTTTGTGGCGCTTGGTTTTTTGGAGTTTTATATTTTCAGCCAGAAGTCCTCAGCCGTAATAGGCGTTTCGAAGGTCGGCCGACCGAACTCCCCCTCCGCACTCCGCCACTTTCCCGTCTCCGTCCTGTCCAGGAGGACCGCCTCCGCGTCCGACCGCCCGGATTTCGATTCCATCCGCCCAGAGGAGGGATAGCTTTGGACGTCGAAAAAAACAAGATCCAATCCATCATCAAAAAGCACCAGGGGCTCAAGAAGAACCTGATCGCCATCCTCCTGGACATCCAGGACAAGTACCATTACCTTTCCGCAGAGTCCCTCCGCGAGGTCGCGAACGCCCTGGACATGTCCCTGATTGACGTCCTCGGCGTGGCCACGTTCTACCGCGCCTTCAGCCTCACCCCCCGGGGCGAGCACACCTGCCTGATCTGCTTGGGGACGGCCTGCCACGTCCGGGGCGGCCCAAAGATCCTCGATGAATTCGAGCGCCAGCTCGACGTCAAGGCCGGGGAAACGACCAAGGACAACAAATTTACCCTGGAGACCGTCGCCTGCCTCGGCTGCTGCGCCATCGGTCCGGTCGTCGTGGTCGACGAGGCATACTACGGCCACGCGACCATCCGGAAAGTCGGCACGATCCTGAAAAAGTACCAGAAAGGAAAGGAAAGCTGATGGCCGAAAAGAAGAAACTCCGCATCCAGGATCTGGCGAAGATCCGCGAAAAGACAAAGGCCCTGACGACCATCCGGGAGAGCGAGGGCCGGGCCAAGGTGACGGTCCACATGGGCACGTGCGGAATCGCCGCCGGGGCCCGCGAGGTCATGGAGGCCCTCCTCGACGAGGTCCGGAAGAACAAGGTCCAGGACGTGATCGTGGCGACATCCGGCTGCGCCGGGCTGTGCAACCGGGAGCCGATGGCGACCGTCGAGTTCAAGGGCCAGCCGCCGGTCAAATATGTCGACCTCACTCCGCAGAAGATAAAGAAGATCTTCGCCGAACACGTCCTCTGCGGCCGCCTGGTGCCCGAGTACGCCCTGGCGGTCGGAAGCGAAACCGTGTACTGAGAGGGAGCCTTGAAACAATATCGAGCACATCTTCTGGTTTGCGCCGGCACCGGGTGCGTTTCCTGCGGGTCCTTCAAGATCAAGGAGGCCCTCGAAAAGGAGATCCGCAAGCGTAAGCTCCAGGACGAGATCCTCGTCATCGCCACGGGGTGCAACGGTTTCTGCGAGAGGGGCCCGATCCTCATGGTCCATCCCGACGGCGTCTTCTACCAGCAGCTCAAGGTCTCGGACATCCCGTTCCTGGTCGAAGAGCACCTCGTGAAGGGCCGCCCCGTCAAGAAGCTGATGTACATCCCGCCCGCGGAGAAAGAGCCCATCCCGAGGATGAAGGACATCGAGTTCTTCAAGCACCAGCGGCTCATCGTCCTCCGCAACCGCGGCCGGATCGACCCGGAGAGAATCGACGAATACATCGCCTTCGACGGCTACGAGGCCCTGGCCAAGGCCCTGACGGAGATGACGCCCGAAGCGATCATCGCCGAGATCACGGCGGCCGGGCTCCGGGGCCGGGGCGGCGCGGGCTTCCCCACGGGCAAGAAGTGGGCGGCCGGCCGCGCGGCCAAGGGCTCGCCCAAGTACCTCATCTGCAACGGCGACGAAGGCGACCCGGGCGCGTTCATGGACCGGTCCGTCCTCGAAGCCGACCCTCATGCCATCCTCGAGGGGATGATCATCGGAGCCAAGGCCCTCGGGGCCGAAAAGGGCTTCATCTACATCCGCAACGAATACCCCTTGGCTCTTCATCGGATGGATATCGCCATCAAGCAGGCGAGGGAATACGGCCTGCTGGGAGATGACATTCTGGGCACAGGATTCGCCTTCGACGTTGAGGTCGTCCGGGGCGCGGGCGCCTTTGTCTCCGGCGAAGAGACCGCGCTCATCGCGTCGGTCGAGGGGCGGATCGGCATGCCCCGTCAGCGACCCCCGTATCCCGCCAATAAGGGCCTCTGGGGAAAGCCGACCGTGATCAACAATGTCGAGACCTGGGCCACCGTGCCCAACATCATCCTCCGCGGGGCCAAATGGTTCTCGGCCCTCGGGACGAAGACGAGCAAGGGCACCAAGATCTTCTCGCTCGTCGGCAAGATCAACAACACGGGGCTGGTCGAAGTCCCGATGGGGATCAGCCTCCGGGATATCGTCTTCGGCATCGGCGGCGGCATTCCCGGCGGCCACGAATTTAAGGCCGTCCAGATCGGCGGGCCGTCGGGCGGCTGCATCCCCGCCAAGCTCCTGGACCTGCCCATCGATTACGAAAGCCTGACCGAAGCCGGGGCCATGATGGGCTCGGGCGGCATGATCGTCATGGACGACAAGACCTGCATGGTCGATATCGCCAAGTATTTCCTCAACTTCCTCCGCGACGAATCCTGCGGCAAGTGCGTGTCCTGCCGGGAAGGGACCCAGAGGATGTGGGAGATCGTCAAGAAGATCACCGAGGGCAAGGGCACGGAGAAGGACCTTGACGTCCTCGAGGAAGTGGCCCGGACATGCAAGGACGCCTCTCTCTGCGGCCTCGGCCAGACGGCGGCCAACCCGGTTCTCACCACCCTCCAGTATTTCCGCCATGAGTATGAAGCCCACATCCTGGACAAGCGGTGCCCGGCCGGCGTCTGCCAGGCCCTCATCCGCTACGTCGTCGTCGCCGAGAAGTGCACCGGCTGCCAATCCTGCAAGAACGCCTGCCCGACGCAGGCCATCAAGGGGACGCTGAAAGATGTCCACCTGATCGACCAGACGAAGTGCATCAAGTGCGGAGCCTGCCAGGAGGCTTGCCGGTTCGAGGCCATCGAGGCCCAGCGCGAAGAGGCCATCCAAATCATCTGAGGGAAAACATGATCACCTTTCGCATGAACGGCTTGGAAGTGAGCGCCGAGGAGGGCTGGACGATCCTCGATGCGGCCAAGTTCTACGGGCTCGAGATCCCGACCCTGTGCTATTACGAGGGGCTGACTCCCTACGGCGGGTGCCGGCTCTGTGTCGTCGAGATCGGCGAGGGCACCAGGGCCAAGCTCGTCTCCTCCTGCACCTATCCAGTCGAGGAGGGGCTCGTCGTCCGGACGGACACAAAGCGGGTCATCGCGGCCCGGAAGATGATGATCGAGCTCATGGTCTCGGTCGCCCCCGGGTCCAAGGTCCTCCAGGATCTGGCCTCGCAGTTCGGGGTGACCCAGGTCCGGTTCGAGCCGCGGCACGAGGAGTGCATCCTGTGCGGCCGTTGCGTCCGGATCTGCGCGGAGCAGATGGACGCCCGGGCCATCGGCTTCCAGCAGCGGGGCTACAAGACGAAGATCTCGACCCCTTTCGACATCCGCTCGGAGACCTGCCGGCTGTGCGGCGCCTGCATGTACGTCTGTCCCGCCTGCCAGCTCCGCTGCCAGGGCCCGCAGGCGGAGACGACTCTCTGCAACGGCTGCCTGACCATGGACCCGACCTGCCTCGACTATTACGACGACCTCCAGTGCTGGATGTACGACGCCGGCCGGTGCGGGACCTGCGTCCGGGAAAAAACCTGACTGTGGCCATGATTCATGACCATCGGAATAAAACAAGAAAGGATATGAGGAGGTAATTTCATGCCGAGTTTCACGAAACTCAACCGAAGCGCAGCCACCCTGACCAAGAACCGGACCGAGGGATCCGTCAGTCCCTTCAGCGGGATGTGCGTGACCTGCGTCGACGGGTGCATCGGGATGTGCGAGATCGGGAAGTCCGCCTACCGAGGAGCCGAGGTCCTCTACCCCCAGCCCTTCGGGATCATCACTGCAGCCTGCGAGAAGGACTACCCCGTCGACCTGTCCCACTTCAGCATCATGGGCACGGCCAAGGGCGCCTGCGGTGTGCCGGCCGACAGCGACAAAGCGACCTTCGAGAAGGTGACCATCGAAACCAAGATCGGCCGCGGCGAGGGGATTAAGCTCAAGGTCCCGTTCATCATTTCCGGCATGGGCTCGACCAACGTCGCCAAGCAGAACTGGCCCGGCCTGGCCGTCGGCTCGGCCATCTCCGGGTCCATCCTGACCGTCGGCGAGAACGTCTGCGGCATGGACGACGATTCCGAGATCAAGAACGGCCGGATCGTCCGCTCGCCCGACATGGAGATGCGGGTCAAGTCCTACAAGGACTGGCAGGAGCCCGGCTACGGCGCGGTCGTCGTCCAGTCCAACGTCGAGGACACCCGCCTGGGCACCCAGGAATACGCCCTCGACAAGCTCGGCGTCGATGTTGTCGAGCTCAAGTGGGGCCAGGGCGCCAAGGACATCGGCGGCGAGGTCAAGATCAAGACCCTCAAGAAGGCCCAGATGCTCAAAAAGAGGGGCTACATCGTCCTTCCCGACCCCGAGGACCCCAACATCATCGCGGCCTTCGAGAAGGGCAGCTTCAAGGAATTTGAGCGCCATTCCCGCCTGGGGATGGTCGACGAAGAGGACTTCATGAAGCGGGTCAAGGAGCTCCGCAAGTTCGGCGCCAAGCACGTCTTCCTCAAGACGGGCGCTTACCGGCCCGCCGACCTGGCCCGGGCCGTGAAATACGCCTCCAAGGCCAAGCTCGACCTCCTGACCGTGGACGGGGCCGGCGGCGGCACGGGCATGAGCCCCTGGCGGATGATGAACGAGTGGGGCGTCCCGACCGTCGAGATCTGGTCGCTGACCTACATGTACGCCGCCCAGCTCAAGAAGCAGGGCGAATTCGTCCCCGATATCGCCCTCGCCGGCGGCATCACCTTCGAGGACCAGATCTTCAAGGCCCTGGCCCTCGGCGCGCCCTTCGTCAAGTGCGTGGGCATGGCCCGGGCCCCCCTGGCGTCGGCCATGGTGGGCAAGACGATCGGCAGCCGGATCACGGACGGCCAGATGCCCGTCTACGTCGAACGCTTCGGCACGAGCAAAGAGGAGATCTTCGTCACGGCCCCCGAGCTCAAGAAAAAATACGGGAAACGGTTCGATGACCTGCCGACGGGCGCGATCGGTCTTTACACCTACTTCAAGCGGCTGAGCCAGGGCCTGCGGCAGTTCATGGCGGGGGGGCGTAAGTTCACTCTGGACTACATCACCCGGGACGACCTCGCCTCCCTGACGAAAGAGGCGTCGGACATCAGCGGCATTCCGTACATCACGGACGTCGACAAGTCCGAGGTCCAGAAGATCCTCAAGGCAAAATAAGCGCCTCGACGGGCTGAGTTACCTCCGGCCGGGGGGAGGAGGGGGAAACCCGCCTCCCTCCGGCCTTTCTTTTTGCTCTTCTCCCTCCGGCCTTTTTTATGGCCTCGCCTCCGCGGGTCATCCCCGGACCGTCTTTCCCCCGACGGAAGAAAAAGCCCGGCCCCGGACCGATCAAAGGACGCGCCTTGCCTGCCCGCCACCCTCATCATATAATAGAGAATGGGGCCAGGGGCTGTCCGGCGAGGCCGGGAGGAAAGGACCCCGCAAGATCCGACGGGAGGCGAAACTCCGATGATCACGCTGAAGGATATCATGACCGGGATCAACGGCGAGCTGCTGACGCCTGGGAGCCCCCTCGGGCTCGAATGCCCGGCGGTCTTCGCCTCCGATCTCATGAGCGATGTCCTGACCTCCGCCGAGCCCGGCTCCTTCCTCTTGACGGGCCTGGCGAATCCCCACGTTATCTCTACGTGCTCGGTGGCCGACATGGCGGCGGTCGTCTTTGTCCAGGGCAAGCGTCCGGGCCCGGAAGTCGTCGAGCAGGCCCGGGCGAAGGGCCTGCCGCTCATCATCACGAAGCTGCCGATGTTCGAGGCGTGTTCGCGGATCTCGGCTCTCTTCGGGGGCAGGATCCATGGCCGGTGACGCCGTCTTCCGCCAGGAGTTTCCCGTCAAGGGAGGCGACTTCGCCAAGGCCGGGGCCGTGGCCTGCCGGATCAAGGACCTCCTGAAAGAGCTGGGCCTCGACGCCCCGATCGTCCGCCGGGCCGCCATCGCCTCTTACGAGGCCGAAATGAACGTCATCATGTATGCCTGGGAGGGCCGGGTCAAGCTGGCTGTATCTCCTGGCGAGGTCCGGATCACTGTCGACGACAAGGGGCCCGGCATCCCGGACGTCGACCTGGCGATGACGGAGGGTTATTCGACGGCGACGCCGGAGATGCGCGAACTCGGCTTCGGCGCGGGCATGGGGCTGCCGAACATCAGGAAAAACGCCGATGCCTTCCGCATCGAGTCTTGGGCCGGCCGGGGGACCCATCTCGAGATCACCATCCACACGAACGGACATCAACTATGAAAGAAACACCGCATTATCACGCGATCCATATCACCAAGGACAAATGCGTGGGCTGCGTCCACTGCATGACCGTTTGTCCGACCAAGGCGATCCGGGTCAAGGACGGGAAAGCCCGGATCATCGACGAGTACTGCATCGACTGCGGCGAATGTCTCCGCTTTTGTCCCTACGACGCCGTCCACTCCCACACGACGTCGTTCGCGGCCCTCGACGCCTTCGCCTATAAGGTGGCCATCCCTTCGACCGTGATCTATGGGCAGTTCGGCAGCACGACTCTGCCCAACGAGATTCTCTCCGCCCTGCGCCGGATCGGGTTCGACGAGGTCTACGACCCCAGCGCGATCTGCGAGCTCAACACGGCCGCCATCGAGGAATACCTCAACGAGCATCCCCAGCCCCGGCCGTTCATCACCTCCACCTGCCCGGTCGTCGTCCGGCTCATCCAGCGGCGCTACCCCGCGCTCTGCAGGCAGATTCTGCCGATCGAGCCGCCCCGGGAGATCGCGGCCAAGATCCTCAGGGCCATCCTGCCCAAGGCCCTGCACCTGCCGCCGGAAAAGATCGGGATCATCCACCTGACGCCCTGCCCGGCGAAGATGGTCTCCATCAACAGCCCCGCGACCCTCGAAAAATCTTACCTCGACGGGGCGATCTCGATCCGGGACATCTACCCGCAGGTCCTCAACTCCCTCCGGAAGAGCCAGGATGACGCGCTCATGCGCCATCTTTTCCCGGAAACCCTGTTCAGCGGGATCGGGATGGGCTGGTCCCTCTCCGGCGGCGAGACCCGGGGGTTCAAGAACCACCGGGCCGTCGCCGTTTCGGGGGTCCAGGACACCATGCGGGTCCTGGACCAAGTCGAGGCGGGCCTCCTCCAGGACATCGACCTCCTCGAGTGCACGGTCTGCCCGGACGGATGCGTCGGCGGGCCCCTCCAGGTAGAAAACCGTTTCCTGGCGAAAAGCCGGATCCTCCAGCTCGTCGACGCGGCGGGGGACCGGGCCGTCATCGACCACAAGGACATGAGCCGGCTCTACCACAAGAATTTCCTGTCGTTCGACCACCCCGTGGCGCCCGTCGAAACGCCGCCCCTCGACCGCGACCCCGTCCGGGCCATCCTCAAGGCCAAGCGCCGGGAAAAGCTCATCGCGAAGCTGCCGCGCAAGGACTGCGGGGCCTGCGGGGCGCCGGACTGCCGGACGCTGGCGGACGACATCGTCCGCGGCCTGGCCCGGCTCGCCGACTGCCCGTTCGTAGAAAAGGAGAAACGATGAAACTCACGGACCTGGCGACACGGCTCGACCTCAAGGTTTTTGCGGCGGAAGGAAAGCTCGACCGGCCGGTCGCCGGCGGCTACGCGGGCGACCTCCTCAGCGACGTGATGGCCCACGCCGGGAAGGACGACCTCTGGGTCACCATCCAGGTCCACCCGAATATCGTCGCGGTGGCCGTCCTGAAGGAGCTCGCCGGGATCGTCCTCGTCAACGGCCGGGAGCCGGCCGCCGAGACGGTCGAGCGGGCGGAGAAAGAAGGGGTGCCCATTCTCGGGGCCTCGGCCGCGGCATTCGAACTCGTCGGAAGGCTTCATGGGCTCGGGGTCAAGGGGTCCTGAGGAGCTCAGGCGATTTCGGGCCGACCTTCACATCCACACGTGTCTGTCGCCCTGCGGAGAGCTATCGATGTACCCCCGGGCCGTCGTCGAGCGGGCCCGGGCCACGGGCCTCGACATCATCGCCGTCACCGACCATAATTCGACAGAGAACGCGGGCGCCGTGGCCGAGGCCGCGGCGGGAACCGGCCTCGTCGTCCTGCCCGGCCTGGAACTGGCCACCGAGGAGGAAGCCCACATTCTCGGTCTGTTCGAGGCGGGGACGGACCTCGGGCCGCTTCTCGCAGTCGTCTACGAGAACCTGCCCGACGTCCCTTCGAAGAGGTCCTTCGTCAAGGACCAGGTGATCGTCGACGCGGAGGACGGCGTCACGGGTTTCAATCCACACTGCCTGATCGGGGCGACCCGGCTGACCGTCTACGAGGCCGTCGGACTCATCCACGGGCACGGCGGCCTGGCCGTCGCGTCCCACATCGACCGAGAGGCCTTCAGCGTCATCTCCCAGCTCGGCTTCATCCCTCCCGACCTCGAGCTCGACGCCGTTGAGGTCTCGCCGCTCATGACGTTCGCCGAAGCCCTGGCGGCCTTCGGGCCGCACACCGCGCATCCTCTGGTTCGGTTCTCCGACGCCCATCGGCCCGAGGAAATCGGCCGGGCGGCCATGGAATTCCTCCTGGCCCGGCCGAGCCTTGAGGAGATCCGGAAAGCCCTGGCCGGCCGGGAAGGCCGGGAGGTCCATCCGTCATGATGGAGGACCTGTCTCTCCACATCCTCGATCTGGCCGAGAACGCCATCTCGGCCGGGGCGGGGCGGATCGAGATCGCCGTCAACGAGAACGAGCGCCGGGACCTCCTGACGGTCCGGGTGACGGACGACGGCCGCGGGATGACGGGAGAGGAGCTCGACCGGGCCCTGGACCCTTTTTTCACGACCAAGCGCAAGAGGACCGGCCTCGGCCTGGCCCTCCTGGCCCAGACGGCCGGGCTCTGCGGCGGGACCGTGGCCATCGAGTCCGCCCCTCTGAAGGGGACGAAAGTCACGGCCCGGTTCCGTCACGGCCACCTCGACAGGCCGCCCCTGACCAGGATGACGGCAACCATAATGATGCTCGTCTTCGGACACCCGGAGATCGATTTTCGATACCGCCATCGCAGGAACGGCCGGGTCTTCAACTTCGCGAGCCCGCGTTTCTTCGACCGGGCGGGCGGCGCTCCGGCCTGGGCCCCGGAGCGGATCGAAAGGGTCCAGGAAGCCCTCCGGGAGGGCCTCAAGCGGATCGGCGCTCTGTAGGGAGGCGGGGGGACCGGTTGTGGCCTTGACCCTGGGAGAGAGGCTCGGTTGAACGGGAAAAATCGACCTGCTATAATGATGGCCCGTTTGAGTCGCGTCCGCAAAAGGAGCACGCCATGAAAACTCTCAAGCAAATCGCCGCCGATACGGTTTTCACCGAAGGCCAGCTCGCAAAGCTCGAGGCCCTGATCGTCAAGGACGATTTTTACCCCGAAGCCTGCGTCCGCGAAGAGATCGAGCTGTTCGTCACCGGGCTCGGGATGAGCGAGTCCTACTTCATCACGACCCCGCTCGAAACGATCGCCCGGCACATCGAGGCCCTCCGGGCCGCCGAGATCATGGCCATCCTCCGCGGCGAGAAAGCCATCAGGATCGATTTCATGACCGAGCACGATAACGAGGCCCTGTACCTCGTCGAGGAGTCCCACCCCCGGGCGATCGAGATTGAGGAGAGGATCGAGGACCGGTACCCTCATTACCGGCTCCAGTCCTACCGGACCCTGCGCAAGGCCCGCGGCCTGGAGCACCTCCGGATGTACATCGTGGACAAGCCGGAATTCCCGGCGGTCAAGGTCCCACCCGACGAGACCGACCTCCGGAAAGTCGCCGACAAGATGTTCATGGCCACCGTCTCCAAGGAGGCCTTCAAGCGCACCCAAGAGCTCCTCGAGCGGGCCAAAGGCTGGGAGAGCCCGCTCATTGATGTCACCCTGGTCCCCGAGGAGAAGGAGATCCGGATCTCCGTCGTGACCAACACCGACGCGAGCCCCCGCTTCTTCACGAACGTCTCCGACGTCATCAATTCTCACGGGCTTCACAGCAATCGGAAATACATCGAGCATTTCGCCAACGGAAAGACGATCTACACCCACTATCTCGACGAGGCCCCGGCCAAGGGCAAGCTTCAGGACCTCATCGAGGACATCAGCCTCATCTACGTCATCTCGACCTGTCCCCTGTCCTCCCTCTTCCGGGAGGGAAAGCTCTCGGCCCAGGAGATGGTCTTCGGGACCGCCCTCTGGAGCTTCGCCCACCAGTTCCTGAGCGGCTACAACGAGGAGTACCTCAGGCTGGCCGAGGCCCTCAAGGACTCGCCCGAGCTCCAGGGGATCCTGCGGGAGCTCAGGACCCGCCTGGCCAAGGAGACCTACACCGAGCCCAGGGTCTGGGACGCCCTGATCGACAACCACGAGTGGATCCACCGGCTCTTCGCGCTCTTCGACAAGAAGTACAACCCGGCCGGCAAGGACCACGACATCGCCGCCGGCCTGGCCGCGCTCCGGAAGGAGATGGCCCGCAAGATCGTCGTCGAGGCCGACCGCAGTGTCTTCCTGTCGGGGGCCCTCTTCGTCGAGACCGTCCTCAAGACGAATTTCTACATCAAGGAGAAGACCTCCATCTCCTTCATGTACCGGCCGGACTTCCTCAACCGGGTGGACTATCCCCTCGAGCCCTTCGGTCTCTTCCACATCATCGGCCGCGAGTTCCGGGGCTTCCACATCCGCTTCCGGGACATCGCCCGCGGCGGCATCCGGATCGTCCGCTCCTCCCACTACCAGAACTACCTCAACAACTCCGATTTCATCTTCGACGAGAACTACGGCCTGGCCTCCACCCAGCAGCGCAAGAACAAGGACCTCCCCGAGGGCGGGTCGAAAGGGACGATCCTCCTCCGCTGGGGCTTCCAGGACCAGCCCGTCGCCGCCTTCAAAAAGTACGTCGACGGCCTGCTCGACCTCATGCTCCCCAACCCCGCCGTCACCGATTATTACGGGAAGGACGTCATCCTCTTCCTCGGCCCCGACGAGGGCACCGCCGACCTCATGGAGTGGGCGGCCCTCAGGGCCCGCCAGCGCGGCGACAAGTTCTGGAAGGCCTTCACGACGGGCAAGCCCGTGACCATGGGCGGGATCCCCCACGACCTCTACGGCATGACGACCCGCTCGATCCACGAGTACGTCCTCGGCTCCCTGGAAAAGCTCGGCCTCAAAGAGGACAAGATCACCAAGGTCATGACGGGCGGGCCCGACGGAGACCTCGGCTCGAACGAGATCCTCATCTCCAAGGACAAGACCCTGGCCCTCGTCGACGGTTCCGGGGTCCTCTACGACCCCCAGGGCCTCAACCGCAAGGAGCTCGTCCGGCTGGCCAAGGCCCGGAAAATGGTCGAGCATTTCGGGACAAAGCTCCTCTCGGCGGACGGCTTTTTCGTTTCCATCAAGGCGACCGACGTGAAGCTCCCCGACGGCGAGCGGGTCGAGAACGGGCTCGAGTTTCGGAACACCTTCCACCTTCACCCCAAGTTCCGGGCCGACATCTTCGTCCCCTGCGGCGGGCGGCCGTCGTCGGTCAACATCAACAACTGGACGGAATGGGTCGACGAGAAGGGCCAGCCCCGCTTCAAGGTCATCGTCGAGGGCGCCAACCTCTTCATCACCCAGCAGGCCCGGCTGAGGCTCGAGGAGAAGGGCGTCATCCTGTACAAGGACGCCTCGGCCAACAAGGGCGGGGTCACCTCATCTTCCCTCGAGGTCCTCTCCGCCATGGCCATGACCGACAAGGAGTTCGAGGAGCTCATGGTCGTCCGGGACGGAAAGATCTCGGACTTCCGCAAGACCTATGTCAAGGAGATCATCGAGCACGTCTCGGACAACGCCCGCCGCGAGTTCGACGTCATCTGGCGCGAAAACCTGAGGACGGGCATCCCCCGGAGCATCCTCAGCGACATGATCAGCGAGAAGATCAACGCCATCAAGGACAGCATCATGGGCTCGGCCCTGTTCGAGGACAAGGCCCTCGTCGAGAAGGTCGTCGAGGTCGGCTGCCCGCCGGTGCTCTGCGACCTGCTCGGCGTCGGCAAGATCATCCAGCGCCTGCCCGAGGCCTACCTCCGGGCGCTCTTCGCCTCACGCCTGGCCGCCCGCTACGTCTACGAGCACGGTCTCGCCGCCGACGAGATCGACTTCTTCAATTTCCTCCAGCGGTTCATGACCTGCTCGGTCAAAATGTAGGCCGGGGCCGGGCTCAGCTGATCTCGCCGGTCAGGTAGGCCCGCGTCCGCGGGTGCCGGGGGTTTTGGAAAACTTCGGCCGCCGGCCCGTCTTCGACGAGCTCTCCAAGGTAAAGGAAGGCGAGGTGGTCGGCGATTCTTCGGGCCTGCCGAAGGATGTGGGTCACGACCACGACGGTGTAATCCTTCTTGAGCTCCATCAGCCGCCGCTCCACGTTCTGGCTGGATTGGGGGTCGAGGGCCGAGGTCGGCTCGTCGCCGAGGATGATCTCGGGCTCGACGGCCAGCCCCCGGGCCAGGCAGAGCCGTTGCTGCTGGCCGACGGAAAGCTCGGAGGCGGGATGATGGAGCCGGTCGCTGACCTCCTCCCAGAGCCCCGAGACCCTAAGATAGTGCTCGACGGTCCGGTCGAGCTCCGCCCGGGAGCGGAGGCCGTGGATCCTTGGACCGTAGGCGACGTTATCATAGATCGACATGGGCAGGACCTGGGGTTTTTGGGAGAGCAGGCCCATCTTCTTCCTGATCCGGGTCACCTCGGTTCGTGGCCCGTAGATATCCTCGCCGTCGACCAGGACCTCCCCTTCGACTCGGACCCCTTCGACGGGGTCGAGCAGGCGGTTCAGGGACTTGAGGAGAGTCGTCTTCCCGCAGCCGGAGGGCCCGATGATGACGGTGATCTTCCTGGCCGGGATGTCGAGGTTGACGTCCCGTAGGACACGATGGCCGCCGTAGAAAACGCTCAGGTTCCGGATGCTGATCGGGGTCATCTCGTTCATCGGCGCGCCCATCCTTTACTTGACGACATGCTTCGCGTACCTCCGGCTGACGAGCCTCCCCGTGACGCTCGCCGCCAGGATGATCAGGGTCAGGACCGCGGCCGAGGCATAGGCCCTCTGCTGGACCTCGGGGAACGGCGTTCCGAGCTGGAAGAAGATGGCCAGGGGCAGCGTCGCCGCCGGGTCGAGGAGGGAGGCCGGCACCCGGTCCGTGAAGCCGGCCGTGAAGAGGACGGAGGCCGCGTCGCCGATGCCCCGGCCGAAAGCCATCAGGACGGCCGTCAGGATCCCGGGCACGGACTGCCGGACGACGACCCGGACCGCCGTCTCGAGGCGGGTGGCGCCGAGCGAATCCGAGGCCTCCCGGAGCTCTTTCGGGACCAGGCGGACGACCTCGTCGATGGCCCGGCTCATGATCGGGAACTCCAGGAGGGCGACGGTCACGATCCCGGCCAAAAGTGAGGCCCGGAGGCCGATCATCATCATGACCAGGAAGCCGAAAGCGCCGTAGACGATGGAGGGCACGCCCCAGAGGACGTCGAGCGAGAACCGGGTCCAGGCGGCCGTCTTCGACTCGCGGCCCTTGTAGAGGTTCAGGTAGAGGGCGAGGGGCAGGCTCAGGAGGAAGGCCAGAGCCGTCGCCCCCAGGGCCAGATCCAGCGACCCCGCGATGGCGTTCAGGATCCCGCCCTCTTTCCCCAGGTAAAACCCGCCCTTGGGCGTCCTCGTGACCATGGACAGGGTCAGGGCGGGGACGCTCTTCCAGACGATGGTCCCGACGATGACGATGAGGCTCCCGATGACCAGGGCCGTGGAGCCGATCATCAGGACCTTGAAAAAGAGCTCGACCCTCTTCCTTTTTTTCAGGGTCCCGTTGAGGCCGTTGGTCATCACCGGGACCTCCTCTCGACCCGGACCAGGATCCGGCGGGCCAGGATGTTGAAGAAGAGGACGACCGCGAGGAGGACCAGGGCGGCCAGCATGAGGGCGGAATCGTAGCGCGGGATGGACATCATCTCCCCGTAATTATTAGCGATGAGGGCGGGAAGAGGATAGCCGGGGTCGAAGAGGGACTTCGGGGCGACGGGGACGTTGCCGGCCACCATCAGGACGGCCATGGTTTCCCCGAAGGCCCGGGAGAAGCCGAGGACGGACGCGGCCAGGACGCCCTGGCTCCCCTTCCTCAGGACGACGTGGCGGGCCGTTTCCCACCGGGTCGCGCCCAGCGAGAGCGAGGCCTCGCGCAGGGAATACGGGATCGAGGCGAAGACCTCCAGGGAGACGTGGATGATGGTCGGAAAGATCATGATGGCCAGGACGATCCCGCCGGCGAGGACGCTGTAGCCGCTCGAAGACACCCCGAAGAGAGGGGCGAGGACGTCGCCGACGAAGGGGACGATGAGAATGACGCCCCAGACTCCGAAGACGACGGACGGCAGCCCGGCCAGGAGGTCGATGACGGGCCGGGCGAGCTCGCGGACGAAGCGCGGGGCGAACTCCGAAAGATAGACGGCCGTCAGGATCGAGACCGGGACCGCGAGAACGAGGGCCGTCACCGTGACCCAGACCGTGCCCGAGATGAACGGGAAGAGACCGAACTGTCCCTTGAGAGGGTGCCAGTCCGTGCCGAGGAGGAGGCGGGACAGGGGCTCCACCCCGAGGATGGCCTTCGACCTGAGGAAAAGCCCGAGCACGATGAGCAGGACGAGGAGGCCGGGAAGGAGGGAGAGCAGGGACATCCCCCGGCGGGCCCAGACGTCCTTGAGAAGCCTCTTCATTTGCCTTTGTCCGCTCCTCCGACGGCCCGGAGGCCCTGCGCGATCCGCTCAGGCCCGGGGGGGAGATAGCCCATCTCCGGCACGTATTTCTGGCCGTCGGTCAGGACCCACTGCATGAACTCGAGAAGAAGCGGGTTCCGCGGCTTCCCTTTCAGGACGAAATAGAGCTTCCGGGTCGGCGGGGAAGGATAGACGTTCGCGGCGATGGCCCGGATGATGTCGTCGCGCGTGGCATAGACACGCTCTCGCGGGTCGAGCGTCCCGCTGCCGTCGAGGTCGATGGGGCAGATCTCCAGGCCCTCGACCGGCTTTTTCGTCTTCGCGTCGTAGGCGAAATTGACGTTGTTGTAGCCGATCCCGAGCGGGTCGCGCTTGACGGCCTCGGCGACGCCGGGGTCGCCGTAGACTCCGACCCCCGTGAGGTCTTCCTGCCGCCGGCCGAGGTAGGCGGCCCAGGTTTCCGCGGCGCCGCAGGCGTCCGACCGGGTGTAGACGTGGATGGGAGAGGCCCCCTTCCGCCCAAAGAGCCCGGCCCACGAATCGACGGCCTTCGTGATCCAGATCGCGGAAAATTCCTCTTTCCTGAGGCCGCGGCGGAGGATGTCGGCCAGGAACGGGTTTTTCCGGCTGATCGTCGGCACGACCGCGTCCTTGGTGACGGCCACGGCCAGGGCGCCCTTGGCGGTCTCGGCCGGGTTGATCTCCCGGGAGACCATGCCGACGTCGACCGCCCCGGCCAGGACGTCCGCGATCCCCTTGCCCGCGCCGCCGGCCTGGACATCGATCCGGACGCCGGGGTGGAGCTTCTGGAATTCCTCCGCCCACTTGAGGGCCATGGGATAGAGGGCCCAGGCGCCGGAGAGGGACAGGCTGCCGCGGAGCTCCGCCGCGACCTCCCGGCCCGGGGCCGTAACCGGAGCCGACGGGCCGGACGCGGCCGCCGCGAGAACCAGGGCCAGGATCAAGGCTGTTTTTTTCATGGCATCGTCCTTTCGGCGTCCCTTAGAAAGCGGCCTGGAACTGGGCCAGGAGGCCGGATTCCTCCCGTCCTCCCCCTTCGAGCCTGTGGATCTCATAGTTCACCTGGAGCTTGGTCCGGCCCAGGATGAACCAGTTGAGGCCCAGGGCGATCACGTTTTTGGCGTCGCCGGAAACGGACCTGTCGAGGTCGAGCGAATCATACCGGAGAAGCGCCTGGAGCTTATCGGGCAGGGCAAAAAAGCCCGCCTGAACGTACCAGCCGGCCTTGGATACCAGATCGTCCAAGGCGTGGATGTATTCGCTCTTGAGGGAAACCCTCTTGAAGACGAGGGCCGCTTCGAGTCCTTCCTTGTCGCGCTTGACGAGCGGGACATCGGCCGAAGGACTCTGTTTGCCCCGGTAGAGGGAGCCCCCGACAGCGAGGAACTTGAAGGGGTGAATGACGACCCGGCCGCTCCAATCCTTATGGCTGTTCGGGTCGGCCTTGTTGATGCCGGCGCCGTTGAATAGCCCCACGGCATAGTCCACGATCGAATAGCTCCCGTAAACCACGGCCCCGACGTCCCTTCCCGAGGACCCGTTGTCGCGGCCGGCCGCGAGCGCCTCCACGACGGCCGACCTGTTGACCATGTCGATATCGGAGGTCGGCGTCACGCTCTCGAGGCTGAAGGGAACCAGGAACTGGCCGAACCTGAGGCCGACCGCTTTTGCCGGCTCGAACTCGACGAGGGCGTCGAGGAGCGCCGGCGACTTCACGAGGTCGGCTTGGACCTTGAACCTGAGGTTCTTGACGATCTCCCCGGTCAGGGTGAGGCGGGCCCTCCGGACGGAGGAGCTATCCACGCCCCTATCCCAATCGACGGCGAGGAGCTGGGCGTAGCCGCTGAGCTTCAGAGACTTGGCGGCGGTCACGAGCGGGGAATCCTTCTTCTCCTCGGCCGGCGCAATCCCGCCCATGAGGACCCCGGCCAGGAGGACAAGCCCGGCCCGCCTGAGCGGCGTCTTCTTCCTCTTCTCTCCCATCGTTGTTTCTCTCATCATTAGGACTGGGAACCGGAATCGGCTGCGTCTCACTCAATTCCCCCGCTTTTTCTTGCCCCCGCCCGGAACTTTGCTCTTCTTGACCAGGTCGGCGAACGTCGTCTGCTCCAGGATTCCCGCCACGGAATCCCGGACGTCCTTCCACAGCCAGCGCAGGCCGCACGTGCCTTCCATGGGGCAGGTCTCGTGGGCCATGACGCTGACGCAGTCGATCGGGGCCAGGGGGCCGTCCATCACCCGGATGATCTCGGCCACATTGACGGCCGAAGGCGGTTTGGCCAGGGCATAGCCGCCTTTCTGGCCTTTCCGGCTCCTGAGATAGCCGGCCCGCTTGAGGAGAAGGAGGATCTGCTGAAGGAAGTGGAAGGGGATGTTCTGGGCCTTGGCGATCTCCCGGACGTGGAGAGGCCCGTCCTCAAACCGGAGCGAAAGCTCGAGCATGGCCCGGCTGGCATATTCACCTTTGGTCGAAAGCCTCATCGGAGCGCCTCACTTAGTCGACTATATCAATAGACTAAGTCATTTAACACAACCCAAAGCCGCCTGTCAAGCGATTTTCTTGCGGGCCTTCCGGCAGCCGTTCCCCCGGGTCCTCTCTGTTCAACTGCCGGGAAACGTGCTTTAATCAGGAGGAGGCGACCGTGGCGTGAATTCCATTCCATCCCCCCAAGCCCATCCGGTCCCGAAAACGGCCGGGCTGTTCCGGGCCTTTCTGAGATTGGGACTAACAGCCTTCGGCGGTCCGGCCACGATTGCCTACATCCGCGAAATGGCCGTAGAGCGAAAAAGGTGGCTCGACGATGCGTCCTTTCGTGACGGAGTGGCCCTTTGCCAGGCCATCCCGGGGGCGACGGCCATGCAAACCGCCGCCTACGTGGGCTTGAGGCTACATGGCCTGGCCGGTGCGGCGGCCAGCTTCACCGGCTTCGGCCTCCCTGCCTTCACGATGATGATGGCTCTCTCCGCCCTCTATGTCCGCGGGCATGAACTTCCCCTGGCGGTCTCCGCATTCGCGGGTCTTGGGGCACTCGTCGTGGCGATCGTTGCGAATGCCACAGTCTCGTTCGGAGCGAGGACGCTTCAGAAACGGCAGGGTTGGCTCATCGCGCTTGCGGCGGCAGGATCGTTCGGCCTTGGAACCAACCCGCTCGCCGTCATTCTTTTTGCTGCGCTCTTGGGTTTGATCCTCTTCAAAGCGCAACGCCTCCCCGCAGGATCGGCCGCCGCGCCTCGCAAGCTCTATTCATCGAGATCTTTCACCGGCCTGCTGGTTCTGACGGGCGCGACCCTGACACTATTATTCATCGCGGATCCACGGCTTTTCAAGCTCGCGGCCTTGATGGCCAAGATCGACGTTTCGGCGTTCGGGGGCGGATTTGCCTCCGTTCCCATCATGTTCCATGAGATCGTGGATGTCCGCCACTGGCTGGACGGCCCCACGCTCTTGAACGGAATCGCCTTGGGGCAGGTCACTCCGGGACCCATCGTGATCACGGCCACTTTCATAGGCTATTTGCTATCCGGGCCGCTCGGAGGAATTGTCGCTACGATGAGCGTGTTCTTGCCGTCTTTTTTGGTCGTCGTCGGCGTCGCGCCGTACTACGACAGGCTGCGCCTGTCCGGCCATTTCCAAAGGGCCATCGAAGGAATATTATGCTCTTTTGTCGGACTTCTTTTCTCTGTAACGGTGCGGTTGGCCATGAATGTTTCGTGGGACGTCATCCGCATGATGCTCGCCGTTGCGGCGTTTGTCGCGCTGCGGTTTAAAGTCAACATCCTCTGGGTCGTTCTGATAGGGACGATCATCTCGATGCTCACCTTTTGAAAGAAGAGGGAAAAGTGGGGGAAATCATTTGGAGACAAACGTTATGAACAACGGCGATAACATCCTGTCATCAGCCCCTGCGACCAAAAAATGGCTCAACCGAAACGTCTTCGGCTTCGGCCTGACGAGCCTCCTCAACGACTTCTGCCACGAGATGGCGACGGCCGTCCTGCCGCAGTTCATGCAGGCGATCGGCTCATCGGCCGCCGCGCTGGGCTTCATCGAGGGCGCAGCTGATGGCCTGTCAAGCTTCGTCAAGCTCGGGGCAGGCTATCGCAGTGACAAGATCGGTCATCGCAAGACCTGGTCCGTGGTCGGCTATGCTCTCACCGCTGTCGCCAAGCCCGTCTTTGCCTTCGCCTTTGCGTGGCCGCTGATCCTTGTGGGACGCACGGTGGGCTGGCTGGGACGGGGCATCCGCGGGCCGCTGCGCGATGCCATGCTCGCCGATTCCGTCGCCCCGCGTGATCGCGGCAAGGCGTTCGGTTTCCACCGCGCCGGAGACACCGCCGGTGCCGTCCTCGGCCCTCTCGCGGCCTATGCCGTGCTGACCTGGGCCTCCACGCACGCGGCCATCGTGGAGCACGTCAACTCCTGGCTCCCCCGCGGCGCCGCGGCTCACGGCGGAGTATTCAGGATGATTTTTTTGATGACCCTGGTCCCCGGCCTCCTGTCGGTGGTATCGATGATCTCTCTCATCACAGAAAAGCGCCGCCCGCGAGACCACGAAATGCGGTTCATGGCCACGCTGCGTGGGATGCCGCGTGATTACCGGACCTTCCTTTTGGCCGTAGGGCTCTTCGGCTTGGCCGACTTCGCCCCGACATTGATGATCCTGCGTGCGACCACGGTCTTAGAGCCGGCGATGGGCCTCCTCAACGCCTCGCGTTATGCGGCCTTGCTCTACGTGCTGCGCAATGTCGTTTATGCCCTGGCCGCATACCCCATAGGGGCCCTGAGTGACCGGTTTCCACGGACCCGATATCTCGCCTTCGGATATGCCGTGGCGGTTCTGACCTTTATCGGCTTTGCCATTGCCGTGCCATCGCTCTGGTGGTTTATTGGGTGTTTCACCCTGGCGGGGATCTTCATTTCCTGGGAAGATACGGTTGAGGGCGTGGCCGTGCGTGATTATGTGCCGCCGTCTGTGGCCGGCACGGCTTACGGCGTCCTCGGCGCCGTTAACGGAGTTGGCGATTTCGCCTCCAGCCTGATCGTGGGCGTCCTCTGGACATCCCTCGGTCCGGCCTGGGGCTTCGCCTATGCGGTCTTCGTCGGCGCGGCGGGGACGCTCCTGATGGCTTTGACAAAGAGGCCCGCGGCTCCGGTCAAAGGATCATGAACAACCAGATCAGAAGCGGCGGCACGATCAGAAAGAAAACGAAGGCCACCAACGCCATTTTCAGAGCTCTCTTGAGGACCCTCTTCTGATCGACAATGTGTTTCGCGTACTCTGCGTAGGTGATGATGAACGCGATGGCAGCGGCAAAGGGGGAAAAGATCAGGGCGATGAAAAAGATTAGCTTAACCACGGCACATCACCTAGTCGAGAAACCGTCAAACGGCTTCTCCATTCGTTTCCACGAGAACCGAATAAACGACGGCGAGGGAGGTTGTGGACGGGGCGGTGCCGGCGATCAGGGGAACACAATCCGCATTCATAAAAAAACTCCTACCTTTATGATTCCGTAGGAGTTATCAGCTTGCAGGGAAGCGGTTCGGGTGAACTCCATCACCGTAGCGTGAGATCCTTTTTTACAGGATTATGGGCCCGCCGTCAAGAGGACACGGGACAAGGAAGTCGCCCGGGAGCTGTTTCCCCTCGATCTCGCCCGTAAGAAAGCTTCAGCGCACGAACGCTTTGCGCCCCGCGTAAACGGCGTTGGAGCCCAGCTCCTCCTCGATCCGCATCAGCTGGTTGTATTTTTCGACCCTTTCCCCGCGGCAGGGCGCTCCGGTTTTGAGGTGTCCGGTGCCCATGGCCACGGTGAGGTCCGCGATGAAGCTGTCGACCGTCTCGCCGCTCCGATGGGAGATCATGGCGCCCCATCCCGCTTTCCGGGCCATGTCGATCGCCGCGACGGTCTCCGTCAGGGTCCCGATCTGATTCAACTTGATCAGGACGGCGTTGGCGGCTTTCTCATCAATGCCCCTGGCGATGCGCTTGACGTTGGTGACGAAGAGATCGTCGCCGACAAGCTCGATCTTATCGCCGAGCTCCTTGTTCAGGAGCTTCCAGCCTTCCCAATCATCTTCGGCCAGCCCGTCTTCCAAGACGAGGATCGGATATTTGCGGACCCATTCCTCGTACATCCTGACCATTCCGTCGGCTTTCACTTTCTTGTTCTCCGTTCTCAGGTGGTAAAAGCCGTCTTCATAAATACTGCTTGTCGCCCCATCCACGGCCAGAACGATTTGCTCACCGGGTTTGTAGCCGGCTTTCTCAATGGCCTTCAGGATGGTCTCGACCGCGTCCGAATTTTTTTTGAACGCCGGCGCGAAACCGCCCTCGTCGCCGACGCCCGTCGAGTATCCGCCGGCCTTCAGGACGCTCTTCAGGGCATGGTACGTCTCGGCCCCGAAGCGCAGCGCCTCGCGGAAGTTCGGGGCGCCCACCGGGGCGATCATGAACTCCTGCAGGTCCGTACTCTGCCAGTTGGCGTGGACCCCGCCGTTGAGGATGTTGAACATCGGAACGGGAAGGGTCACGGCCGCGACGCCTCCCAGGTACCGGTACAGGGGCAGTCGCACGGACATGGCCGCCGCCCGGGCCACGGCCAGGCTCACTCCGAGGATGGAGTTGGCCCCGAGCTTGCTCTTGTTCTCCGTGCCGTCCATGGTCAGCATGGCCTTGTCCACTCCGGCCTGGTTGATGGCGTCCAGGTCGCGGACGGCCTCGCCCAGGTCGATGTTGACGTGTTCGACGGCTTTAAGGACCCCCTTGCCCTTGTACCGGCCCTTGTCGCCATCCCGGAGCTCCAGGGCCTCGTAAGCGCCGGTCGAAGCGCCCGACGGGACCGCCGCCCGTCCCGAGGAGCCGTCGTCGAGGGTCACTTCGACTTCGACCGTAGGGTTGCCGCGGGAATCCAGGATCTCGCGGGCGTGGACTTTCTTGATGAATGTGGACATCGTCGGCTCTCCTTCCTCCGGGCCTCTCCGGTCCCGACGGCCGGGCCCGGCTTGTCTGCCGGTCGACGACCGGACGCAGGATTTTAGCACGTTCCGGCCGAATTCTCCAGAGGCGCCGGCCGAAAGCGGAATTGACAACCCCGACCGCCGGTGCTAAAAAAGGGAGCTGAGAGGAACACCTCGAGCCGCGGCCGCGAGCCTTCCTGAAGGGAGAGCCCATGGAGATCATCGAAGTCATCCTGAAACTGGTCCTGGCCATCGCCCTGGGCGGGCTGATCGGCCTCGAGCGCGAGGCCAGCCAGAAGCCGGCGGGGTTCCGGACGAACATCCTCGTCTGCGTCGGGTCCGCCATGATGATGACCCTGGCGGTCCTCCTCATCCAGGCCAAGGGCGGGACGACCGACACCCTGGTCCGGATGGCGGCCGGGGTCATCACCGGGATCGGCTTCCTGGGGGCCGGGACCATTCTCCACGCCCGGGGCACCATCGCCGGGCTGACCACCGCCTCGACCCTCTGGCTCGTGGCCGGTTTGGGGCTCGTGATCGGGGCCGGCTACTACGTGCCGGCGCTCATCTTCACCGCCATGACCATCGCCACTCTGATCCTCTTCCGGCGAGTCGAGGAGTCCTACCTTCGCAAGTCCCAGTTCCAATACCACGTCAAGTTCAAGCAGAGGCCCTACATCCTGTCGAGCCTCCGCAAGCTCGCCCTCCATCACGGAATCCGGCTCGAAAAGATCAGCCTGAAGGAAGAGGCCAAGTCCTTCATCGTGACCTTCTTCTTTTCAGCCTCCGAAGAAAAAGAGCAGGAATTCAACCAGGGCCTGTTCGAGCTGGCCGACATCGAAGAGCTGAAGATTGAGTGAGACCTCTCTCCTCCTGGCCACAACCAACCCGGGCAAGGTCCGGGAGATCCGCGAGGCCCTGAAGGGCCTGCCTCTACGTGTCCTGGGCCTCGGGGACGTCCTGCCGGGCCTCTCGTTCCGGGAGCGCGGAGCGTCGTTCCTCGAAAACGCCCGGGCCAAGAGTCTCTTCTACAGCCGGAAATGGAATGGCCTGACCCTGGCCGAGGATTCGGGGCTCGAGATCGACGCTCTGGGCGGGGCGCCGGGCGTCCGGTCGGCGCGCTTCTCCTCTCCCAGGCCGACCGATGACAGGAACATCCACAAGGTCCTTCGCCGTCTCCGTGGCGTTCCCGAGAAGGACCGGGGCGCCGGGTTTTCCAGCGCCATAGTCCTCGCCAGGGATGGCTGGGTCATCCGGGAGATCCGCGGCGGGGTCCGCGGGCGGATCGCCCAGACCCCCCGCGGCCGGAACGGCTTCGGCTACGACCCTCTCTTTTACTATCCCCCGCTCCGGAAGACGTTCGCCGAGCTCGGGCCCGGAGAGAAAAACGAGGTCAGCCACCGGGGCCGGGCCCTGCGGAAGCTCAAGAAGTTCCTGGCCGTCCATATCAAGGATTGAGACGGGCGGCTCCGGGCCCCTTCCCGCGGCGAGAGGAGGAGGAGGGGGGACCTCCTCCTTTTCTCACTTGACCTGGTTTTCCGGGCCGACGGTGATGAGATCCTTGATCTGAGCGAAGATCTTCTCGCCGATCCCCTTGACCTTCATGATGTCCTCGACCTTCTTGAAGCTCCCGTTCTGGTTCCGGTAATCGATGACCCTCTGGGCCACCTTGGGCCCGATCCTCGGCAGGGTCTCGAGCTCGGCCTGGGCGGCCGTATTGATGTTGACCTTGGCCTTAGGCGGGTTCGCCTGGGCCCAGGCACCGGACACGGACAGGATGAGGAGCGCCGCGGCCAAACCCACGGCCAATCCCTTGTTGGTTTTTGCGGTCATGATGAGACCTCCTTTCGCCGAGGAAGAGTGCAAACGCGGTGCCAAACCGGGCGTGCTTCTATCGTCTTTTATTACAATAAGTTACAAACTTCCGCCGGCGCCGGGCGTCAATGGAAGTGGACCGGCAGGCGAGGCGGGGGAAACTCCGGTTTCCGCGTCCGAGCCTCGTTCTAGGGCCGGGGATGGCTTTTCTTGTAGACCGCGAGGAGCTGCCTGAGGTCGACGTGGGTGTATTTTTGGGTCGTGGCCAGGCTCGCGTGGCCGAGGAGCTCCTGGATGACCCGCAGGTCAGCGCCGCGGCCGAGGAGGTGGGAGGCGAAGGAATGTCGGATGGAGTGGGGGCTGATCCTGCGGCTCACGGCCGTCCTCCGGATGTGGGCCTGGACCATCCGCTGGACCGACCGCGTGGTCAGCCGTCCGCCGCGGTAATTGAGGAAAACGGCCGGCTCCCCCATCCGGTCTTGAAGGAGCACGGGCCGGGCGCGAAGGTAGGCCTGGAGCGTCCCGGCCGCTTTCCGGCCGAAGGGGACGATCCGCTCTTTTTTCCCCTTGCCACGGACGCGGACGAGCCGCTCATCGAAATGGATGTCGCCAACGTCGATTCCGACGAGCTCGCTCACCCGGGTCCCCGTCGCGTAACAGAGCTCCAGGAGGGCCCGGTCGCGGAGGTCGATGGGTTTGTCCGATGTCGGCAGGTCGAGGAGGCCGGCCATCTCCTCCTCGGACAGAAAAGAGGGGACCGGCTTGTCCTGCTTCGGGGTCGCCAGGACCTTGGCGGGGTTCTCGGCGACCCATTTTTTCCTCAGGCAGAAGTCGTAGAAAGACCGCATGGCGGCGAGCTTGCGGCCGATGGTCGATTTTTTCTGTTTTTTCTCGTGGAGGGTCGCCAGGAAGCCGCGGAGGACGACATTCCCCGCTTTGTTCCAGCGGACCTCCCTCTCCCGGAGATACTCCGAGAGCTGGCGGAGGTCCCGCTCGTAGCCCGCGATGGTATGGGGCGAGGCGTTCCTCTCGTACCGGAGGTAGGCGAGAAACTCAGAGAGTTCCTTGGTCATCGGTTCCGGGATCGTTCTCGTCCTTCTTGGCCTTGTCCCAGATCTTCTCCGCCGGCACGACTTCCTTGAAGGCGCACGCTTCGGTCCAGCAGTGGAGATACGGGTCGCCGCGCAGGACATGCTTCTTGAGCAAGAACTTCTGGCCGCAGGCCGGGCAGGGCCTGTTCACCGGCTCGTCCCAGGTCGCGAACGTGCACTTGGGATAGTTGCTGCAGCCGTAGAAGATCTTCCCCCGCCGGGTCTTGCGCCGGAGGATCTTCCCCCCGCAGGCCTGGGGGCAATCGATGCCGGTCTCGGCGTTTTCCTTCTTAATGTACTTGCATTTGGGGTAGTTCGAGCAGGCCACGAAGGGCCCGAATTTCCCGAATTTCTGGACCAGGTTCGAGCCGCACTCGGGGCACTTCTCGTCGAGGGGCTTGGACTCCTTCTTGTTCAGGCTCTCCCGGAACGTGCACTGCGGGTAGCCCGAACAGGCCTTGAACCGGCCGAAGCGGCCGTCCTTGATGACCAGAGGCTGTCCGCACTTGGGGCATTTCTCGTCGGTCGGGATGCCGGTCCTCTTGACCCCTTCGGTCTCCTGGCCCGACTTCAGGTCCTTCTCGAGAAGAGTGTAGTACTCCCTCAGGCTGTCGACCGATTTCTGCTCGCCGTCCCCGATCTGGTCGAGCTCCTCCTCCATGTGGGCCGTGAACTCATAGTCCATGAGATCGGCGAAAAACTTGACCAGGAAGTCCGTGACGTACATCCCGAGCTCGGTGGGGGTGAATTTTCCCTTGTCCCTGACGACGTAGGTCCGGTCCTGGAGCGTGGTGATGATGGGGGCATAGGTGCTCGGCCGGCCGATGCCGCGGGATTCGAGCTCCTTGACGAGCGTCCCTTCCGTATAGCGCGGGGGCGGCTCGGTGAATTTCTGCTTGGATTCGAGGCCCAGGAGCTTGAGCGTCTCCCCCTCCCGGGCCTTGGGGAGGAGCTCCTTCTCGCCGTTGCCGTTCGGGTAGGCCGCGAGGAAGCCGTCGAACTTGACGACCTCACCCTTCGCCTTGAATCCGTAGACCGGAGCCGGCGTCCCGGAAGCGGCGGCTTCTCCCGCGGCGGGCTTGACGCTGATTTCGAACTCCGTCTCCTCGAAGACGGCCGACGCCATCTGGGAGGCGAGGAACCGGTTCCAGATCATCCGGTAGAGGTCGTATTCCTCTTTCTTGAGGAACGGCTTGACCCTGTCCGGCGGGAAGTCGAGGTGGGCCGGCCGGATCGCCTCGTGGGCGTCCTGGGCCTTCTTCGGGTTCTTGAACAGGTGCGGCTTGGCCGGCACGTAAGCGGGCGAATACGTCTGCTCGATGTAGGTCTTGGCCGCCGCCCTGGCCTGATCCGAGATGCGGACTGAGTCCGTTCGCATGTAGGTGATCAGCCCGGTCTGGCCGAGCTCGCCGATCTCGAGGCCCTCGTAGAGCTTCTGGGCGATGAACATCGTCCTCTTGACCGGGAAGCGGAGGATCCGGAAGCCGTCCTGCTGGAGGGTGCTGGTGATGTACGGCGGGCCGGGCTGCCTTCGCTTCTCCTGGACCTTGATGCCCTCAAGGACGAAGGGGCCCTTCTCGCAGGCCGAGACGATGGCCCGGGCCTGGTCGCCGTTTTGGACCTTGGCCTTCTTGCCGTCGATCTTGGCCAGGGTGGCCTTGAAGGCCGGCGGCTGCTCGGCTTCGAGCTGGGCCGCGATCGTCCAGTACTCCTCGGCGACAAAGGCCTTGATCTCTTTCTCCCGCTCGCAGACGAGCCGCAGGGCCACGGACTGGACGCGCCCGGCGCTCAGGCCCTTCCCGATCTTCTTCCAGAGGAGGGGGCTGATGAGATAGCCGACGAGCCGGTCCAGGATGCGGCGCGTCTGTTGGGCTTGGATCAGGTTCTCATCGAGCCGGCCCAGGTTCTTGAAGGCCTCCTCGACGCCCTCCTTGGTGATCTCATGGAACACAACCCGCGAGATGTGGGGGTTGTCCTCCTGCATGATCTGGCTGAGGTGCCAGGAAATGGCCTCGCCCTCGCGGTCCGGGTCGGCCGCCAGGATGACCCGGTCGCTGGTTTTGGCCGCCTTCTTGAGCTCGGCCACGATCTTTTTCTTTTCGGGGATGACCTGGTAGGTCGGCTGGAAGTCCGCCTGGACGTCGACCCCCAGCTCTTTTTTCGGCAGATCGCGGACGTGCCCCATGGACGCCTTGACGATGTATTCCCCGCCGAGGTAATGGTTGACGGTCTTGGCCTTGGCCGGGGACTCAACGATGACGAGTGACTTTCCCACTTAGATACTCCTCTGAAACAGTTTTCCCGGATGCTGGACGACGAGTCCCCGGAGCTCGAGCCCGAGCAGGAGCGCCAGCAGCCCGGCGACGGGAAGGGCCGTCCGATCCGCCAGCTCGTCGACGTGAACGGCCGCGTCCGCAGGCAGCTCTTTCATCAACCGGCCCTCTTCCTCGCTCAGAGAATCCCGATTATTGTCCGCCTTCTCTTCCCTTTGCGCAAGGAGTTTCTCCCGCCAGGGCGACGGCAGCCCTCCGGCCACGTCCTCCCACGTTTCGACGAGTCCGGCGCCCGCCTTGATCAGGCCGTTCGTCCCCCGGCTGAGCTCCGACATGACGCTTCCCGGGACCGCCATGACCTCCCGGCCCTGGTCAAGGGCGAAGCTGGCGGAGATCAGCGAGCCGCTCCGTTCGGCGGCCTCGACGACCACGAGCCCGAGGGCGAGGCCGCTGATGATCCTGTTCCGGACCGGGAAGTTCCTCTGGAGAGGCTGGGTTCCCAGCGGGAACTCCGTCAGGACAGCTCCCCGCTCCATGACCTTCTCGGCCAGGCCGCTGTTCACCCTCGGATACAGAACGTCCAGTCCCGAGCCCAACACGGCGATCGTCCTCCCGTTTCTGATGGCTCCCCAGTGGGCGCAGGCGTCGATCCCGACCGCCAGGCCGCTCACGATGGCGCAGCCGCGGGACGCCAGCTCTCCGGCCAGCTTCTCGGCCAGGGCCCGCCCGTAGGGCGTGGGCCGCCTCGATCCCACGACGGCCACCGCGGGATCTTCAAGAACCTCCGGCCGCCCCGCGCAGTAGAGCACGGGCGGCGCATCGAATATTTCTCGGAGATACGTCGGATAACCGGGGTCCTCTAAAGTCAAAAGAGTATACGCCTTTCGGCGGACAATTTCCAGTTCGCGCTCCGCGCGGGCCAGGCCTTCCCCGCTCCGGATGGCCCGCATGGCGTCCTCCGGAAGCCCCAAGCCTGCGAGGTCCGGGGGCCGGGCGAGGAAGATGTCCCCGACATCGTGGAACCGCCCGAGCGCCCTCCGTCCGGCCCCCGGCGAGGCCAGGAAGACCAGGTGAAAAGCCAGCCAAAGGAGCGTCCGGTCTTTCACGCCTCAACCTTCCTGAGGGAAAGACGCTCGGCCGGCCGTGATCGTCCCAGGGGCGACTATTTTCCGAAGAGGACGGACGCGCCGGTATAAAAGGTCCCGGCCACCGCGCCGGTCATGAGGCAGGCCAGGGTCGCCGCCAGGAGGGCCCGGAAGCCGAGCCGGGAGATGTCGCGGACGCGCGTCGGGACGAGCGCGCTCGTGCCGCCGACGAAGATGGCGAGCGAGGCCACGTGGGCGAACCCGCACAGGGCGTAGGAGGCGATGATGGCCGAACGGGGGTCGTGGAGGGCCCCGCCGGCCAGCAGGTCGGCCAGGTGCCGGTAGGAGAAGACTTCCGTCAGGATGGTCCGCTCCCCGAGGACCTTGGCGACCGTCAGGGCGTCGGACGGCGGCACGCCCATGACGAGCGTGAGGGGGTAGAACAGGTAGCCGAGGAGGGCCTCGAGCGACCACTTGACGTGGCAGCCGAGAAGGCCGTTCACGAGACCGCCCGCCCCGCCGAGCCCCAGGTTGACGAGAGCCAGGATCCCCAAGAAGGCGATGAGCAGGGTCAGGATGCCGCCGAGGAGCTTCAGCCCCTCCCAAGCTCCGTTGATGACGGCCATGACCAGGTTGTCCTCACGCTCGTAGTGGGGCTCGACGTCCACCCCGAGCGTCAGGGGCCTGCCCGTCTCCGGCATGATGAGCTTGGCCATCACGACGCAGGCCGGGGCCGAGATGAAGGACGCCGAGACGAGGTGCCCGGCGATCGTCGGGATCTCCTTCTGGAGCATCATGACGTACATCGCCAGGACGGTCGAAGCGATGGTCCCCATGCCCGCTGTGATGATCGTGCCGAGCTCCGAGCGAGTCATGTCCTTGAGGTGCGGGCGGATGACGAGGGCCGACTCGACCCCGACGAAGATGTTGGCGGAGACCGAAAGGGCCTCGGCCCCGCTGATCCGCATGAGCCTCGTGAAGATCCGGGCGAAAAGGCGGACGAAGAAGGGCATGATCCTGAGGTAATAGAGGGCACCGAGCAGGGCGGCGAAGAAAATGATGGTCGGCAGTCCCTGGAAGGCCAGGAAGTAGCCGAGGGAGGTCTCGCCGGTCTCGTTCACGGCCCCGGGCGGAAGGGCGAGCCGGCCGAAGACGAATTTCGTCCCGGCCGTGGCGGTGTCGAGGACGGAGGCGACGGCGTTGTTGACCCACAGAAAGACCTGGGTCCCGGCGGGGACGACGAAGATGAAAAGGGCCACGAGGAGCTGGAGGCCGACGCCCCAGCCGAGGACTCGCCAGTTCACGACCTTCCGGTCCGAGGAGAACAGCCAGGCGACGCCGGCGAGGACGAAGAGCCCCAAAAAACTAATGAGATTATAGATGCTCACGGTTCACGGCCCGGCGGTTCATCCCGGTTCGACCTTGACCCACTTGCTGGAGGACGTCTCCCCCCGGACGATCTTCAGGCGCGAGGGCGGGATGTCCAGGTATTCCGCCAAGCGCTCGATCACTTCCCGGTTGGCCCGCCCCCTGTCGGGCGCGGCCTGGACGCGAACCCGGAACGTCCCTCCGGCGAGCTTTTCCACCCCCGGAGCTTTGGACCGGGGCTGGACCTTGACCGTGAGGAGCGCCGACATCTCCGCCCGGGGCCGGCCCGTGCCTATTTCCGGTCCTCCAGGATCGCCTTATACTTTTTGAAAAGGTCCTTGAGGTCCTTCCGGGTGACGACGTAGCGGCTGAAATACACGGTCTGCGTCGAGCGGTAGGTGTCGTTGGACCTGACGATGACGTAGTCCCTGAGCGAGCCGGGTCTCGTCTGGGGGGGAAACCTGAACTCGACCTCGGCCGATCTCCCGGCCGGGATCATGAGCGGGAACTGGAGGGCCTTCCCGCCGGCGAAGAACTTGACCTGCTCGTGGGCCATCTCGACCGAAAGCTCGAGCTCGCCGACGTTCCTGATCACGACCTTGGCCGACGGGGCCTCGCCCTCGAGGCTCAGGCCCAGGTCGATGTTATACTTGTCGAGCTCGATCTTGGGCATGGGCGGGACCTCGACCTCGGCCGTGACGCTCAGCTCCCGGCGCGAATTGTCCGCGTCGTTCGAGACGAGGTAGACGAAGCGCGTCATCCGGCCCGCGTAGCCGTGGGTGTCGAGGCTGACCTTGATCCGTCCCTCTTTCCCCGGGCCGATCTTGTCCGCGGAAGCCAGGGCCGCCGTGCAGCCGCAGGTCGTCTCGACCCGCTCGACGACGAGCGTCGCGTCCCCTTCGTTCTTGAAGACGAACTCCTGGGTCAGGACGTCCGCCTGCCTGACCTTCCCGAAATCGTGGGCCGTTTCCTTGAAGACCGCCCGGGCTTTGCCGGCCGGCGCCGGATATCCGGCCGCGGCCAGAAACCCCGCGGCGAGGAAGAAGATCATGGCGCGTCGTGAGAAGCATCGGATCCGCATCGGTGCCTCCTTATCCGTGATAGGACGATATATACATCTTATCGCCGGGTTTCCGCAAGGTCAGGCCGGGCCGGCGATGAACGGCAAATACGGTTTCCCTTCGCCCTGGGGATTCAGGGAGGCCTTGACCCGGATGTCCTTCTCTTTGACGAGGTCGATCATCTCCCCCCGGCTTTCCGGGGCGATCACTTCGACGGTCGGACGGAAGATGTCCTGCTCGTGGACCTGCCGGACGACGCCGATCCTCTCGTCGCTCAGCGAGACCAGGGTCCCGACCGGCCAGACGCCCGTGAACTGGAAGAACTTGTCCAGGAGCTGGGGGTCGAAATTCTTCCCCTTGTCGAGCATCATGACCTCGTAGATCTTATCGGGCGGATAATCCTTCTTGTACGACCGTTTGAGGGCCAGGGCGTCGTAGACGTCGCAGATCGCGATCATCATCGAGGCGGGATGGGGCCGCCGAGGGAAGGCCGCCTTCGGATAGCCGGTTAGGTCGTAGCGGAGATGATGCTCGTAGGCGACGATCATCGGGAGGATCCCGAGCGAGTCTTTGTAGCCTTCGAGGATCTTGGCCCCGAGGAGCGGGTGATTCCGGATCTGGCCGAATTCCTTTTCCGACAGGGCACTCTTTTTCTGGATGATCTTTTTCGAGATGTAAAGCTTGCCGACGTCGTGATAGAGGGCGGCGATGCCGAGGTCCAGGACCTCATCCTTGGCGAAATCGAGCTTGGAGGCGAAGAACATCGCCAGGAGCGAGACGTTGAGGAGGTGGACGAACGTCACGAGGTCCCTCCTCTTGACGGAGATCAGGTTGAGGAGTTCCTGATGGCGGCCGACGAAATCTTCCATGATGCCGAGGATGTTGAACCTCAGGTCGAGATAGTCGATCTCCTCCTCGTCGAGGACGAGGTTGACGGAATGGGAGACGGCCTGGACCGAGCTTTCGAACCTCGTCGCCAGCTGGGCGGCCTCGGCCTCGACGCCCTCGGCCTTGACCAGGGCCCGGACCCGGCCGGCGCGGATATTCTGGATGCCGTGGAGATTGAAGTATTCCTGTTCGCTCACGTTCGAGAGCTTCTTCGTCCGGGTCAGGAAGATGATGAACTGGCGCACCTCCTCGAACCGCAGGCCCTGCTGGAAAACGATCCTCTCGACGTCGTTCTTCCCCAGGAAATCGATGAGCGGAGCGAGCTTGCCGCGGAGGTTGAAAAAGATCTCGTCCTCCCAGGCCGGTTCGTCGCCGATGATGCCCAGGACGAGCTCGTTCCGGCCCTCCAGGATCTCCTGGATCCCGGCGTAGAGCTTTTCCAGGTACTCCGTGAACTTGGGATGCTCCCCCGCGTAGATCTTCCCCGCCTGGATGGCGTTCATGAGATGGATGAAACAGAGCTTGGCTTTATCCCTCACGCCATTTCTCCAAAACGCGCAGGGCCTCCTGGCGGACCTTGCGGTTCCAAATATCTTTTCGCTGGGCCAGCGGTTCGACGTAGAGATCGGCGGCCCGGAGATCCTTCTCCTCGACGAGCCGGATGTGGCGGATGAGGGCCTTGTTCCGGATCCCGTAGGGAGACTGCAGCTTGAACAGCTTGGCGAAGGCGACGTGCTTGGTCCGCTCGTTCCTCATCAGGAGGATCAGGGCCTCGGCCTGGATGAGCGGGTCCTTCGATCCGAGGACCGGGAAGAGGAAAGTCTCGTCGAATTCATTGAGGTTCTGCATGGCCTGCAGGACATGGACCTTGACCTTCGCGTCGCCGAGGGGGTAGATCATTTCGAGCGTGGCCAGGGACACCGGAGTGTCCAGGAGCCTCAGGCTGTCGGCGATCCGGCAGAGGAGGTCGCTGTCGGAGGCTTTCCGCTTGACGGCCTCGTCGAAGTCGTCCCGGTGGGAGGCGAAGAACCTGAAATAGGCCCGGAGCAGCGTGGGCGTCACCGTCTTGTCCTTGAAGATCCGGTCGAGGTAATCCTGACGGTCATGGAGGCTCTCCGCCAATTTCCCGATGAAGAGGTCGAGCTCGGGCCGGCTGTCCCCCCGGAGGATGCCGCTTTCGACAAGCTCCGAGAGGGCTTTCCGGAGCTTCTGGAAGGACGGCTCGGCGGCCAGGTCCGCGGCCCGGCCCTCGAGGACTTCGAACAGGCACTCCAGGAAATCGAAATCCTGTTCCTGATCGACCCGCTCCCATTCCTCGATGATCCTTTCGAGCTGGGTGACCGCCATCTCCCCCGCCGGCTCCCGGGCCAGCAGGTTGATCAGGATGAAGCGGTAGTTCCTCTGGAGGAGCTGATGGTCGAAGGTCGTCTTCTTGTCGAAGGAGATCTCGGTCAGCAGGGCCGACAGGGTCTGGCGATAGATCTCGGAGTGGAGCTGCCCCGAAGTGCCCGAGAGGAGGATCTTGATCTTGGTTTCCACCTCGGCCTTCCGGTTCTGCGGGTCGTCGGTCTCGAACAGCTCGTGGAGGGAGGTCGCCACCTTCTTGTGCCGCTCCTTGTCGGTGATCTTGCAGAAGATGCTGAAGCTCAGGGAGTCGAATTTCTCGTTCCCGATGATCTCCTCCCAGAGGGTCGAGGCGAGGTCCTTCTCCGTCAGGTCGGAGACCAGGAGCTTGAGGTTCTCGAACTTCGATTCCGGCAGGGTCTTCCGGCCCGTCATGACCGTCCGGAGCAGGCTCCGGGCGCAGGTTCGGTGCTTCTCCCCGGACGTTTCCTTGAGGTACTGGAAGAACTTGACGAAGTTCTTGTGGAGCTCCTCGTTCTGGATGAGGTCCTCGGTGTTGAACTTCCCGACGACCTTCTCGAAGCTCACCGCCAGCTGGTCGAGCTTCTGGCCGTCGTTCTCTTCCACCGCTTCCATGAGGAGATAGGGCCAGATGTCCTTGATCTCCTCTCCCTCGCCCAGCAGGAGCTGGGAATAATCCAGCACGTCCAGGGAGATGTGGATGAGGTTCTCTTTTTTCAGGATGTTGAGGGCACCGCCTTCCTGGATGAAGGCCTTCACGGGCAGCATGAACTTGGAGGCGAACCTCAGGAATTCGCTGTGGGGGATGCCCGGACGGATCTCGAGGCGCTTGACCTTGCGGTAATGGAAGACCTGGGCCAGGTCCCAATAGGTCCGGTCGCCTTCCCAGAACCGGTTGTCGACGAAGAGCGAATGCGGGGTGAAGCCGATGCTCAGGGGGTTGAGGTATTGGAAAATGGCTTCGGTCTTGACCATCAGCTCGTCGATGGTCTTTTTGAAGGCCGGGTGCTCCAGACTGTAGATCGCCCCCAGCTTGAAAGCCACCCGAAGCGTTCTCAGGAACTCACCGATGAGCTCGTCCCGGCCGGCCGGGGAGGCCGGGGGTTTCTCGGCGGTCGTTCCGGAGCCCTCGTTCGCGGACACGAAAAATCTCCTCTCGTCTATCGTACCACAGACGGATGACGTTGGGGGGGTCCCGCAGGTATTTTCCCAGGGTCCCAGGGGGAGAGCCATGCTCCGGGAGGATGATTCTCGGGGTGATATTCCCGCCCTCCGGGGATGGTCCGGCCTGCTCCCGATAGTTCCCCGATCCCCCTTGAGCGGCGGAGGCGCCTGTGCTATACTGCACCGAAAATGAGACGGAGGCAAGCCCCATCCGGAAAGCCATTCTGGCCCTTGCGGACGGAAGCGTCTACGAGGGCGTAGGTTACGGCGCGTCCGCCAAGATCGGGGGGGAAGTCGTTTTCAATACCGGGATCGTCGGCTACCCGGAGAGTATCACCGACCCGTCCTACCACGGCCAAATCCTCTGCCAGACGTACCCTCTCATCGGCAATTACGGGGTCAACCCGGCGAGCTTTGAATCGGACCGGCCCCGGATCGCCGGCTACGTCGTCTCGGAGCTCTGCGAAAAGCCATCGCACGCGGCCTCGACGAAGACGCTCGACGACTGGCTCCGCGAGAGCGGGGTGCCGGCGATCGCCGGGGTCGATACCCGGGCCCTGACCAAGAAGCTCCGCGTCCACGGCGTCATGCCCGGCCTCCTGGCCGTCGCGGACGGCCCCCTCAGTCCCCGGAGCCTCCGGGCCGAGGCCCGCGACCTCCCGGACCCCAACGCCCGCGACCTCGTGGCCGAGGTCACGACGCCCGAGATCCGGATCTACAACCCGAGGGCCCGGACCTCCGTCGTCCTCATCGACTGCGGGGCGAAGCAGGGCATCATCCGCAGCCTGGTCCGCCGCGGCGTTTCCGTCGTCCGCGTTCCCGCCGACACGGACCTGGCCCGGATCCTGTCCTTCTCGCCCCGCGGGGTCGTCGTCTCGAACGGTCCGGGCGACCCCAAGCGCGCTCCGGCGACCATCGCCACCGTCCGGAGCCTCATGCGCGAGGGCCTGCCGGTCTTCGGGATCTGCCTGGGCAACCAGATCCTGGCCCTGGCCGCCGGGGCCGACACGTACAAGCTCAAGTTCGGACACCGCGGCCAGAACCAGCCCTGCCTCGAGGAAGGGACGAAGCGCTGCTACATCACGAGCCAGAACCACGGCTTCGCCGTCGACCGAAAAACCCTGCCGCGCGACTGGGCCCCCTGGTTCACAAACGCCAACGACGGGACGAACGAGGGGATCCGGCACCGTCACCGGCCGTTCTGGAGCGTCCAGTTCCACCCCGAGGCCTGCCCGGGCCCGACCGACACGGAGTTCCTTTTCGATGAGTTCCTGGAGGCGGCCGGATGAGGAAGCCGGGCAGGGTCCTGATCCTCGGCAGCGGGGCGCTCAAGATCGGCGAGGCCGGCGAGTTCGATTATTCCGGGAGTCAGGCCATCAAGGCCCTCAAAGAGGAAGGCCTCGAGGTCGTCCTCGTCAACCCCAATATCGCCACCATCCAGACGTCCGAGCACCTGGCCGACCGGGTCTATTTCCTCCCGGTCACACCATATTTCACGGAACAGGTCATCGCCAGGGAAAAGCCCGACGGGATCCTGCTCTCCTTCGGCGGCCAGACGGCCCTCAACTGCGGCGTCGCCCTCTCCCGGAGCGGGGTCCTCCGGAAACACAAGGTGCCCGTCCTCGGCTCGCCGATGGAGGCCATTGAAAAGACCGAGGACCGGGAGCTCTTCAACCGGGCCCTGGCCGAGTGCCGGCTGAAAACGCCCCGCGGCATCGCGGTCCGGACGGTCGAGGCAGGGCTCCGGGCGGCCGGCTCCATCGGCTACCCGGTCATGGCCCGCGTGGCCTACGCCCTGGGAGGGAAGGGAAGCGGCATGTCCGCAACCCCCCGCGAGCTCGGCGAGGCGCTCCGGAAGGCCTTCGCCTCCGCCCCCCAGGTCCTCATCGAAGAATACCTCGCCGGCTGGAAGGAGATCGAGTACGAGGTCGTCCGGGACAGGGCCGACAACTGCATCACCGTCTGCAACATGGAGAACTTCGACCCCATGGGGATCCACACCGGGGAGAGCATCGTCATCGCCCCGTCCCAGACGCTGACGAACGAGGAGTACCACCGCCTCCGCGAGATCTCGATCCGGGCCGTCCGGCACCTGGGCATCGTCGGCGAGTGCAATATCCAGTTCGCCCTCAACCCGCGCAACGGCGACTACCGGATCATCGAGGTCAACGCGCGACTTTCGCGGAGCTCGGCCCTGGCCAGCAAGGCCACGGGTTACCCCCTGGCCTTCATCGCCGCCAAGCTCGTCCTGGGCCACCTTCTCCCGGACCTTCCGAATTCCATCACCAGGGTCACCTCGGCCTGCTTCGAGCCGGCCCTGGACTATCTCGTCGTCAAGATCCCGCGCTGGGACCTCAAAAAGTTCGGCCGCGTCTCGAAGAAGATCGGCTCCGAGATGAAGTCGGTGGGCGAGGTCATGGCCGTCGGCCGGTCGTTCGAGGAGGCCATCCAGAAGGCGGCCCGGATGCTCCAGATCGGGATGTACGGCCTGGTCGCCAACGAGAACTACTCCTTCGAGAACCTGGAGAAGGAGCTCCGCCATCCGACCGACGAGCGGCTCTTCGGAATCGCCGAGGCCCTCAAGAAGGGGATGACCGTCCAGCGGATCCACGAGCTGACCCGGATCGACAGGTGGTTCCTTTACAAGATCAAGAACATCGTCGACTGCGAGGCCAAACTCCGAGCCCGCAAGCTCGGCGGGCTCCCGCCGGACCTCCTCCTCGAAGCCAAGCGGAAGGGGTTCTCCGACAAGCAGATCGCCCTGCTCACGGGCTCGACCGAGACGCGCGTCCGGAGGAAGCGGAAGCAGGCCGGGATCGTGCCGGCCATCAAACAGATCGACACCCTGGCCGCCGAATACCCGGCCCGGACCAATTACCTCTACGTGACCTACAACGGCCGCGAGGACGATGTCTCCTTCCGGAATGGGCGCGACGGGTCGAAAAAAGTCCTCGTCCTCGGCTCGGGCTCCTACAGCATCGGCTCCTCCGTGGAGTTCGACTGGTGCTGCGTCAATGCCGCCCTGTCTCTTAAGAAGATGGGCTACACGACCCTGATGGTCAACTACAACCCGGAGACCGTGTCCACGGACTACGACATCTGCGACCGGCTGTATTTCGACGAGCTGAGCTTCGAGCGGGTCCTCGACATTTACGAGAAGGAGAAGCCGCTCGGCATCCTCCTCTCCATGGGCGGCCAGATCCCGAACAACATCGCCCTCAAGTGCCATCGGGCCGGGATGCGGGTCCTCGGCACGCCCCCGGAGAGCATCGACCGGGCCGAGAACCGTTACAAATTCTCGAAGCTCCTCGATGAGCTCGGGGTGGACCAGCCGGAATGGAAGGAGCTCCGGAGCCCGCGGGAGGCCAAGGCCTTCGCGCGCTCCATCGGCTACCCCGTCCTCATCCGGCCGTCCTACGTCCTGAGCGGCGCGGCCATGAGCATCGTCTTCAACGAGCGCTACCTCGACCGCTACCTCCAGAAGGCGTCCCGGGTGACGCCCGAGTACCCGGTCGTGATCTCCAAGTTCATCATGAACGCCAAGGAGATCGAGCTCGACGCCGTGGCCGACCGCGGCGAAGTCATCGCCTCGGCGATCATCGAGCACGTCGAGAACGCCGGCGTCCATTCCGGCGACGCGACCATGGTCCTGCCGCCCCAGAAGCTCTACATCGAAACCATCCGCCGGATCCGGGAGATCGGCCGGGAGATCGCCCGGGCCCTCCGGATCACGGGCCCCTTCAACATCCAGTTCATCGCCAAAGATAACGAGATCAAAGTCATCGAGTGCAACCTCCGGGCTTCGCGCTCCTTCCCCTTCGTGTCCAAGGTGGCCCGGACGAACTTCATCGAGCTCGCCGTCGCGGCGATGATGGGCCGGCCAGTCCGGAACCGGAAAACGACCTTGGACCTCAACTACGTCGGCGTCAAGGCGCCACAATTTTCGTTCTCGCGTCTCAAGGGCGCCGATCCAATCCTCGGCGTCGAGATGGCCTCGACCGGCGAGGTGGCCTGCCTGGGCGACGACATCCATGAGGCCTTCCTCAAGGCCTTCCTGTCGGCGGGCTTTACGCTCCCCCGGAAAAACGTCCTCCTGACGATCGGCGGCGAGACCTCCAAGCACCGCTTCCTCGAGCCGGCCCGCAAGCTTCACGGCCTGGGCCTCCACCTTTACGCCACCGAGCACACTTCGAACTTCCTCCGCGAGAACGGGATCCCGAACACCCGGCTCTTCAAGGTCCACGAGCGGAGAGGGCCCAATATCCGCGACTACATCGCCGGCCGCAAGATCGATTTCGTCATCTCCATCCCCAATCCGGGGAAGCGGGTCGAATTCGACTCCGATTACCGTCTGAGGCGGATGGCCGTCGACTTCTCCATCCCGATCCTGACCAACCTCCAGGTCGCGGACCTTTTCGTCAACGCCATCGCCGACCACCCCCTCGAAAGCCTCGCGGCCAAGCACTGGGCCGAGTACGAATAGGCCGGAATCCCGTCAAGCCGGAGGCGACGCCCGCCCCTTCTCAAGGCTTGGGAATCTGGACTATAATGGGCCCAAGGTAAGAACCATGATAAGAAAAGGGCTCTCCCTTCTGGCCATGATCGGGCTGTGCCTGGTCCTCGCGTTTCCGGCCCAGACGGCGCTGGCCCAGACGATCAAGATCAAGGTTTCGGCCGAACAGGCCAACCTCAGGGAAAAACCCGACATCGGGAGCGCCGTGGTCCAGCAGATCCCCGAGGGCACGGTCCTCGAAGCCGACCGGAAGGAAGGGGAATGGTACCTCGTCCGGTACACCCTCGAGGACGGCGGGGTCATCGCCGGTTACATCCACGAGAGCCTCGTCGTCGTCCTCGACGAGTCCCGGGCCCCCGCGGCGAAACCGGAGAGGGAGCCGCGGCCCGGCTCAGGGCCTGCGAAGCTGCCCCTGGGCGACCGGCTGGGCGGCGAGTCCGGCCGACCCGTAAGCCTGTTCCCCCTCGACATCTTTTTGTCCGCCGGCGGGAGCACGATCGTCGCCGACGATTTCAATAAGGGGGCAGAAGGGCTCGCCGGGTCGAATGCGGCCTCTCTCGGCATTCCGGCCAGCGGCTCGGTCGGCACGCTCCGCCTGACCTACGTTCTCGGCCTCGAGGTCTTCTACAGGATCAATCCCCGCCTCTCGGTCGGTCTGGGCGTTGATTATCTCACGGGCCGGCGCTCGAGCCGAGTCAGCTACCCGGGCGGGGGCCTTTCGCTCATCGTCCCCAACACAACGACCAAGCCGATCGTTGAGGCAACTCCCTTCAAGGTCGGCATCCGTTTCTACCCCCGTCCGGACTTTTACATCCGGGGGAGTTTCGCCTCCTACTCGGTCAAGGCGGGATACGATTACACGTTCGTGCAATCCCAGGTCAGCTGGCAGGAATGGCAAGGGAGGGCGAAGGGCCATGCCCTGGGGATGGAGGTCGCCGTCGGCGGCGAGTGGAGGATCGGCCCGCGCCTCCTTTTCTTCTCCGAGGCGGGTTTCCGGCTGGCCCAGCTCGGCAAATTCAGCGGCACGAACATGTACCGGAGTTCGGCCGGCGAGTCCTCGACCGAAGCCGGCTCCCTATGGTACTACCAGGCGCAGGGGGCCGATGACCGGAGTTACAACTTTCTCTTCGTCCGTTCGGCCGAGCCGTCCGGGTCCGGGATCCTCGGCGCCCGCCGGGCCGGGCTCAACCTGACCGGGACGATTCTCAGGGTCGGGGTCAAATTCCACTTCTGAGGCTGTGGGCGGTCCGAACCGGAGCTCTTCGTCCACGGAGAAAGGGACGCCGTTTTTCGCCACGCTGCGCTTGACGTGAAAGACAGGCAGCGATATTCTTGAGCCGGGAGGACATCATGGCCTTGAACCCAAAACTCCTGAGCATTCTGGCCTGCCCGCTCTGCAAGACCGAGGTCAAGCTCACGGCCGACGAGAAGGGCTTAAGATGCGTGACCTGCCATCGTGTCTATCCTATCCGGGACGATATCCCCGTCATGCTCATCGACGAAGCGACCATCGAGCCCGGCCGGCCCGTCAAGTCCTGACCCGTCCCGGCTCCCTCTATTTATTTCGGGTCCGGAATCCCCTATAATGGACAATCATGTGCGGCGTCATCGGGATGTGGGCCAACGATTCCGTCATCCGTGACCTCTACCAGGGCCTTCTGGCCATGCAGCACCGCGGTCAGGACGCCGCGGGCGTCATCACCTATGACGGGCGCTTCCACACGGAGAAGGGCAACGGCCTGGTCCGCGACATCTTCACCGTCGAGGCGATTCAGCACCTCCGCGGCGCGATCGGGATCGGCCACACCCGCTACCCGACCGTCGGCGGCGGGGGCGGCGAGGACGCCCAGCCCTTCCAGCTCAACTCCCCGTTCGGCATCATCATGGCCCACAACGGCAACGTGGCCAACTACCGGGAGCTCAAGGAGGAGCTCTTCGAGAAGTACCACCGGCTCCTCAACTCCGACTGCGACGTCGAGATCATCCTCAACATTTTCGCCGAGGCCCTGGCCCACGAGAAGGCCCGCGTCCTGGAACCTGAACACATCTATCGGGCGGTCGAGAGCGTCTACCGGAAGGTCAAGGGCAGCTACTCGGTCGTCGCCTACATCGCCGAGCAGGGGCTGGTGGCGTTCCGGGACCCCTACGGGATCAAGCCCCTGGCCTACGGCGTCCGGAAGGACGGCCTCCTGCCCTCCTACGCCTTCGCGTCGGAGACCGTCACGCTCAACATCATAAATTTCGGAGAGATCCAGGACGTCGAGGCCGGGCAGGTCGTCTTCCTCGACAAGGGCCGGCGCCTCCACAAGAAAAAGCTGGCTCACTGCGTCCATTCCCCCTGCCTTTTCGAATGGGTCTATTTCGCCCGGCCGGACTCCTCCATCGACAAGGTCAACGTCTACAAGTGCCGGGTCAACCTGGGCCGCTTCCTGGCCGCGGAGATCCGGAGGCGGAAGCTCGGGATCGACGTCGTCGTCCCCGTGCCGGACTCGGCCCGGGACGCGGCCATCGAGATCGCCCGGAGGCTCAATCTCAAGTACAGCGAGGCCCTCGTCAAGAACCGATACATCGGCCGGACCTTCATCATGCCGAGCGTCGACAAGCGAAAGGACTCGGTCCGCCAGAAGCTCAGCCCCATTGCCTCGGAGATCAAGGGCAAGAAAGTCCTCCTCGTCGACGACAGCATCGTCCGCGGCAACACGTCCCGGGCCATCATCGAGATGATCCGGGAGTGCGGGGCCAAGAAGGTCTACTTCGCGTCCTATTCGCCGCCGCTCCGCCACCCGTGCGTCTACGGCATCGACATGCAGACGAAGACGGAGTTCGTGGCCCAGGACGCCGACGAGAAAGCCGTGGCCAAGAGAATCGGTGCCGACAAGGTCATCTACCAGAGCCTCGACTCGCTCAAGAAGGCGGTCGCGATGGAGAACCCGAAGATCAAGAATTTCTGCGCCGCCTGCTTCGACGGGATCTACCCGACGGGCGACATCACGCCGGACCTTCTCGACGAAATCGAGGCGGAGCGGAAGCTCGCCCAGGACGGTCAGCTCGAGCTCAACATCTAGGCCTCCCGTCCCCGCCTTCTTCAGAACCCGAAGCCGCCCAGGATGTCCGCCGTCCGCCCGATCGTCCCGAGCCCCACGGAGAACTTGAGCTGCGTTTCCGGCTTGAGGCGGTAATAAAAGACCCGGACCTCGACCAGAAAATCGAGGCACTGGTAATGGTAAACGGCCTGGCCGGCCGTGTAGAGGAGCTTCTTCTCCTGGATGTTGTAATCCACTTCCCCCAGGAGCTCCAGGGACGAGCCCGGCAGCCGCAGGCCGCCCGTGGCGCCGACCTGGTGGCGGTTGTAGAGCGCCCCGAGAGCGGGGTCGGCCCCCGCGACCCAGGAGTTCAGGCTCTTGTACCAGTTCAGGGACAGGAACCGGCCGTCCTCCTTCGAGCCCGCCGTCGCGGTCAGCCTGAGGCTCGAAAAGTTGTGGTAATAGGGGTTGTACCCGGCGGCGGCGTCCAGGCTGAAGCTTTCCTTCGGGTAATACCTCAGGGTCCCGGTGATCTCCGATAACCGCGGCGGCTTCCCGCCGACGAGGTACTGCTTGAGGGGGCCGCTTTCGGGGGAAAAATAGACGGTCTGGCCCAGCCCGAAGGACAAGATCTCGGTCGGCCGGTCTCCCTCCTTGAGCAGGAACCGGCTGGTCAGGCCGTAGCTCATCCGGTGGTAGCGGTAGAAGCCCGTGGGGGTCACGATCCGGTCGGCCTGGCCGATCGGGCTGTCGTAGGAGTACTTGACGTAAGGCTCGATGATGTTCTTGAGCCGGGGCTCGCCGGTCTTCCCGTAAAAGACCCTGTAAAAAACGGGCCCCGTGACTTCGAGGTCGGCCACGACGTTCTTCGTGAACAGAGGGTCGTTCACGATCCGGCCTGACGCCGGGTCAAGGCTCTGGCCGTAGTAGACGAAATTGGCCGTGACGGAGGTGTTGACCGTCAGCCAGGGGATGGACGTGAACGGCAGGCTCAGGGTCGGGCTCAGGGTGAGGTTCGTCGACCGGCGCTCCGTCCCGGCCTTGTACGCCGAGCGCCATCCGTACTGCCAGCTATTGAAGCCGCCGCTCAGCGAAAAATAGAGCGGGGAGAAGAGGCGGACCTTGAAGACGTTGAAATTCACTTGGGGGAGAGAGGTGCTGACGATGGAGTCGTCGACCTGGGAAAAATAGGTCTCGACACGGGACACCCGGGCGCTCAGGTTGAACCGGGACCAGGACCGCGACAGGAACACCTGAGAGCTCTTGTTCGAGACCGAGGCCCGGCGGAACTCGTCGTCGAACTCACTCAGAAAGCTGTAAGATGTCTGGTAGTCCACGCTGGCGGCCAAAGTGAATCCCAGCGGCAGCGCCTGGTTGTGGTTGATGCGGATGATGGAGCCCGGGCTCTCGGCCGTTCCCTGAGCGTCTTTCTTGAAGATGAAATGATAGAAGGTGAGCTGGCCGCCGGTCCCTTTCGAAAAGAGGTAGCGATATTCCAGCCCCAAGCCCAGGCCGAGGGTGGGGTAAGAATCGAGCCCGAAGGTTGCATCCATGTTCCTCCCGATCGCCAGATAGAAGTTTTGGGAGTACTCGAAGCCCTTGGCCCCGGTATAGCCGACCTTGGGCATGAGGAAGCCCGTCGCCCGGTCTTCCAAGGGATACCGGAGATAGGGCAGGTAGAAGACGGGGATCTTCTTGACCGAGAGGACGGCGTCCCACATCTCCACGTAGGCGTTCGTCTTCAGGTTGGCCCGGGAAAAGGAAAAACCCCAGCGGGGGACGGGCTGGGTGCACGAGGTGACCCGGGCCCGGCTGAGGCTGTAGAGGTCCGAGGTCTTCCGTTCGAGCGATTCGGCCGCGAACAGGATGGACGGCTGGATCATCCCCGAGGCCTTTTCGACCCGTCCGGTCTCCGTGTCCAGATTGAAAACGACCTTCTCCCCTCTCGTGACTTCGTTCCGGACCTGGATGACGACATTCCCTTCGGCGAGGACCTCCTTGCTTCCGGGATCGAACTCCACCCGGTCGGCCAGGAGCAGGAGCTCTTTGTACCGGATCTCCACATCCCCCGAGGCGAAGATCCGGTCTTTGGTAATTTCCTTGTTCCGGGCGACGAGCCTGATCTCGGGTTGCGGCGAGGAGGTCCCTTGAGGTCCGGGGCCCGCGAGCTCCTGGCCCGAGGCCGGGGGAGCCGGCATCCTCAGCCCGAGGAGCCCGAGCCAGACGAGGACGGCAGGAAAGAGGCGCCTCACCCCGAGGAGCTGGGGCTTCATTGATTGGAATTTAGCACATCGCCCGGGGTGAATCAAACCGGGGTCACACGTCGGGAGGCTGGCCTTTATTATACTTGCTCATGGCCCGGTAAAGGCTCAGGAGACCTGAGATGACGCCGAGGACCGTGAAAATGAGGAGGAGCCAGGGGCCCGTCCCCAGCCGGCGGTCGAGGAAGTATCCGAAGAAAAGGCCGACGATGATGGACGACGGCAGCATGAGTCCGACCGAGCTTATCTCGGCCAGCTTCCGGAAGCTGGGCCGTGGCGGTTTGGGAGTCGTCATGGACTCTCCCGGGTCCGGGCCAGGACCCCCGTGAAGATGCCGATCAACCGAATCAGGAATTCCGTGGACATGCGGTTATCCCCTCCCGGAGACGAGATGGCTCGATTCCCAGCTTATTCTCGAGAACGGACGGGGGATTGTCAAGTGTCGGCAATCCCGGTTTGGACGTGCTATACTAGCCGGGAGCCGGCCCCGCCGGAAACGAAAGGAGCTCTCCCCGATGAGCCAGGTCGAGATCCAGGACGAACGGATCCTCCACAGGATACCTCTCGAGATCCTCACCCTCTCGGCTGTCCTGGCCCTGGCCGTCGCCCTCTTCTTCGGCCCCCTGGCGGGCCTCCTCTTTTTCGCGGGCGGGGCGCTCGCGGCGCTGGGCTTCCTCTGGCTCAAGCGGTCCCTGACCCGGCTTCTCGTCAGGGACAAGGCGGGCGCCCTCCGCTCCGCCATTCTCCTCTACGTCCTCCGCCTCGGGTTGATTTGCGGGGTCTTTTTTATTATAATCCTCCTCTTTCCGGGGAAGATTCTGGCCTTCGGCGCCGGTTTTTCCACGATCGTCCCCGTTTTCCTGGCGGAAGGCGTCGGGGCCCTTCTCCGCATGAAGACATGGAAGGCCTAGAACATACTCTTTTCACCGTCGAGCTCTTCAACAAGATCTTCGGCAAACCCCTGGCTTCGCTCCTCGGCCTCTTCGGAGTGAAGGTCGTCGACCCCCTCCATCTCTTCCCCGACTACGTCGTGATGGTCATCATCGTCACGGCCGTCCTTATCGTCGTCTTCACTCTCGCCTCGCGAAAGCTCGCCCTCATCCCCTCCGGCCGTCAGAGTGTCCTCGAGATGATCTTCGGGCTCTTCGAGGGCCTGGTCACGGACACCATCGGCCCCGAGGGGAAAAAGTACCTCCCTGTCATCGGGACCGTCGGCCTCTTCATCTTCTCCTGCAACCTCATCGGGCTCGTCCCCGGCTTCATGTCGCCGACGAGCAAACTCAACGTGACGGTCGGCTGCGCCCTGGCCGTCTTTTTCTACTACCACGTCCAGGGGGTCAAGGCCCAGGGCCTGAAATATTTCAAGCACTTCATGGGCCCCATCCCGGCTCTAGCGCCCCTCATGATCCCCATCGAAATCATCAGCCATTTTTCGCGGCCGGTCTCGCTCTCGATGCGGCTTTTCGGGAACATCTTCGCCGAGGAGCTGCTCATCGTCATCATGGCCTCCATCCTTCCGTTCCTCCTCCCCCTGCCGTTCATGGCCGTGGCCATCTTCACCTCGGTCATCCAGGCCTTCGTCTTCGTCCTCCTGGCCTGCATCTACATCGCCGGGGCCGTCGCCCAAGAAGAAGAACATTAAATGAAAAGGAGTTCCGTCATGTCCCAAAAACTCAAAGCCTTGAGCGTCCTCGTTTTCCTTGTCGCGGTCCTCGCCGCTCCGCTCCTCGCCCAGGAAGCCGGGGCGCCCGGCGCGGCCAAGGCGTCCCTTTACAAGGTCTCGCTCATGGTCGGCGCCGGCATCATCACCCTCTCGGTCGCGGCCGGAGCGTTCTGCCAGGCGAAGGCCATCAGCAGCGCCTGCGAGGGCATTTCCCGGAACCCCAACGGGGCCCCCCACATCCGCTTCCTCCTGATCTTCGGGCTCGTCCTGATCGAAACGCTCGTCATTTATGCCCTGCTCATCACGATCATCATCCTGATGGTCCAGTGGGGCAAGTACGTCTAAGGGCTTCCGGAAAGGGTCCGCGGGGCCCGCGCCGGGACGGATGACGCTCTCGCCGCTCAAGATACTCGCCGCTTCCTTCAAGCGGTTCAACGACGACAAGTGCTGGACGTCCGCCATCGTCATCTCCTACTTCGCCCTCCTCTGCACGGTCCCTCTCCTGGCCCTCTTTTTTTACGGCTCGACCAAGGTCCTCGGCAACACCGAGATCGTCCTCCGGAGCCTGAACATCTTCACGGACGAGTTTTTCGCCCGCTCGGACCCGGGATTCTTCACCCGGCTCCAGGGTCTCTCCGGGACCGTCACCAACCTGGGGGTTTTCGGCCTCCTGGGGTCGCTCATCTCCGCGAGCTTCCTCTTTTCGAGCCTCATCGCGGCCATCAATGTCATCTTCAAGACCAAATACCACCGGTCCTTCTTCTACAATCGCCTCATGGAATACCTGATCATGTTCATCGTCGGGATCGTCATGCTCTTCTCCCTGGCGATCACGGCCGTCTGGACGGCCCTCGGCCGGTCCATCCAGGAAAGCACCATCGTGCGCTCGTACATCAACCCCGAGGTCGTCCGGCTCGCCAATAATGTCTTCATCCAGTACGTGATTCCCTATTTTCTGACCTTTCTCGTTTTCTTCATCATCTATAAATACATTCCCGAGCGGAGCGTCCACACCAGGGCGGCGGCCCTCCCGGCCGCGATCGCGGCCCTGCTCTATGAGATCTTCAAGAGGATGTTCGCCTTCTACGTCGTTCATTTCTCGGCCATCGGGGTCGTCCTGAACAAGCTCCTCCAGGGGACCCTGACGTCGATCATTTTCTTCCTGCTGTGGATTTCCTTCTCGTTGGTCATCATGCTCTGGGGGGCGGAGCTCGGCGCCGTCCTCAACGAGACGTTTGACGCGGCGGCACCGCCGGTCCATGCGTCAGCGGCCCCGGTAAAGTCAGCGGGCTAGCCTTCCCGAAGTATTTTCCGACGCGGGAAGCTTCAGGGATGGCAGAAGCAATAGAGCGGAAGCCATCTCCGAAGCCCTAATGAAGGATGCCCCTGGATAGGGCCCGTCAGATTTAGGATCACTTATCAGCGGCCGAGAGGTATTCCTCGACGGACAGGGCGGCGTGGACGCCCGTGCCCACGGCCGTGGCGATCTGCTTGGGGCAGGCATCGGAGACGTCCCCCGCGGCGAAGATGCCGGGGGCCGAGGATTCCATGTTGGGCTTGACCTTGACCCGGCCCCATTCATTGAGGTCAAGGAAGCCCCGGACGAAGGCCGTCTGAGGCTCGGTCCCTATCGAAATGAAGAGCCCGTCGACAGGCAGATGTAACCTATTGTCTGTCTGCAGATTGCGGAGGTCGAGCGATTCGATCTTATCCCCGCCGTTGATCGCCTCGACCACGGTGTCCCAAAGGACCTGGATCTTTTCACTGGCGAAGACGCGCTCCTGATAGATCCGCTCGCCGCGGAACCGGTCCCGCCGGTGGATGATGGTCACTTTCCGGCAGTACTTGGTCAGGAAGAGGGCCTCCTTGAGGGCATTGTCCCCTCCGCCGACCATGGCGATGCCGCGGCCCGCGAAGAAGGCGCCGTCGCAGGTCGCGCAGTAAGACACGCCGCGACCCGTCAGGCGGCTTTCGTTCTCGAGCCCGAGGCGGCGGTAGGCCGACCCGGTGGCGATGATGACCGACCGCGCGGTGTATTCATCTTTTGAGCCCCGGAGGAGCCAGGCTCCTTCTGATCCCGAAATGCCTTCGATCTCATCGTTTTCGATCCTGGCCCCGAATTTTTCGGCGTGCTTGTGGAAATCTCCCATCAGCTCGAAAGGCGTGACGCCGTCGGGAAAACCGGGGAAATTCTCGACCCAATCCGTCACCAGAATCTGCCCGCCGGGAAGCCCTTTCTCGAGGACAAGAGTCGAACGCCTGGCCCGGCCGGCGTAGATCGCGGCCGAGAGACCGGCCGGCCCGGCTCCGACGATGACGACGTCCCAGGATTCGCCCATAGGGATCACAGATGTTTGGCGATGAGCTCGGCCAGCTTGGCTTTGGGGAGGACCCCGACGGACTTTTCCTTGAGCTCACCGCCCTTGAAAACCATCAGGGTAGGGATGGCCATGACGCCGTAGGTGACGGGAGTTTTGCCGTTCTCGTCGACGTTGAGCTTGACGACCTTCAGCTTCCCTTGGTTGGCCGTGGCGAGCTCTTCGAGGACCGGGGCGATCATCAGGCAGGGCCCGCACCACGGCGCCCAGAAATCGACCAGGACCGGGAGGTCGGACTTCAGGACCTCCTGCTCGAAACCGGCATCCGTGCCGTGAATGATCATATCGGACATCGTTTCCTCCTCAAGCCTGTCCATTATAGCGATCGCCCTCTAAATTGTCAAACAGCTTTTCGTTTAAGGCCGGGCTTTGAGGGTGGCTGGAACGTCGTGCGCGGTTTAGCCTTCTCGAAGCATTTTTCGATGAATAAGCGGACTCCCTCCGAGTCCGCAACCTCCAAAAGAGACGATGAGAGAAGGACGTTAAAAACCGCGCTCTGCAGTGGAAGCCACTCTCAAAGCCCGGCCCTTTATTCGGCCCAGCTCAGCTTTTCCTTGACCAGGTCGTAATAGCTCCGCCGGGGCGAGGTCACGAGCTGGAGCTCGACCGGCGCTCTCCGGACGACCAGGACATCGTTCCGGTCGAGGACGCCGTTCCGCTGGCCGTCGAGCGTCAGGTAGACTTCCTCGCCGCCGGTCAGGAGCTTGATCCGGACCTCGGAGCCGGACGGGATGATCAGAGGCCGGAAAGTCAGGGTATGGGGGCAGATGGGCGTCAGCACGGCCGCCGCGACCTGCGGATGGATGATCGGCCCTCCGGCCGAGAGTGAATAGGCCGTCGACCCCGTGGGGGTGGAGACGATCAGTCCGTCGGCCTTGAGCGCCGCGACGTCCTTCCCATCGATGAGGATCATGAACTCGATCATCCGGGCCACCGCCCCTTTGGTGATGACGACATCGTTCAGACAGTAGGCGGCACCGGCCTCGGTCGTGACTTCAAGGAGCGACCGCGGGCTGATGATGTCCTGGGCGCCGGCCAGGAGGGCGTCCAGGGTCAGGAAGGCCTCGCTGACGGGGATCTCGGTCAGGAATCCGAGACGGCCGAGGTTGATCCCCATGACGGGGACACCGGCCTGGGCGGCACGGAAGGCGACGCTGAGCAGCGTTCCGTCGCCGCCGAGGACGACGACGAGATCCGAGGCACCGGGGACATCCGACCGCGGGAGGCCGTCGGGCCGCCCGATCTTCCGGGCGGCGACGTCCTCGAGGACGCACTCGATGCTCCGTCCGCCGAAATAGTCGAGGATGCTCTTCAGAAGCTCCTCGACCTGAGCTGCGTGCGGTTTGATGACGATGCCGGCTTTCTTAATGGTCCTCATGGCTGACGGCCTCCTTGATCCAGATCTCCGCTGCATCCCGGCCCGGGTCCGCTCCTCCCCGGACCCAGGAGCCGAAAAACTCCACGTTGCCCTTCCGGCCGCGGGTCGACGAGCGGATGAGCCCCCGGAGGCCGAAACCGAGCTCCCGGGCCCCGCGCACCACGCGGCCCAGGACCTCCTCGTGGACGGCCGGGTCCCGGACGATCCCTTTTTCCCCGACCTCGTCCCGCCTCGCCTCGAACTGGGGCTTGACCAGCGCCAGGAGGAGCCAGGCCCCGGGAATCTCCTTCAGGGCGGCCAGGACCTTGAGCAGGGAAATGAAGGAGACATCTACGGCGACGACGTCCGGGGGCTCGGCGAGGTCGCCGGGCCCGAGGTAGCGGGCGTTCTTCTCGATCCGGACGACCCGCGGGTCTCCCCGTAGCTTCCAGTCGAGCTGCGTCGTATCCACGTCCACCGCGTAAACCCTTCTCGCCCCGCGCTGGAGAAGGCAGTCCGTGAAGCCGCCGGTCGAGGAGCCGACATCGACGGCGATCTTGCCTCCGACGTCCACGGCGAACCGGTCGAGGGCCTCGGCCAGCTTCAGGCCGCCGCGGCTGACAAAGGGGAGCGTGCCCTTGATCGAGAGGTCCCGTTCCGCGTCGATGAGGCACCCCGGCTTGAGGATCGCCGTCTCCCCGGAAAAGACGAGCCCGGCCATGATCATGGCCTGGGCCTTTTCCCGGCTCGGCGCGAGCCCCCGCGTGACCAGCAGCTTGTCGGCGCGCTCTTTCATGACGGCGAGGCGCAAAAAGACCTGATCTTTTCCACGAGCCCGGCCGCGTCCAGGCCGCAGGCCCGGCGGATCTCTTCAACCTTGCCCAGGGGATAAGGTTCGATGGGAAGCCCGATGGCCAGGAACCGCAGGTCGAAGCGTCTTTCCCGGTCGAGGAGCTCGCGGACGGCGCTCCCCAGGCCGCCGGCGAGGACTCCTTCCTCGGCCGTGATGACGGTCCGGCCCGGCTGGGCGTAGCGGAGGATGAGCTCCTTATCCAGAGGCTTGGCGAAGCGGGCGTTCACGACGGCCAGCGAGATCCCGGCCTTTTCCAGCTCGCGAGCGGCTTCGAGGGCCGGTGGGACCATGCTCCCGAAGGCGAAAAGGAGGTCCCGGCCTTCCTTGAGGGTCTCCGCGCAGCCCAGCGGGATCTGCTTGAAGTCCGGGTTCCGCTCGACCCCCGGGCCGGCCCCTTTCGGGAAGCGGATGGCGGCCGGGTGGCCGTAGGACAGGGCGGACCAGAGCATGTTCTGGAGCTCGTTCTCGTCCTTGGGCGCCATGACGATGATGTTGGGCATGTGCCTGAGGTAGACGATATCGTTGACGCCCTGGTGGGTCGGCCCGTCATCCGGGACGATCCCCGCCCTGTCCAGGGCGAACACGACGGGCAGGTCCATCAGGCAGATGTCGTGGTAGACCTGGTCGTAGGCCCTCTGGAGGAAGGTCGAATAGATGGCCACGACCGGCTTGAACCCGGAGATGGCCAGCCCCGCGGCGAAGGTGACGGCGTGCTGTTCGGCGATCCCCACGTCGAAGAACCGGTCCGGGTACTGTTCGGCGAACCGGCCGAGGCCCGTCCCTTCGCCCATCGCCGCCGTAATGGACAGGACCTTTCCGTCCTTCCGGGCGACCTTGAGCATGGTTTCGCCGAAGACCGAGGAGAACGAGGGCGCGTGCCCGGGACCGTTGTTCTTCGGCGTGCCCGTCGCGATCTCGAACGGCCCGGCCCCGTGGAATTTTTCCGGGTCCGTCCGGGCCGGCTGGTAACCCCGGCCCTTCTGTGTCACGCAGTGGATGAGGATCGGGCCGTCGTACTTTTTGGCCAGCTCGAAAGCTTCGATGAGGGACCGGATGTTGTGTCCCTCGATCGGCCCGACATACTTGATGCCGAGCTCCTCGAAAACGAGCCCGGGGAAAATGGTCTTCTTGATGAGCTCTTCCAGAGCATGGCCGGCCTGGATCATGGGCCAGCCGACGACGGGGATGGCCTTGAGGAAGGATTTCGCCTGGTCCTTGAGCCGGATGAAATGCTGGCCGGAGACGAGGTAGGACAGGTACTTGGACCAGGCCCCGACGTTGGGCGAGATCGACATCTCGTTGTAGTTGAGGACGATGATCAGCCGCTTCCGGAGGTGACCGATCTGGTTCAGAGCTTCCAGGGCCACTCCTCCCGTGAGGCTGCCGTCCCCGACGACGGCGATGACGTGGAAGTCCTCTTTTTTCTTGTCCCGGCCAACGGCCATGCCGAGCGCCGCGGATAGGGCCGTCGAGGCGTGCCCCGTGTTGTAGGCGTCGTGTTCGCTCTCCTCGCGGCAGGGGAAGCCGAGGATCCCGCCGCTCCTACGGAGTCCGTCGAATCTCTCCCTCCGCCCGGTCAGGATCTTGTGGGCATAGCACTGGTGGCCGACGTCCCAGAGGATCTTGTCCCTGGGGGAGTCGAAAACGTAATGGAGGGCCAGGGTCAGCTCGACGACGCCGAGGTTCGACCCGAGGTGGCCGCCGTTCCTGGAGACTGTTTCCAGGATGAGAGCCCTGATCTCCGTAGACAGGTCGGAAAGGTCCTGGATGGACAGATCCCTGAGGTCGGCGGGGCTGTTGATCAAATCCAGCTTCTTGGTCATGCCGACATCCCGCGCCCGGGGCTCAGCGTTCCGGCCAGATGTCGGAGCTCCGCGGAGGCGATCTTTCCCCTGTCCAGGGCGGCCAGGGCGCTTGCCAGGCACTCCTCCAGGCGGGCCAGGGCGCCCTCGCGGCCGAAAACGGCCCCGGCGTCGAGCCCTGACGGCGACCCCGACCGCCCGGCATCGGCCAGGTCATCACGGAGCTGGAAGGCCAGCCCCAGCGCGGCCCCGTAGTCTCCGATCGCGGCCAGGCCCGGCGCCGGAGCGCCGGCGAGAACAGCCCCGACCTTGGCCGCAGCCTTGATGAGCGCGCCCGTCTTTTTCCCGATCATGTCGATGAACGCGTCCGCGTCCGCATCCTCACGCCTCAAGCTGATATCCAGCCACTGGCCCTTGATCATCCCCCCGACACCGGCCGCGGACGCGATCTCCCGGAGGGCCCGGTCTTTTCTTTCCATGTGCCCCTGAGGCGAGGGCGCCCCGGCGATCACCTCGAACGCGAGAGACAGGAGGCCGTCGCCCGCCAGCAGGGCCAGCCCCTCGCCGAAGGCCTTGTGGCAGGAGGGCCGGCCGCGGCGGAGATCATCGTTGTCCATGGCGGGCAGGTCGTCATGGACCAGGGAGTAGTTGTGGATGAGCTCGACGGCGCAGGCATAAGGCAAGAGGGCCGGGCGCGAAGCGCCGAAGGCTTCGCCGGCGGCCAGGAGGACGAGCGGCCGGAACCGCTTGCCCCCGCCCAGGACGGCATAGCGCATGGCCTCCAGAAGCCGGGAGCCGTCGGCCGCGAGGAGCCGGTCGAGCTCCGCGTCCACGGCCTTTCGCATGCCGTCGAGATCGTTCCGGACGTCCACGTCGTCTCCTGCTCTCCTCACGCCTTCTCGTCCGACCCGTCCTCCTCGGCCCGGTCGGGCTCGAAATCCTCCGCTTTCATCCCGCCCTTCTCGTCCTTGAGCAGGATCTCGACCTTCCGCTCGGCCTTGTCCAGCTCCCCCCGGAGGAACCGGGTGAGCTTGACGCCCTTTTCGAAAAGGGCCAGGGAGTCGTTGAGCGAGACCCCTTCCTTTTCAAGCTTGGCGACGATCTGTTCGAGCTCCGCCAGCGCTTTTTCAAAGGTCATGTTCGTCATGAGCTCTCCTTCAGGAAACGCGATTCCAGGAGCTTCTTCCTGTCCACGCTCCGGACCCGGGCCTCGAACTCCCCCCTGTAAAAGGACACGATGACCGCGTCCTCTTCCGCGACCTCGTCGATCTTATGGACGAAGCGCAGCCCGCCGTCCTTCCAGCAGAGGGTGTAGCCCTTTTTGAGGATGTTGAGGGGGCTCAGGTTGTGGAGATTGGTCGAGAGCTTCTCCCAGGCGGCCCCACGGTCACGCAGGTTCCGGACAAAGAGGTATTTCAAGCGCTCGGACGAGAGCGCGACCGAAGTCTTTTTCTCTGCGAGCCCTCGGCGCTTGGTCTGGACGACGTTCCGGGCCTTCGTGTCCAGGTCATCCACGCGATGGATGAACTCCTTCAGCCCAAGCCGAAAATTCTCGAAGATCCGGTGGCGCGCGAGGTCGTCCACTTCATATTTCCGTTCCCGGAGGAAGCTCTTAACGAGCTCACCCAGTCTCTGGGACATCGTCTTGATCCGTTCCTCGAAGGCTTCCTCTTTCTCGATCACGATTTCAGCCGCCGCGGAAGGCGTGGGGGCCCGGACGTCGGCCACGAAATCGGCGATCGTGTAATCGACCTCGTGCCCGACGGCGGAGATGACGGGCTTCGGCGAGCGGAAGATGGCCCTGGCCACGGTTTCCTCGTTGAAGGCCCACAGGTCTTCGATCGAGCCGCCGCCCCGGCCGACGATGATGACGTCGACCGCCGGGAGCGTCCCCAGATAATCGAGCCCTTCGGCGATCTCGCGGGCCGCCCCCTCGCCCTGGACCTTGACCGGGTAGATGAGGATCCGGAGCCGGGCATAGCGTCGCTCCAGGACCCGGAGGATATCGCGGATCGCGGCGCCCGTGGGCGAGGTGACAATACCGATCGTCTGCGGCCTCAGGGGAAGCTTTTTCTTCCGCTCGGGGTCGAACAGCCCCTCGGCCTTGAGCTTCTCCTTAAGCTGCTCGAAGCGAAGCTGCAGGGCGCCTTTCCCCTTGGGCTCGACGAGGTCGACGGAGAGCTGGTAATCTCCCCGGGCCGCATAGACCGTAACCCTGCCCCTGCAGACGACCTTCAGCCCGGTCTTCATCTCGAACGGGACTTTGAGGGCTTCGCTCTTCCACAGGACGGCCTTGAGAACGCTTTTCTCGTCCTTGAGGGAAAAATAAACGTGCCCGGAGGCCGCCCTCGTATAACCGGAGATCTCGCCCTCGACCCAGACTTGGGGGAAAGCGACCTCGAGGGCCGCCTTGACGATCTCGGTGAGCTGCGAGACCGTGTAGACCAGGTCACGCTTCACCAGGTCTTCATTCATCGGGACCGTCCTCCGCCAAAACCTCCCTTTTAATCGAGAGGGCTTTTCCCGTCCCGGGGTCGATCTCGACGAAGACGCAGGAAAGGAACAGGCCGTCCCGGGACGGCTCGAAGCGCTGCGGCCTCGAGGTCAGGAACCTCTGGATGGCCTGCTCCTTGGAGATCCCGATCACGGCGTTTCGCCCCCCGACCATGCCTACGTCGCTGATGTAGGCCGTTCCCTTCGGCAGAATCCGCTCGTCGGCCGTCGGGACGTGGGTGTGGGTCCCGATGACGGCCGAGACGCGGCCGTCGAGATACCAGCCCAGAGCCTGCTTCTCGGAGGTGGCCTCGGCGTGGATGTCGACGATGATGATGGGCGTTTCCGCAGTCAGGGCCGCGACCTCCTCGTCGGCCCGCCGGAAGGGGCAGTCCAGCGGCTCCATGAACACCCGCCCCTGGAGGCTGAGGACCGCCGCCTTGACCCCGTCGCCGTGCTGGAAGACATAGGAGAAATGGCCGGGGTTGACGGCCGGATAGTTGGCGGGCCGGAGGAGCCGGGGCTCCCGGCCGAGATAGGGCAGAGCCTCCTTCTTGTCCCAGATGTGGTTGCCGGAGGTCAGGACGTCGACCTGGAGGAAGAGCTCCTTTCCGATCTCCTCGGTGATGCCGCTGCCGCCGGCGGCGTTCTCGCCGTTCGCGACGATCATGGACGGGGCGTGCTTCTTGACCAGCCCCGGCAGGAATTTGTCCATGGCCCGCCGGCCCGTCCGGCCGATGACGTCACCGAGGAACAGGACCCCGAACTTATCTGGCATATTCCACGGCCCTCGTTTCCCGGATGACGGTGACCTTGATCTGCCCGGGGTAGTCGAGCTCGTTCTTGATCCTGGCCGCGATCTCCTTGGCGGCCAGGGCGGCCCGGTCGTCGGAGACCTTCTGGCTCTCAACGATGATCCGGATCTCCCGGCCGGCCTGGAGGGCGAAGGCCTTGGAGACGCCTTCGAAGGACGTGGCGATCTCTTCCAGTTTCTCAAGCCGCTGGATGTAGGTCTCGAGGAGTTCCCGCCGGGCTCCGGGCCTCGCGGCCGAGAGCGTGTCGGCGGCCTGGACGAGGACGGCCTCGATCGAGGGGAAGTCCACGTCCCTATGGTGGGAGGCGATGGCCTGGACGACCTTCTCGGTCTCCCCGTATTTCTTCGTCAGCTCGACGCTGAGCTGGGTGTGGGTCCCCTCGACGTCCCTGTCCACGGCCTTCCCGATGTCGTGGAGGAGCCCCGCCCGGAGAGCGATGTTGACGTCGGCGCCGATCTCGCGGGCCATCATGGCCGCCAGCATGGCCACTTCCTTGGAGTGCTGGAGGACGTTCTGCCCGTAGCTCGTCCGGTATTTCAGCTTGCCGAGGAGCTTGATGAGCTCCGGGTGGACGTCGCGGACCTTGAGCTCGAGGACCGCCGACTCGCCCTCCTGCTTGATCTTCAGCTCGAGGTCGTTCTTCACCGACTCGACGATGTCCTCGATCCGGGCCGGGTGGATCCGGCCGTCGGTTACGAGCTTCTGGATGGAGAGGCGGGCCAGCTCCCGGCGGACGGGGTCGAAGCTCGACAGGATGACGGCCTCGGGCGTGTCGTCGACGATGATGTCGACGCCCGTGGCCATCTCCAGGGCCCGAATGTTGCGGCCCTCGCGGCCGATGATCCGGCCCTTCATGTCCTCGGACGGCAGGTCGACGACCGACACCGTCGACTCCACGACATGTTCGGCGGCGGACCTCTGGATGGCGTTGGAGATGATCTCCCTGGCCAGCACGGCGGCCTTCTCCCGTGTCTCCTCTTCGATCTTCCGGACGGTGCCGATGGCTTCGAGCTTGGCTTCGTCCTCGATCCGCTTGATGAGCTGGGCCTTGGCCTCTTCCTGGGTCAGGCCCGAGATGCGCTCGAGCTCCTCCAGGGCCTTGGTCTGGATCTCGGTGGTCTTCCGCTCGAGCGTCTCGATGTCCTTCTCTTTCTGGCCGAGCCGGTTCTCTTTCTGGGAGAAGTCCCGCTCCTTATGCTCGAGGGACTGGAACCGCCGCTCCAGGTTCTCCTCTTTGTTGACGAGCCGGCGCTCGGTCTCGTTGATCTTCCTCTGCTTCTCCCTGTTGTGGGCTTCGAACTCCGCCTGCCGGCTCAGGTCCTTCTCCCGGGCCTCGAGGGCGGCCTCGCGCTTGATCTTCTCTCCGTCCTCTTTGGCCCGAGCCAGGATGGCCTGGGCCTCCTCCTGCGCGTTCTGGATATGACGGGCACTCTTCCGCCGTTTGCCCAATAGGACGATCATCACCACCACGAGAATGACGATGGCGGCGATCGATGCGTAATTTAACGGATTCATGGTCACGTGAGTTACCTCCTTCTCAAATGGACAGAAGGAGACGAGGTCAAAGACAGGTGGTCGTCAGAGGTCCATCCGGAGGGGGTGGCTCCTCAGGAAGAGGGAGCGGCTCCCGTCCCGCGCCTGGAAAGCGCAGGGGACCGGTCGTCCGGCCGGTTGCTCCCGCCCGGCGGCCGGGTCAGGAGGGAACTTTGTCCAGGTCCTTTTATGTTTTTTCATCTTCGAAAAGATGAACCTCCAAGTGTTCGATCTCGGTCTCCATATGGCCAATGGCTTCGTTGAGTTGATCCAGCTTCTTCTGGCTCAGGAACAGCTCGTCCGCGATGTTCAGGGCCGCCAACACGGCGATCTTGGACTGGTCCGCGGACTTGGATTTCACTGCCACTTCGTGCATCTTCTGATCAACGTAGGAAGTCAGGTGGCCGATGTATTTTTCATCCTCTTCTCCTTTGACTCGGATCTTGTAGCGCTGTTCGAAGATCTCGATCTCGAGAATTTTTTCGATCATAGCCCCAGCTGGTCGATCTGATTGATGATCGCCTCAATCTTCCCCTTGATGACGTCCCGATCGCCTTCGAACTTCTTCACTTCCTCGTCCAGCCTGGCGATCTTCCGGTTCTGGTCGTCGAATTCCTTCTTCTCGGTCCGGAGCTCCTTGAGCTGCTGCTTGAGCTTGTCGTTCTCGGTCGTGAGCTTATGGACGTAGTCGACGACCTGACCGATCTTCCCTTCGAGTATTTTAATTCGCTCGAGTTCGGTTGTCAATTTATCCCTCCCTGAGTTGGATGTTCCATGCGGATTTCAGCTGACCGACGATCTCTTGTTCGACCCGGTCCACCTCCTCGGCGAGGAGCGTCCGCTGGGGATGGCGGTAGCGGAACCGGATCGCCAGGCTGACCTTGCCGGCAGGGATGGACGGCCCGCTGAACCGGTCGCGGAGCTCGTAGCCCTCGAGCAGGGGCGAGGCCAGCCTGTCCAGGGTTTTTTGGATCTCCCGGTACGGCACGCTCCGGTCCACGAAGAACGAAAGGTCGCGGCTGACGCCCGGGAACTTGGCGACCGGCTCGTAGGCGAACGGTCGCGGTTGCTTCTCGAACAGACCGGCCAGGTCCAGCTCGGCGGCGAACACGGCCTGGTCGAGGGAATAGGCGGCCGTGATAGCCTTTTTGAGGACCCCCAGCCGGCCGACGGCCTGGCCCTTGTAGTGAAGCGTCAGGCTCTCTCTCTCTCCGAAATAAGGATGGTCGGCCTCCTCGAACGTGCAGGGCTCGTACCGGATGGCCGCCGCGGCGGCCTCGACGGCGCCTTTGACGACGTAGAGATCGGTCGTGTTCGGCTTCTGCCGCCAGTCCCGGCCGGGGAGAAGCCCCGTGGCGAGGACACCCAGGGTGAGCCGCTCTTCGGGGCTGTCCCCTTGGCCATAGTAGGTGTTCCCGATTTCGAAGATATGGACCCCGTCCATCCCCCGGTTCATGTTCCAGGCCGCGTTCTCGAGGAGGCCCATGAGGAGGTTGGTCCGGAGGACGGAGGCCCTGGCCGAGATCGGATTGCGGATCCTGACCGGCTCGCGGCCGCTTCCGAGAACTTTTTCTTTCTCCGGGTCGGCGAAGCTCGGATTGATGACCTCGTCGAAGCCGTGGGGGAAGATGGCCCGGCGAAGCTTCAGGATCCGGTCCCGCTTCCGGTTCGCGACGGAATCGGAGGCCTTGACTTGAGGGATGTCGGACGGGATCCGGTCGTAGCCGTAGAAACGGGCGATCTCCTCGATGAGGTCCGCCTCGCGATCGATATCCACGCGGAACGCGGGGACCTCCACCAGCCAGATATCTTTCTGTGAGCTCTCCACCTTGAATCCGAGGCTCGTGAGGACCTGCTCGATGAACCCCTCCGGCATGTCCACGCCCAGGAGCTCCGTCACCCGGCGGCCCCGGAGGACCAGGGACTTGGCCTTGCGGGGCTTGGGGTAGACGTCCACGACGCCGCGGGCGGCCTTCCCGCCCATCCGGCCAAGAAGAGAGGCCACCATCAGGGCGGCCTTGGGGAGGATCGAGATGTCGGCGCCGCGCTCGTAGCGATAGGAGGCGTCCGTCTGGAGGCCGAGCTTCTTCGACGTGAGGCGGATCGAGACCGGGTCGAAGTTGGCGCTTTCGATGAACACGTCCCGGGTCGTCCCGCTCACGGCGGACTCCTGGCCGCCGATGATGCCCGCCAGAGCCACGGGCTTGGCCTCGTCGGCGATCACGAGCATCTCCGGCCCGAGCTCGAGCGTTCGGCCTTCGAGGTCCCTCATGGCCTCTCCGCGTGTCGCCCGGCGGACGATGATCTTCGAACCGGCCAGCTTTCCAAAGTCGAAGGCATGGATGGGCTGGGCCGTGGCGTAGAGGACGTAGTTCGAGACGTCAACGACGTTGTTGATCGGCCGGAGCCCGATCCTCTCGAGGCGCTTCCGGAGCCAGTCGGGAGATGGCCCGACCGTGACCTCCCGGACGACCATCCCGCAGTACCGGGGGCACAGGGCGTCGTCCCAGATCTGGACGTCCACGAGCTCCGCGACCGGCCGGTCGATCTCGGTCACGGGCCAGGGAGGCTCGATGAGCGGGCGGCCGAGCATGGCCGCGATCTCCCGGGCGACGCCGAGGTGGCCGAGAGTGTCGGGGCGGTTGGCGTAGGTTTCGAGGTCGATGACCGTGTCGCCGTCCCTCTCCTCGGCGGACTCCGGAACCAGACCGATCATGGTCAGCCGGTCGAGGAGCTCCGGCAGAGGGAGATCCAGCTCGACGTAATCCCTGATCCAATCCAGACTGATCTTCATTTGGCGTCGAATTGCCTGATGAACCTCAGGTCGTTCTCATAGAAATACCGCATCTCGGGGATGCCGTAGGCGAACATGGCCGTCCGGTCGATCCCCAGCCCGAAAGCCCAGCCGGAGTATTTTTCCGGGTCGATGTTGACGTTCTTGAAGACCTGGGGGTCGACCATCCCGGACCCCAGGATCTCCTTCCAGCCCGTCCCGCGGCAGACGCGGCAGGACTTGTCCTGGCCTTCGCAGACGATGCACTCGATGTCCACCTCGGCCGAAGGTTCCGTGAAGGGGAAGAAGCTCGGCCGGAAGCGGACCTTGATCCTCTCGCCGAAGAGGGCCCGGATGAAATATTCCAGGGTCCCCTTGAGATGGGCGAAGGTGATGCCCTCGTCGACGACCAGCCCCTCGACCTGGTAGAACATCGGCAGGTGGGTCGGGTCCGGGGTCTCCCGGCGGAAGACGCGCCCGGGGATAATGATCCGGATGGGGGGTTTCTTTTTCTCCATGACCCGGATCTGAACGGGAGAGGTGTGGGTCCGCAGGAGCAGGTCGTCCGTGATGTAGAGGGTGTCCCAGCTGTCGCGGGCCGGATGGTGCGGCGGGAAGTTGAGAGCCTCGAAGTTGTAGTGATCGGTCTCGATCTCGGGCCCTTCCTCGATGGAATAGCCCATGCCCAGGAAGATCCTCTCGATCTCCTCCTGGAACAGGACGAGTGGATGGGGCCTCCCGGCGTAGACGGACCGCCCCGGGAGCGTCAGGTCCGGACGGACGGCCTTCACTTCCGGCTTCCGCATCTTCCCCTCGAGGGCCAGGATCTTTTTCTGGACGAGCGCCTTCAGGTCGTTGACGAGCTTGCCGGCTTCGCGCTTCTCCTCCGGCGGGACCGATCTGAGCTCTTCGAACAGACAGGTGACGTGGCCTTTTTTCCGGCCCAGATAGAGGTTCCGGAGCTCTTCGAGGGCCCGTCCGTCATTCGCCTGAGCGGCCGCTTTCTCGAAATCGTTCCGGACGCCTTCGATCCTGTCCTTGAGGGTCGCCATGTCCCGGGCCTAGGCCGCGGCTTCTTTCGCCCTCTCAGCCAGATAGGCGAATGTCCGGGGCGCGTTCACGGCCAGGTCGGCCAGGATCTTGCGGTCCAGGACGATCCCGAGCTTCTTCAGCCCCTTGATGAAACGGCTGTAGGTCGTGCCGTTGGCCTCGGCGCCGGCCTTGACGCGGATGATCCAGAGCTCCCGGAAGGTCCTTTTCTTGGCCCGCCGGTCCCGGTAGGCGTAGAGCAGGGACTTCTCGACGGCCTCTTTGGCGGTCCGGTAGTTCCGGCTTTTGGCCCCCCAGTATCCCTTGGCGAGCTTAAGGATCTTCACCCGCCTGTCTTTCCTCTTCGTTCCTCTTTTCACGCGTGGCATGGTTCACTCCTTGTGCGGATTGAGCGGGCCTTAAAAATCGTACGGAAGCATGGACTTGACGGCCTTGCGGTCCGCCGCGCTGGCGACGGCCTTCTTGCCCAGGTGCCTCTTCCGCTTGGAGGCCTTCTTGGTCAGGATATGGCTCTTATTCGCCTTGCTGTGCAGGATTTTTTTCTTGGCCGTGACCTTGAACCTCTTTTGGGCTCCCTTGTGGGTTTTTAGCTTTGGCATCCTTTCCTCCTTGCTTGACGGGGATCAACAATGCGGAAACGGCCCAATCTTGTTTCCGCGCTTCGCCATCCTGGGCCGCCAGGTCTTTCATGTCGATCTTGACCCTGTCGAGGACCTGCTGGCCGAGCTCCGGTTTCTGCTTTTCGCGGCCGCGGAGCATGACCGTAATCTTGACCTTGTTGCCCTCTTCGATGAACCGCTTGATGTGCTTCATTTTGAAGTCGTAGTCGTGGACGCTGATCTTGGGCCGGAACTTGATCTCCTTGATCTGGATCTGCTTCTGGTGCTTCTTGGCCTGGTGCTCTCTCTTGTGCTCTTCGTAAAGGAACTTGCCGTAGTCCATGATCCGGCAGACGGGCGGCTGGGCCGTGGGGGCGATCTCCACGAGGTCCAGACCCCGCTCCCGGGCGATGGCGAGGGCCTGGAGGGTCGGCAGGACCCCCAGCGGGCTTTTCTCGTCGTCGAGGACCCGGATCTCCTTCGCCTGGATCATTTCGTTGATCCGATGGGCTTTGGCCTTGCTGACGACAGGATGGAAAGCGTGTCTCTTGAAAATGTTTGTCCTCCTCTAGAATTTCACGCTGAGACTCATCTCCGAATCGAGTTCCTTGACCTTTTCGATGAAGCGGGCGACGTCGGTCTCGCCCTTGTCCCCCTGGCCGTGGACGCGGAGGGAGGCCGTCCGGCGCTCGACCTCCTTGTCGCCGACCACGAGGACGAGCGGGATTTTCTCGACCTCCGCTTCCCGGATCTTCTTGCCGACCTTCTCCCGGCTTGTGTCCACGACGGACCGCAAGCCGTTGGCCTTGAGCTTCGTGTCGAGCTCCCGGGCGTAGGTCTCGTGCCGGTCGGCGATGGGCAGGACGGCCACCTGGACCGGGGCCAGCCAGACGGGGAAGCTCCCCTTGTAGTGCTCGATGAGGATCCCGAAGAAGCGCTCGAGCGACCCGAGCAGGGCCCGGTGGACCATGTAGGGCCGGTGGGCCTGTCCGTCCTCGCCGATATAGGTCATGTCGAACCGCTCGGACATGTTGAAGTCGAACTGGATGGTCGTGCACTGCCAGAACCGGCCGATGGCGTCCCTGACCTTGATGTCGATCTTGGGGCCGTAGAAGACCGCCTCGCCCTCCATCCGCTCGTAGGCGAGGCCGCGGGCATCCAGGGCCTTGACGAGCGAGGCCTCGGCCTGCTGCCACATGGCTTCGCTCCCGGCGTACTTGGCCGGGTTCCGGGGGTCGCGGACCGAGAGCTCGATCTTGTTGTCGCGGAAGCCGAAGTCGACGAGGATGCTGATGGAGAAATCAAGGACCCGCAGGATCTCTTCGTCGATCTGCTGCGGCGTGCAGAAGATGTGGGCGTCGTCCTGGGTGAAGCCGCGGACGCGGAGCAGGCCGTGGAGGACGCCGCTCCGCTCGTAGCGGTAGACGGTGCCGAGTTCGGCCCAGCGCAGGGGCAGGTCCCGGTAGGACCGCATCCGGGACTTGTAGATCATGATGTGGAACGGGCAGTTCATCGGCTTCAGGTAATAGTTCTGCTCGTCGATCTCCATCGGCGAGTACATGCTGTCCTTGTAGAACCCGAGGTGGCCCGAGATCTGCCAGAGGGTCTCGCGGCCGATGTGCGGAGTGTAGAGGACATCGTAGCCGCCGGCCCAGTGCCGCTCGCGCCAGTACTGCTCGATGATGGCCCGGATCCGCGCCCCCTTGGGATGCCACAGGGTCAGGCCTCCGCCGACCTCCTCGGAGAAGCTGAACAGGTCGAGCTCCGGGCCGAGCTTGCGGTGGTCGCGCTTCTTGGCCTCTTCGACGAAGGCCAGGTAGTCGTCCAGCTCCTTCTTGGTGAAGAAGACGGCCCCGTAGATCCGCTGGAGCTGCTGCCCTTTTTCGTCGCCCTTCCAGTAGGCGCCCGAGACGGACAGGAGCTTGACGTTCTCGAGGAGGCCGGTCGAGGCCACGTGTGGGCCGAGGCAGAAATCGACGAAGCTCCCCTGCCGGTAGCAGGTGACGACGGCGTCCCCCTTTTCCCGAATGAGCTGGACCTTGAGGGTCTGGCCCAGACCCTCGAAGAGCTTGACCGTCTCTTCCTTGGGCAGGACGAGCCGCTCGACGGGAATGTTCTCCCGGGCCAGCTCCTTCATCCTCTTTTCGATGGCCGCCAAGTCTTCCGGAGTGAACGGCGTCTCCCGCAGAAAGTCGTAGTAGAACCCGTTCTCGACGGCCGGGCCGATCCCTGTCTTGGTCTCCGGGTAGAGGTCCAGGACGGCATGGGCCAGGAGATGGGAGGCGCTGTGGCGGAGCACCTCCAGGGCTTCCGGGGCCTCGGGACCGACCAGGGAGATTTCGGCGTCCCTGTCGAGCGGCGCCTTCAGGTCGCAGAGGACTCCGTTGACCCGGGCTACGACGGGCCTCCCGGACTTCCCGGGCTTCCCCAGCGCGGGGAGGAGGTCCAAAACGCAGGCCCCTTTCTCTGTCGGATAAGACGAGTCCTCGATCTTGATTTTAATTTTCACGCTCATTCTCAATTTCCGCTATGGTTCACAAGGGCAGGCGCTTCAGATCCGGCTCCTTCCGAGGCCTCTCGATGACTGACCGCGTGAATCAACTGGTAGGCGCGGAGGGGATTGAACCCACGGCCTCTTCCGTGTCAGGGAAGCGCTCTCCCACTGAGCTACGCGCCTAAACTTCGCTTTTTAAAGCCTTTATATCTTAAGGAATTCGTCCGGGGCTGTCAATACTCGAAAGCGACCCCTTCCGGCCGCGGTCTCGGGGGAGGGATTGGCCCGCCGGGCTCGATCGGATATAATCTCCAGGGAGGAGGTCGCGGATGATTGGGATCCTGGCCGATACTCATGACAATCTGGACATGGTCCGCCGGGCCGTCGGCCTGTTTAACGACGCGGGCTGCGACCTGGTCATCCACGCCGGGGACTTCGTCGCCCCCTTCGCGGCCGCCGAGCTCCGTAACCTGATCTGTCCGGTCCGGGCGGTCTTCGGCAACTGCGACGGGGAAAAGACCGGCCTGGCCAGGGCCTTCGAGGGCATGGGTGAGATCCGGGAGGCGCCCGCCACTTTCTCCCACGGCGGCCTCAGGTTCCTGGTCAGCCACCTGGATGGCCCCGTGAAAAAGCACATGGCCGCAAGGCCCTGCGACGTCGTTGTCTTCGCGCACACCCACAAGCCGTTTACGAAAAAATCGGACGGCATCCTCCTCATCAACCCCGGGGAGGCGGGGGGCTGGCTCAGCGGCAGGAGCACCGTGGCCCTCTTCGACCCCAAGAGAATGTCCGTAGACATCGTCCCGCTATAAAATAAGGAGGATTCCCATGCCCCACCCCGTCAACCGCCGGCAGATGCCCGGCTGGAAGCAGACCCGCCGGCCCCTCCCCCCGCTTTCGCGCCAGGGGCAGCCAGGGAAAAACGGCCGCCGCTCCGCGGGAAAGGGTAAGCCCCCCAAGCGCACGCCGTAAAATCTAAAAATCTTTGAAAAACAGAGTGATGAGGGGGCGTTACCCGGACTAATTAATGGGACGGGTGGCCCAGCCGTGCTTCCCAGAGGGCAAGCGGAGATTGACGAGGCCCAAGGGCCGAGGGGAATGGCCGGAACGTGATAAAGCGGTTTAGCCTTCCCGAAGCGTTTTTCGAGGGAACCCTCCAGAGAGGGTTCCCTCTCTGGAGGACGGCGAGGATGTTTGAGCAAGATTCGGCAAGGGGTCGTTCTAAGATCTTTGAGCGAGTTCCGCAGACGCCGAGAAAGAACTCAAAGGGAACGGCGTTAAGAACCGCGATCTGGAGTGGAGGCCGTCCCCGAAGCCCTGATGGCAAACGCATCGGGACGGGACCCGTCAGGGATGGGTTTTCCCCATATTTGCATTAACGTCCTTATTGTAATATACTTGCTCCCTTCTTCTTGACAATTGAATATTGAGAAATGTCGGGAGGGGAGGTTTTTCCATTTTAGAAAGGAGAGAAGCCGTGAAAAAAGTCATCATCATGGGAGCCGCGGGCCGCGACTTCCACAACTTCAACACCTATTTCCGGAACAATCCCGACTACCGGGTCGTGGCGTTCACCGCCACCCAGATCCCGGATATCGAGGGCCGGAAGTATCCCGCCGCGCTGGCCGGGAAGCTCTACCCCAAGGGCATCCCCATCTATGCCGAGGCGGAGCTCGATGAGCTCATCGCCAAGCACAAGGTCGACGACGTCCACTTCGCCTATAGCGACGTCTCTCACGAATACGTCATGCACAAGGCTTCCCAGGTCATGGCGGCCGGGGCCAACTTCGTCCTGCTCGGCCCCGACGACACCATGGTCAAGAGCAAGCGGCCCGTCGTCTCCGTCTGTGCGGTTCGGACCGGCTCGGGCAAGAGCCAGACCAGCCGCAAGGTGGCCACGATCCTCAAAGAGAAGGGCCGCAAGGTGGCCGTTATCCGTCATCCCATGCCCTACGGAGACCTGGTCAAGCAGAAGGTTCAGCGCTTCGCGACCTACGCCGACCTCGACAAGCACGAGTGCACGATCGAGGAGCGCGAGGAGTACGAGCCCCACATCGACCGCGGCCTCATCGTCTACGCGGGCGTCGACTATGAGGCCATCCTCCGCCAGGCCGAGAAAGAGGCGGACGTCATCCTCTGGGACGGCGGTAACAACGACTTCTCCTTCTACAAGTCCGACCTCGAGATCGTCGTGGCCGACCCGCACCGGGCGGGCCACGAGCTCCGCTACCACCCGGGCGAAACGAACTTCCGCCGTGCCCAAGTCATCGTCGTCAACAAGATGGACACGGCCAGGAAGGAGGACATCGACCTGGTCATGGCCAACATCAAGAATGTCAACCCCAAGGCCGTCATCGTCAAGGCCAACTCGCCGACGATCGTCGCCGACGGCGGCCGGATCACCGGCAAGCGCGTCCTCGTCATCGAGGACGGCCCGACCCTGACCCACGGCGGCATGAAGTACGGGGCCGGCATCGTGGCCGCCCAGAAGTACGGTGCGGCCGAGATCATCGACCCCCGCCCCTTCGCGGTCGGCAGCATCAGGAAGACCTTCGAGAAGTACAACCACCTGGACAAGGTCCTGCCGGCCATGGGCTACGGCGAGAAGCAGTGCGGCGACTTGGCCGCGACCATCGAGAAGATCCCGTGCGACCTAGTCGTCAGCGCGACGCCCATCGACATCACCCGGGTCATCAAGGTCTCGAAGCCCATCCTCCGCGTCGGCTACGAGCTCGAGGAGATCGGCTCTCCGACCCTCAAGGACCTGCTCAAGAAGTTCTGATCCGTCGATGAAACCGAAGATCGCCCTCGTTGCCTTCGGCGGCAACGCCATGCTCCCCGACAACCAGCGGGGTCTGCAGTCGGAGCAGATGCGGAACGCCCAGAAGGCGGCCGAGCTCATGGTCCACATCGTCCGCAAGGGCTACGAGGTCATCATCGTCCACGGCAACGGGCCCCAGGTCGGCAACCTCCTCATCCAGATGGAAGAGGCCGTGACGAAGATCCCGCCCTACACGCTCGACGTCTGCGACGCCATGACCGAGGGCAGCATGGGCTTCATGCTCGAGCGGGCGATCACGAACGAGCTCCGGCGCCGCTCCCTCGACAAGGAAGTGGCCTCGATCGTCACTCAGGTGGTCGTCGACAAGGAGGACCCGGCCTTCGGGCATCCGACCAAGCCCGTCGGGCCCTTCTATTCGAAATACCGGGGACTGATGCTGGCCCGGGAGAAGAAGTGGACCATGGTCGAGGACGCGGGCCGCGGTTATCGCAAGGTCGTTCCCTCGCCCAAGCCGATCGACGTCGTCCCCAAGGGGATCATCCGCGACCTCGTCCACGCCGGCCGGGTCGTCATCGCCGCCGGCGGCGGGGGCATCCCGGTCATCATCAACGGCCGCGGGCTCTTCGAGGGCGTCGAGGCGGTCATCGACAAGGACTACGCCGCGAGCCTTCTGGCCCGCGAGGTCGGCGCCGACCTGTTCATCATCCTGACGGCCGTCGACCGCGTCTACATCAACTTCGGCAAGCCCGACCAGCGGGAGGCCCCGGTCCTGACGGTCGAGGAAGCTCGCCAGCACCTGGCGGACGACCAGTTTCCGCCGGGGTCCATGGGGCCCAAGATCCGGGCGGCCGTCGAGTACATCGAGGCCGGCGGCCGGGAGGTCCTCATCACCCGGGACACGCACCTCAAGGCGGCCCTGCTCAACCGCTCGGGGACGCGAATCGTCGCTTCGGCATAGGAGAATCGGCTATGGAGAAAGACTTTCTATCGGTCCACGACCTGAGCCTCTATGAGTTCAGCCAGATCCTCGACCTCGCGGCCGAGATCAAGAAACGTCCGGACAAGTACCGCAAGGCCCTCAGATACCAGATCCTGGCCATGATCTTCCAGAAGCCTTCCCTGAGGACCCGGATGACCTTCGAGGCGGGGATGCTCCAACTCGGCGGCGAAGCCATCTACCTCGCCCCGTCGGATATCCAGATGGGGAGCCGTGAAGGCGCCTACGATATCGGGAAGAACCTCGAGCGCTGGGTCGACGGGATCATGATCCGGACCTTCGCCCACCAGATCGCGGTGGACCTCGCGGCGAGCACCCGGATCCCCGTCATCAACGCCCTGACCGATCTCTCCCATCCCTGCCAGGCCATGGCCGATTTCTTCACCCTGCGGGAGCACAAGGGCGCCCTGGCCGGCCTCAAGCTGGCCTACGTCGGGGACGGAAACAACGTCTGCCACAGCCTCCTCCTCGCCGCGGCCCGGGCCGGGATGAAGATGGCCGTGGGCACGCCGGCCGGGTACGAGCCGAAGCCCCGGATGGTCCGGACGGCCCGCGAGGACGGGAAGGAGACCGGGTTCGAGGCGACGATCACCAACAGCCCCGAGGAGGCCGTGACCGGCGCCGACGCCGTCTACACCGACGTCTGGGCCTCGATGGGCCAGGAAGCGGAGAAAGAGAAAAGGGCCAGGATCTTCGCCCCCTTCCAGGTCAACCGCCGGCTCATGTCCCAGGCCAAGAAGGACGCGATCTTCATGCATTGCCTGCCGGCCCACCGGGGCGAGGAGGTCACGGACGAGGTCATCGACTCGCCGAGCTCCGTCGTCTACGACCAGGCCGAGAACCGGCTTCACGTCCAGAAAGTCATCCTGACTCTCCTCATGGGGAAAAAAGACAAGAAATGAGCAGCGAAACGATCAACCTCACGACGGTGACCGCGGACGATATCGTCCTCGTCGAACGGGAGCTCGGGGCAACGCCCCACCCCGTGGCCCTCAAGGTTCTGACCGAACGGCTGGCCTTCGAAAAAACCGCCAGCCAACGGCTGCAGGACGTCAAGAAGTACGATTCGAACTGCATCTACGAGGTGGGAGACTTCATCTACAAGGAGTACAACGAGCCCCTGACCGTGGGCAGCAAGACCGTCGAGCACTTCCAGGGGGCCGTCATCCTGAAGGTCGTCTCCAAGACCTTCTACAAGCACTTCAACTGCGACATGCTCGAGGTCGATTACCCGGGCGGCGGGGCCTTCCGGAAGTATATCGACTACATGAAGAAGACCCGAACTCAGGTCCTCCTCCCCTCCAATCCGGAAGGCCGGAACCAGGCTCCCGGGCTCATCGCCAAGAAAGACGACCCTCGTCTGACCGAGCTCCCGATGACGGAGCGGGACCTCAAGACGCTCGAAAAGCACCTCCGGACCGAGCTCGCCAAGAACCCGGCCTTCTTCGGCTGGGGCGACTTCTGGCAGCTCGCGTCCAAGCGCGTCGACATTCCCGAGGACCGGGTCAAGGAGATCGAGAGCGAGTTCGTGGAGACCAAGCACTCGGCCGCCACGGAAGACCTGGTCAGGAAGTATTTCGGGCTGGAAGCCTCGAGCGACTTGTTCGAGCTCACTTGCCTGAGCCTCAACGTCCTCCTCGAAAAGAAATACAAGAAGGAGTTCCTCCTCCTGGCCGACGCCGGTTGGGGCAAGTGGCACCTCAAGAGGATCCTCAACGCCCTCCCTGAACGGCTCGCTCTCTCGGCCCCGATGATCCGCCTCCCCGAGCTCGAGGAGGTCGAGAAGCCCGAGATGAGCATCGTCACGGCCTTCCCGATCAAGGTCTACCTGACCTGGAGGGAGATCGTGTCGGGCGGCCTCAAGGTCCCCCGTAGCCTAGGGAAGGAGCTTTCCCATTTCCGGGAGTACACTTTCACCGATTCCGAGGACAACAAGTCCACCACGGTCTATTACTATCCGAACGCCAATTTTTTCCTGGGCCTAGGGGACTTCTACGTCCAGGCCAACATCCCCCAGGGCACGAGCCTGACCCTCGAGAAAACCGGGCCCAACACCTTCAATTTCTGGATCAAGAAATCGAAGAAGAAGATCTCCGTCTCCCGCATGGCCTACGATTTCGACAAGGACGAGTTCCTGGACACGGGCGAGGAGAGCTATTCGTTCGCCGAACCGAACAAGATCATCTTCATCGAGCGCGAGACCCTGGCCAAGCTTCTGCCCCTTTACGAGCAGAGGGCGGACCTCGACCTCAGGGATCTCCTCACTCTCATCTTCAAGAATCCCGCCCTCGGCGGGACGTCCCGTTCGCTCCATTTCCTGAGGGCCTACCACCTCGTCGACCTCATCCGACAGACGACCCAGGAGGACATCGAAACCGTCCTCCTCAACTCGTCCGATTTCTCCAAGTCCGATAAGAAGAAGGGGCTGTTCTATTATCAGGAGCCCTATGTCCCGAAGGAAGAGGCGCCGATCGGCTTCCCCGCCGAAGAGCCCCTGGCCGAACCCCTGCCCGGGGAGCTCCCGCGGGAGGAAGGGCTTCCCGAGGAGATCGGCCTCGAGCCCGGCCCGGAGGAAGCCGCCGCCGCGCTCCAGGCCGCGGCGGCCAAGGCCGCCGGCGGGGAAAAGCCCAAGGCCCCGGCCGCTCCGGCCGCCGCCGCCAAGAAAGAGAAGCCCTTCAAGAAGAAGCCGAAGGCCGAGGGCGAAAAGGTCCCGCGGCCGAAGAAGAGCGAGCGGCGCGTCATCGAGGAGAAGATCGAAGAGGAAGAGTCCGTCGCCGAAGCCCTGTCCGCCATCAAGGAAAAAGAGGAGGAGGGCACGGAGACCAGGGCCCGGGAGAAGAAAGAGGAATTCAAGCCCGCCCCGAAGGAAGAGCCCAAGTTCGGCATCTTCGCCGACCTTCTCAAGACGGCCCTCAAGAAAAAAGAGGACAAGAAGCCCGAGGACGAGAGCGAGAAGAAATAGACCCGGCTACTTCAGGATATCGCGGACGGAGCCCTTCCGCCGCGTCACTCCCATTTCGTCCAGGAGCTCGAGAAGGGGGATCGCGTACTTCCGGCTGAGCCCCGTCAGGGCCTTGAAGTCGGCCACCGTCAATTCCCTATTCCCGGAGGCGCGGATCTTCTTCACGACCTCGTCGAGCCAGCGGGAATGGAGGATGAACCCGTCGCGGCCCTTGACGATGGTCTTCCTCTCCATGAGCACCGAGAGGAGCGCCTGGAGCTTTCCCGGGGTCATCCGGAAATGTCTCCTGATCTCGTCGAGCGACACCTGCCCGAATTCCCCCTTGAGAAACATACTTTCCATCTCGCCCAGGACTTTTTCGTCCGCGGGAGATAAGGGGGGGCGGAAATCGACGAGCCCGGCGAGGCCGTCGTCCAGCCTGACTTTCCCGTCCTTCACCAGCGACCGGACCGCCAAGTGCAGGATGTTCGGGGCGACCTCGAACCTTTTTTCGAGGCTCTCGAAGGGCGCGCCCCGATGGCCGCGGTGTTTCTTTTGGTACCGGGCGAGGTAGGCGGCGATCCTCCGGCGGAGAAAATCCAGGCTGTCCTGGAGGACCAGGACGAGGGGCGAAAAGGAAAGGATGCGGGCCTTCCCCTCTTCCTCGAGCCCGCGGGCCAGGGCTTCGACGCGGGCCCGGTCGAGCCGCGAAAAGCCCACGACATCCTCTTCCCGGAGGCCGCGGATGCCCTTGATCTCGGCCAGCACGAGGACCATCTCCCGCTCGCCGAGGGACAGGCGCTCCAGGATATCTTTTTTCCGGGCCGGCTTGACCTCCCCAGGGTCGGGCGGCGAAGGGTCGAGGACGACCCCGCGCCCGACCGGGCGGCCGTCCTCGGAACGGACTTCGAAGACGTCCATCCACCTGGCCTCCAGGCGACGCTCAGGAGTGACGAGGGCCCAGGCCGTATTCTTTTTCTTGACCTTATAGACAACGAAGACGGCGGGAACGGCATGGCCCTGAAAGACGACGGACGCCCGTCCGGTCGGACTGAGGTCCCCGGCCGGAAAGTCGAGGGCGGCGTCAAAGGAGGTCGTTTTCATCTCGGGCTCTCTTCCGCTTCGGCGTCCGGGGCCGGGGCCAGGCCCATCCGCTGGAGGACGGGGTCGCAGGAGACAAGGATGACACGAACCCGGTCCCCCAAGTCAAACACTTTCCGGCGCCGCCGGCCGCGCCCGGACCGGCCGCGGGCGGGCCGGCCGCCCGGCCGGCGGCCCGGGTCGCCGTCGAGGTCACGGAAAGCGAGGAGCCCCTCGACAAAATAGTCGTCGAGCTCGACGATCAGGCCGGCCTTCGTGAGGTCGACGACGACGCCGGGGAACTCGTCGCCCAGCCGCTCCTTCAGGAGCCGGAAGATCCGCCATTCGAGGAGGCTCTGTTCGGCCTCGTCGGCGTTGCGCTCCCGCTCGCTCGAACGGCGCGCGGCGTCCTCGAGGTCGATGGGCTCGCTTTTCTCGCCGCCGAGCGCGCCCTTCAGGATCCGGTGGACGATGAGGTCGGGGTAGCGCCGGATGGGCGACGTGAAATGGGTGTAGTCCGTCTTGGCCAGTCCATAGTGGCCGACATTCTCGGGCGAGTAAACGGCCAGCTTCATGGCCCGGAGGACCTGGATCCCGACGAACTTTTCCTCGGGCCGGCCCCGGGCCTTCTCGATGACCGCGGCCAGGTCTTTCGACCGGACCTTCTCCGGCTCGGGGAGCGCGTATCCGAGCGGCAGGATCGTCTCGCGGAGCTTCTCCAGGTCGGCGACGGCCGGGACGGGATGGACCCGGTAGATCCCCGGGATCCCCTCCTCCGTTAGGAACGAGGCGACGACGACATTGGCGGCCACCATAAACTCCTCGATCAGCCGATGGGCCTCGTTCCGCTCGGCGGCGACGATAGCCTTGAGCTTCCCCTCCTCGTAGATGAGCTCGGGTTCGACGAGGTCGAAATCCAGGCTCCCTGCCTCCGCCCGCCGGGCCCGCATGGCCCGGGCCAGGTCCCGCATGAGAAGGAGATCGTCGACCAGCCCGGCGCAGCGCCGCCGCTCGGCGGCGTCCCCTTCGAGGATCTTGAAAACCGCGGTGTAGGTCATGCGCTCGACCGTCCGGATGACGGAGGGGGCGAACTCGGCCCTCAGGACCCGGCCCTGGGCGTCCATCTCCATCAGGACCGAGACCGTCAGCCGCGGCACCGCGGGCCGCAGGCTGCAGAGGTCGTTCGAGAGCTTCTCGGGGAGCATCGGCAAGGTGAGGTCCGGGAAATAGACGCTCGTCGCCCGCTCAGCGGCCTCCCGGTCGAGGGCCGTGCCGGGCTTGACGTAGTGGGAAACGTCGGCGATGTGGACGCCGAGGAGAAGCCGGCCGCCGTCCAGGCGCCTGACGGAGACGGCGTCGTCGAAGTCCTGGGCCTTCTCGCCGTCGATGGTCACCGTGGGCCAGTCCCGGAAGTCCCGTCGGCCGAGGATGTCCCGCGGCGCGAGCGCGCCCGGGATCCCGGCGGCCTCTTGGAGGGTTTCGTCCGCGAACCGGGAGGCGAGGCCGTGCCTGCGGATGACGACCTGGGTGTCCACGCCCGGGTCTTCGGACCGGCCGTAGATCCTCGACACGGCCAGGGTCTTACGGTCGGCCTCGATGATCATCCCCGGCTCGGGCGCGAGACGTCCTTTTGACCGCAGGGCGATGTCCTCCGGCGAGGGCGAATCGAAGGCCTGGACGAAGGGCGCCCCGGCCCGCTCCTTGTAAACCCCGAGGATCGACGTCCGCTCCCTTTCGAGGACCCGGACGATCTTCCCCTCGGGCTTGCCGAACCGGCCCGAGTCCTTCACCAGGACCTCGACCTCATCGCCCTGGAGGACACCCTCGGCGAACCGGGCCGGGACAAAAATGTCCGGGCCGGCCCCGGCCGGGGTGACGAAACCGAACCCCCGCCGCGAAGTCACGAAACGGCCGCGGACGAGCCCGGATTTCGCCGCGAGGAGGAACCGGCTCTTCAGGGAGCGGACGAGCCTCTCCTTTTCCAGGGCCTTGATCTCTTCGAGGAGCTTGCCGCGGTCCTGCCGCTTGACCTCGAGTGAGGACTGGATCTGGCCGAGGCTCAGGCCGTCCCGGCGCTTCTCAAGCAGGGAGAGGACCTTGGTGCGGAGGCTGGCTTTGCTCATTCAGTAATAGAAAAGGGAGACATAGGGGATCTTGAGCTTTTCCCGGGCCGACTTGACCGAATGGGTCCGGACCGCGGCGGCGATTTCGGCTGGTCCCTTTCCGGAAAATTCCTTGGCCGTCCGCCGCGCGAGCCCGTCCCGCTCGGTCCGCGAGGTCCGGCCCCAAAGGACAGCGTCGACGCCGTCGTCGATTTTTTCCAGGGCCTCTTCGTCCGGGACCTCGCGCGCGAGGAGGCCCGCGGCCTCCTCGAAGAGAGAGCGGAGCCGCCGATCGTCCGCGGCCGGCCTATGCAGGTACGCTTCGACCTCCCCCCGAGCCCTGGCGACTTTGGCGGCCCGCGGCGCGGTCGTCCTCCTGCGCCCGGCGGCCCGGTCCGTATGCTGGGCCAGCGCCCTCCGGACGTGGGGCTCGCAGAAGGAAAGGGAGATCCCCTTCGTTCCCCGGGCCCGGTCGCGGATCCCGTCGAAGGCCCGGCCCACGCCCTCGAGGACGACATGGACGGGGACACTCGTTTTCTCCCAGCCGTCGATCACGGCCAGGTCGCGGGGGGAAAGAAAGAACGGGGCGCCGCGGCGGCGGAGGAATTCCCGGGCGATGGCCTGGTAATATCCGCTCTGCTTCTGGTCCGTCATTTTTCCGGGGCCCGTTTTACTCTTCCCGGTTCCTTTCGAAGATAATCCTCAACCCTTCGAGAACCAGGTCCGGCTCGTAAACGTCGATGGCCGGGACCTCGGGCTTGATCGGGCCGCCGAAGCCCCCGGTCGCGATGACCTTGCCGCCTTTCCCAAGCTCCTTCCGGACCTCCTCGATGATATTCGTGACGAGCCCGACGTAGCCGAAATAAAGTCCGGACTGCATGCTCGTGACGGTCGTCCGCCCGACGGCCCGTTTCGGCTTGCGGATCTCGATCCGCGGCAGCCGGGCCGTTTTGAGATAGAGGGCCTCGGCCGAGATCTGGATCCCGGGCGCGATCGCCCCGCCCAGGTACTCGCCCTTGGCCGAGATGGCGTCGAACGTCGTCGCCGTCCCGAAGTCCACGACGATCGCCGGACCGCCGTGTTTCTCGAAGGCCGCGACGGCCGCCGCGATCCTGTCGGCGCCGACCTCGAGGGGGTTCTCGTAGAGAATGGGCATGCCGGTCCGTAGGCCCGGCCCGACGACGAGCGCTTCGAGGCCGAAGAAGTCCCGGCAGACGTCCTGGATGACCGGCGTCAGCGGCGGGACGACACTCGAGATGATCGCGGCCGCCGCCTTTTTCGGAGGGATCTCCGCCACCTGGAAGAGGTTGAGCAGGACGATCCCGTACTCGTCGGCCGTCTTGTCCCGGTCCGTCTTGATCTTCCAGCTCTTGACGAGCTTCGCCTCCCGGAACATCCCAATGGCCGCCGTCGTGTTCCCGATATCGAAGGCCAGAAGCATCGGTCCCCTCCTTGTCATTCCCAGTCGAGGGCCCGGATCTCTTCAAAGGAAAAAGACTCCGGCCGCCCGGCCCGGTCCAGCCGCAGGCGCCCCTCCGGCGTCAGGCCCCGGTAAGCGCCACAGATCTCGTCCCGGACCGTTGCCATCCGGACCCGGGTCCCCGGGGAAAAGGCCATGCGGTCCTCGGCGCCCCGGATGATCTTGTCTCTCCCTCCCCGGATGAGCGAATTATACCAGGAGTCGAGGGTTTGGCAAAGGTGCGCCAGCAGCTCCTCGCCGTCCGCCGGCCGGCCCGTGACCAGGCGGAGCGATGTCGCGAGGGCCCTCAGATCCTCGGGAAAATCGGTTTCCTCGTGGTTGACGTTGATGCCGATCCCGACGATCGCGTGGCCCGGAGCACCGGCCCGGAAGACGCCCTCGGTCAGGATCCCGCCGAGTTTCCTCCGCTCGTGGACGAGGTCGTTCGGCCACTTGAGAAGGGCCTCGACGCCGGCGGATGCGAGGACGGCCTCTGCGGCGGCCAGCCCGGCCGCGAGCGGCAGGAGCGGAAACGACTCCCCGGGCCCCCCCGGCCCTTCCCAGCGGAGGATGAACGAAGCGTAGAGCCCGAGGCCGCGCGGCGAATGCCAGCTTCGTCCCTTGGTGCCCCGTCCGCGGGTCTGCTCCGCGGCGACCACGACCGTCCCGTGGGCCGCACCGTCGCGGACGAGGTCCCGGGCCGCATCGTTCGTCGAGGGCACGCTTTCGAGCCTGTGGATGATCGTCCCCAGAGTCATGGTTGCGTCCGGCCGGCCGGCTCAGGCCGCCGGCGGGAGATGGGCCAGGTTTCTTTCGACCTTGTCCCCGCGGTCCCTGAGCCCCTCGAGTCGGGTCCTGTTCTCGTCGACGACGGCCCGCGGCGCCTTGGAGACGAAGTCCGCGTTCCCGAGCTTCTGCTCGAGCCTGGCGATGTCCGCCCGGATCTTCTGGAGCTCCCTTTCGAGTCGCTCTTTCTCCTGGGCCAAGTCGGCCGTCTCGTCGAGTGGGATAGCCAGCTCGAAGGGGCCGGCGACGCCTTTCAGCATCCTTTTTCCGGCCGGGGCGGCAGCCGCGAGCTCGAGCTTCGAGATCCCGGCCAGCGCCTTGACGGAGGAGGCCTCAGCAGCCAGCGCCCGCGTCTCGGCTTCGCCCGGCGACTTGACCCAGAGCTCCAGCCTCGCCTTCGGCGGGATCTTGTTTTCGGTCCTGATCTTCCGGACCTCGACCACGACCTCCTGGAGGAGGGCCATGGTCCTTTCGGCGCCCTCGTCCCGCCATTCTTCGCGGGCCTCGGGGAAGGGGGCGACGGCGATCGATCGGCCGGCGCCGGGCAGGTGCTGCCGGATCTCCTCGGTGATGAACGGCATGAACGGGTGGAGGAGCCGCAGGATCCGGTCGAGGGTGTCGGCCAGGACGGCCTCCGTCGTCTTGTTGCCAACCCGCAGCCCGACCTTGGCCAGCTCGAGGTACCAGTCGCAGAACTCGTGCCAGATGAAGTGATAGAGGCTGTCCGCCGCCTCGTAGAACTTGTATTGCTCGAGGCTCCGCGTGACGGACTCCGTGACGGCCGTGAGCCGGCTCCGAATCCAGCGGTCGGCGAGAGTGAGCTCGCTCTCGCGGACCCCGGCTGTCCCGTCCCCGAGGTTCATGAGGACGAAGCGCGAGGCGTTCCAGATCTTGTTGGCGAAGGCCTGGTAGCCGGCCATCCGTTCCTCGGACAGGGACAGGTCCATGCCCGGGACGGCCAGGGCCGCCAGGGTGAAGCGGAGGGCGTCGGTCCCGTATTTTTCGATCATCTCCAGCGGGTCGATGATGTTGCCCTCGGACTTGCTCATCTTCCGGCGCTTCAGGTCCCGGACCAGGCCGTTGATGAAGACCTGCCGGAACGGGATCTGGCCCCGGAACTTGAGGCCCATCATGATCATCCGGGCCACCCAGAAAAAGATGATATCGAACCCGGTGGACATGAGGTCCGTGGGGTAGAACGTCCGGAGGTCCTCGGTTTCGTCCGGCCAGCCGAGCGTCCCGAATGGCCAGAGCGCGGACGAGAACCAGGTGTCGAGGACGTCCTCGTCCTGGTCGACCGGCCCGCCGCAGTTCTCGCATTTCGCCGGCGCCTCCATGGCGACCATCATGTGCTTGCAGTCCCGGCAGTACCAGGCCGGGATCCGGTGGCCCCACCAGAGCTGGCGCGAGATGCACCAGTCGTGGATGTTGTACATCCACTCGAAATAGGTCTTCGTCCAGTTCGCCGGGATGAACTGGATCTCGCCGCTCTCGACGACCCGGATGGCCTCGTCGGCCAGCGTCTTGATCCGGACGAACCACTGCCAGGAAAGGTAGGGCTCGATGACGCTCTTGCAGCGGTAGCAGTGGCCGACGGCGTGGTCGTGGTCCTCGATCTTGACGAGAAGTCCCAGGCCGCGCAGCTTTTCGACGACCTTGGCCCGGCATGCGAAGCGGTCGAGGCCCCGGAACTCCGGGCCGGCCGCTTCGGTCATCCTCCCCGAGCCGTCGATGACGATGACCTGGTCGAGATGGTGGAGCTTCCCGAGCTCGAAGTCCACGGGGTCGTGGGCGGGCGTCACCTTGACCGCGCCCGTCCCGAATTCCCGCTCCACCCGCTCGTCGGTGATGACCGGGATGAGGCGGTTCTGGAGCGGCAGGAGGACCCGCTTCCCGTGGAGGCACCGGAAGCGCTCGTCATCCGGATGGACGGCCACCGCCGTGTCGCCGAGCATGGTCTCGGGCCGGGTCGTGGCCACGACGACGGCTTCGTCCGAGCCTTCGACCGGGTACTTGATGTACCAGAGCTTCCCGTGGAGGTCCCGGTGCTCGATCTCGATATCCGAGAGCACGGTCCGGCACCTCGGGCAGCGGTTGACGAGGTAATAATCGCGGTAGATCAGGCCCTCGTCGTAGAGGGACACGAAGACCTGCTTGACGGCCCGGGTGAGCCCGGGGTCCATGGTGAAGCGCTCGCGCGACCAGTCGAGGGAGGCCCCAAGCCTCTTGAGCTGACCGATGATGGCGCCGCCGTATTTTTCCTTCCAGTTCCAGGCGATCCGGAGGAACTCGTCGCGGCCGATCTTTTCCCGGGTCAGGCCCTTCGCCGCCAGGCTCTGGTCGATGACGTTGTGGACCGCGATCGAGGCGTGATCCGTGCCCGGAAGCCAGAGGCAGTTGTAGCCTTGCATCCGCTTCCAGCGGGTGATGATGTCGGGCAGGGTGAAGCAGAGGGCGTGGCCCATGTGGAGGATCCCCGTGACGTTCGGCGGCGGGAGGACCATGGAGAACTTGGGCTTGGTGGATTTGGGGTCGGCGACGAAGAGGCCTTCGTCCTCCCAGAACTTCGACCATTTTTCCTCGACGGGCTTGGGGTCGTAAATTTTTTCGAGCTGCCTTTTTTCGTTCATGGGATCACCAGGTATCCGTAAGATCGTGCGGGGGACGTTATGCCGCGCCCGTCGTCCCCCCGTCGCTCCCGGCCGGCCGCTCCTCGGGAATGACGGGCTCCTCGGGGAGGGTCGACGGCCAGGTCCTTTTCTCGATGAGCTCCCGGACGCTAGCGGCCAGCCGTTCCGAATCGAAAGGCTTCTGGAAGATCCCGTCGTAGTCCGCGGCGGCGAGCCTCGAAGCGTCCAGGACCTCGAAAGTCCCCCGGAGGAAGACGAGGGGGACCCGCCGGAGCTCTTCCCGGCTCCTGAGAAGCCGGCCGACCTCAAAGGCGTCGCGGCCGGGAAGGGACAGGCTGAGGAGGACGGCGTCGGGACGGACCCCGGCGATCGACTCGAGGAGGTCCGCGCCGTCCTCGAACGGGAACAACCGGAATTCAGGCTCCGGAAAGGCAAGCTGGACGGCTTTCTGGACCGAAGGGCTCGGGTCGGCCACGATGATCCTGTACGCCACGTCAATCCTCAGAAAATCTTCAGAAATCTAAGAGAATAATCAATTTAATCTACCCTTTTCGACCCGGGCTGTCAATCCGGCCTGGGGCTTGACTCCCGGGGCCATATCTATATGATTAATGGATACTTATAAAGGCCGTCCATGGAGAACGAAGCCAAGAACAATCTGCTGCGCTCCTGGAAAGAGATCGCCTCCTACCTGGGCTACGATGAGCGGACCTGTTACAGGTGGGAGCAGAAGTTCGACATGCCGGTCCACCGGGCCGAAGCGGGCGCCTCGAAATCCCACGTCATCGCCTACAAGGACGAACTCGACCTCTGGTTCCAGGAAACGTTCAAGAATTCCAACCATCATGTTCCCCCGAAGAAGGCGGGCCGCGCGGCCCTCCGGTGGGCGCTTTTCGGACTGGTTCCTGTCGCCGTCGTCGCCGCCTTCCTGATGATCAGGCCGGTCATCACCCCGCCGGCCCAGCCGGCGGATTTCGCGATCAAGGGCTCGGCCCTGATCGTCCTGAGCGAAGACGGGAAAGAGCTCTGGAGGCACGACTTCAAGGTTGAGGGTTTGGAGGACGAGTCGTTCTACAGGGTCCGCTTCCAGGTCGTCGATTCGTCGCGGAGTGGGATCCGGCTGCCCTCGCTCGTGATCAGGGACATCGACGGCGACGGACGGAACGAGGTCCTGTTCGCGGTCCAGAAGCGCAACGACTCCTACGGGGAGGGCGACCTTTATTGCTACAATAGCCGGGGACGGGAACTCTGGCACTTCCACGCGGGCCGGGAGATGAAGTTCGGCGGCCGGACCTATTCGCACGACTATCGGATCTCCGGCTTCAGCCTCCGTGACTTCAACTGGGACGGCCATCAGGAGATCGCCGTCATCGCCTACCATTTCCCTCAGTGGCCCTGCCAGCTGGCGGCCCTGGATTCGAATGGCCGGCCCATCGGCGAGTTCTGGAATTGCGGCTACCTGACCGACATCTGTTACCAGGACCTCGACGGCGACGGCCGGGAGGATATGGTCGTCTCGGGCGTCAATAACCAGTACGGGGGATGCGTGATCGTCTTCGACCCCGCCCGCGTCGGAGGGTGTTCACCGCAGAGCGGAGAATTCAGGTCCGATACCCTCCCCCCGGGGTCGGAAAAATACTATCTCCGGACCCCCCGGACCGATGTCAGCCTGGCCCTCGGAGATATCGTCGAGGGCATCCAGAACCTCGGGGTCACCAACAACAAGCGTCTTGTGGCGAATACGTATTACAACCTGATCTACGAGTTCGATTTCGGCCTCCGCTGCCTGAACGCGGACTGGGGGCACGGCTACATGATGAGACATAACGAGCTCGCCGCGGCGGGGAAGATCCGAAGCGTCCTCGACGAGACTTACCGGCAAACGATCATCAAGGGGGTCCGCTACTGGGACGGCCGGGCTTGGGTGGCGGAGCCGACGCAGAACCTCAAGGATGCGGGCTCGACGAAATAGTCCGGGCAACTCCTCTTATCCGCCCGTCGTTTCTGACCTCTCCGTTCAATAATCCACCGAAACCGAATCCTCGCCCAGCAGAGCCTCGATCTTCTTGATGAGGGCCTCCGTCGGCGCGACCCTTTGGACCTCGGTGCTCCGGACGACGACCTTATAGGAGTGGGGTGTCTCGAGCTCGAAATAGACGGGGCATTTCCCCTCGTGCGCGTCGAGGATCGCCTTGAGCTCGGCCAGGGTGGCCTCCTCGAGGCCCGGGAGAAAGATCCGGACGACGACCTTTTTCGCCTGGGTCTCGAAGGCGTCCGCCAGCGGCATGGCCTGGCTCAGGCTGATTCGCCGGCTCTCGCCCTCGCCCAGGTACTTGCCCTTGACCAGGACGAGCTGGCCTTCCCGCAGGTAGGCCCCGTGCTTGCTGAAGGCCTCCGGGAAGGCCACGACCTCGATCCGGCCGGTCATGTCCTCGAGAACGAAGGTGGCCATCCGCTCGTCCTTCTTGGTCCGCAACTGCTTGACCGTGGTGATGATCCCGGCGGCCCGGATCTCCTTGTCGAAGTCGCGGTCGTCGTCGAGCTCGCCCAGGCTGTGGGAGACAAGTTTCGGCAGCCGGTCCTTGTACTGGGCCAGGGGGTGGCCGGTGATGTAAAACCCCAGGGAGTCCATCTCGTAGGAGAGGAAATGGGATTCGTCCCACTCGCTCATCTCCTGGACCTCCGGAGGGACGGTCGGATGCTCGACCTCGCTGCCGCCGAAAAGGAGGTTTTGGCGGGCCACCTTGGCCTTCTGGACCTCATGGCCGAACTCGATCATCCGGTCGAGCATGTGGTAGCACTGGGACCGCTTCCAGCCCAGGGAATCGAAGGCGCCCGCCTTGATCAGGCTTTCGACCGCCTTCCGGTTGAGGACCTTCGAATCGTGGTCCTCAAAAAGGCTGAACGGGGAGGTGAAACCGCCGGCCTTCTTCCGGACGGCGAGCAGCTCCTCGACCGCCGCCTGGCCGACGTTCTTGACCGCCGCCAGGCCGAAGCGGATGTCCCCGCCTTCGACCGTGAACGGGAACTCGCTCTTGTTGATGTCGGGCGGCAGGACCTTGATCCCCATGTCGTGGCACTCGCCGATGTACTTGACGACCTGGGGCGTCGCTCCCTTCTCGGCCTCGGAGGTCAGGAGGGCCGCCAGGAAATGGTGCGGGTAATGAGCCTTGAGGTAGGCCGTCTGGTAGGCCAGAAGGGCGTAGGCGGCGCTGTGCGATTTGTTGAAACCGTATTCGGCGAACTCCTTGATCTGTTCGAAGAGCTTGTCCGCCTTGGCTTGGCTGATCCCCTTCTTCTTGGCGCCCTGGACGAATTTCTGCTTCTGGGCCTTCATCGTCTCTTTGTCTTTTTTGCCCATGGCCTTGCGCAGGATGTCGGCCCCGGCCAGCGAGAACCCGGCCAGGTCGGTCGCGATCCGCATGACCTGCTCCTGATAAACGATGATCCCCCGCGTCTCCTTGAGGATGGGCTCGAGCTCGGGGAGCTCGTAGGCGATCCGCTCGGGATGGTTCTTGCGGTGGATGAACTCGTCGGTCATGCCGCTCTTCAGGGGCCCGGGCCGGTAGAGGGCGTTGAGGGCGATGAGGTCGCGGAACTGCTCGGGCTTGAAGTTGCGGAGGAGGTCCTTCATCCCCGGGCTTTCGAACTGGAAGACGCCGTCCGTGTTCCCGGCCTGGAAGACCTCGAACGTCCGAGCGTCGTCGAGGGGCAAGCTGTTGACGTCAATCTCCACGCCCGTGCCCTTCCGGATCAGGATCCGGGCGTCGTCGATCACGGTCAGGTTCCGGAGGCCGAGGAGGTCCATCTTGAGGAGCCCGATGGCCTCGACGTCGCCCATCGCGTACTGGGTCGTGATCTCCCCCTTGACCGACTGGTAGAGGGGCAGGAACTCGACCAGGGGCTTGGGGGTGATGACGATGCCCGCGGCATGGATCGAGGGGTGGCGGACCTGGCCCTCGATCCCCTGGGCGATGGCCAGGAGCTGGGCGATCTTGGAGTTCTTGTCGCGGAGCTCGCGGAGCTCGGGCACGTTCTTCAGGGCCTCGGCGATCGTCGAGTCCGGGCCGAAGGGGATCATTTTCGCGATCCGGTCGACCTCGGGCAGGGGCACTTCGAGGACCCGGCCGACGTCGCGGATGGCCCCCCGGGCGGCCATGGTCCCGAAGGTGATGATCTGGCAGACGTTCTCCTGGCCGTACTTCCGGGTCACGTACTCGATCATCTCGCCGCGGCGGCGGCCGCAGAAGTCCATGTCGATGTCGGGCAGGCTGATCCGCTCGGGGTTGAGGAAGCGCTCGAAGAGGAGGTCGTACTCGAGGGGGTCGATCTCGGTGATCTCCAGGGCGTAGGCGAGGAGGCTGCCCGCCGCCGAGCCGCGGCCGGGCCCGACCGGGATCCCCTTTTCCCGGGCCGCCTTGAGCAGGTCCCAGACGATCAGGAAATAGCCCTCGAACCGCATCTGTTTGATGAGCTTGATCTCCCGCTTCAGCCGGTCTTCGTACTCTTCGTCGCTATGAGCGTGCTCGCCGTTCGTCGTCCGGGCGGCGCGCTTCTCCATCCTTTTCCGGAAGCCGTCCCAGGCGACCTCCTCGAAATACTCGCTCGGGGTCTTGCCTTCGGGCGGGGTGAAGTTCGGCAGGAAATACTGCTTGGAGGGGAACTCGAACTCGCAGCGGGCGGCGATCCGCCCCGTGTTCTGGATGGCCTCGGGATAGTCCTTGAAGAGGGCGGCCATCTCGGCCGCGGACTTGAAGTAGAACTGGTCGGACGAGAATTTGAGGCGGTCGGGGTCGGAGACTTTCCTGTTCGTCTGGATGCAGACGAGGACGTCCTGGCTCTGGGCGTCCTCGCGACGGGCGAAATGGATGTCGTTCGTGGCGACGAGCGGCAGGTCGAGCTTGCGGGCGAGGTCGACGAGGAGCGGATTGACGGCTTTCTGCTCGGCGAGGCCGTGGTCCTGGAGCTCGATATAGAAATCGCCCTTGGCAAAAATGGAGGCGTATTCCCGGGCGGCGTCCTCGGCCTTCTCCGCGAACCCCCGACTGAGCCAGGCGCTGACCTCGCCCTTGAGGCAGCTCGAGAGGCCGATGAGCCCTTCGGCGTGGGCCGACAGGAGCTCCTTGTCGATCCGGGGCCGATAGTAGAAGCCCTCGAGGTAGCTCTGGGTCAGCAGCCGGCAGAGGTTCCGGTAGCCTTTCTCGTTCCGGACGAGGAGGATGAGGTGGAAATGGTGGATGTCGTTCCCGGCCCCGGGCTTCTTGTCGAAGCGGCTCCCGGGGGCGACGTAGACCTCGCAGCCGAGGATGGGCTTGACCCCGCGGGCCTTGGCTTCCTTGAAGAACTGGACGGCGCCGAAGATATTGCCGTGGTCGGTGATCGCGACGGCCGGCATGTTGTTCGCGTAGGCGGCGTCGACGAGGTGCGCCACCTTCAGGCAGCCGTCGAGGATGCTGTACTCGGAGTGGTTGTGAAGGTGGACGAACGTCGGTTCCATTTTTTCTTTTCCCTATCCCAAAAAAAGTGTCTGCCGGGGCTCAGAGCGAACGGCGGGCTATTCCCATTCGATCGTCCCGGGCGGCTTGGTCGTGATGTCGTACACGACCCGGTTGACACCCTGGACCTCGTTGACAATGCGCGTCGAGATCTTCGAGAGGAGCCCGGGCCCGGCCGGATACCAGTTGGCCGTCATCCCGTCCGTGCTCTGGACGAGGCGCAGGGCGATGACACGCTGGTAGGTCCGCTGGTCGCCCATGACGCCGACCGAGCGGACCGGGAGCAGGACGGCGAAGGCCTGCCAGAGCTTCTTGTAGATCCCGGCCCGGCGGACCTCTTCGACGACGACGTCGTCGGCCGCCCGGAGGATGTCCAGGCTCTCCCGGTTGACCTCGCCGATGACCCGGACCGCGAGACCCGGCCCGGGGAACGGGTGCTGGTGGATGAAACCCTTGTCCACCCCGAGCTCCAGGGCCAGGGCCCGGACCTCGTCCTTGAAGAGCTCCCGGAGGGGCTCGATGAGCTTGAACCTGAGGCCTTTCGGCAGCCCGCCCACGTTGTGGTGGGACTTGATCACCGAGGACGGCCCCTTGACCGGATTGGACTCGATGACGTCCGGGTAGATCGTCCCCTGGGCCAGGAACTGGGCCCCGCCGATCCGCGTCGCCTCCCGCTCGAAGAGGTGGATGAAGACGCGGCCGATCGTCTTCCTCTTTCTCTCCGGCAGGACGATGCCCCGGAGCTTGTCGAGGAACAGGTCCGAGGCGTCGATGCCGATGACCTTGAGGGCGAACTTTTTCCGGAAGGCCTCCATGAGCGCTTCGTACTGGCCCTTGCGGAGGAGGCCGTTGTCGATGAAGATGCAGACGAGCTGGTTCCTGATGGCCTTGTGGATGATGAGCGACGTCACGAGGGAATCGACGCCGCCGCTCAGGCCGCAGATGACTTTATTCGTCCCCACCGCTTCCCGGATTTCGGCGACTTTCCGTTCGACGAACGATGAGATGTTCCAGCCGGCCTCGAGCCCGGCCAGGTTGAAGAGGAAGTTGGCCAGGATCTTCCGGCCTTCCCGGGTGTGGATGACCTCCGGGTGGAACTGGACGCCGTAGAACTTCCGGCCTCGGTTCTCGATCGTGGCGGCCTGGGTGTTGGCGGTGCTGCCCGTGATGACGAACCCGGGGGGGACTTTTTCCAGGCGGTCGCCGTGGCTCATCCAGACCTGCTCTTTGTCCTTGACCTTGGCCAGGAGGCCGGAGCGGTCGAGGACGCGGAGCGAGGCGAAGCCGTATTCGCGCATCTTCGACGGGATGACCTCGCCGCCGAGGAAATAAGCCATCAGCTGGACGCCGTAGCAGATCCCCAGGACCGGGACGCCGAGGTCGAAGATCCCCTTCGGCGGATGCGGGGCCCCCTTCCCGTAAACGCTCTGCGGCCCGCCGGAGAGGACGAGGGCGGAGGGTCCGAAGGAGCGGACCTTCGCGAGCGGTGTCGAGAACGGCAGGATCTCGGAGTAGACGCCGAGCTCGCGGATTTTGCGGGCGATGAGCTGCGTGTACTGCGACCCGAAATCGAGGATGAGGACCTTATGCATGGAGAGATTTTATCAGAGCGGCGGGGTCAATTCAAATTTGTGGTAAACTAGGGAGGAATTTCCGCAGGAGTCGTCATCATGGAATGGGAAGAACTGGCAAGAGAACTGAGCCAAACAACCGATAGCAAGATCATCCTCTTGGTCATGGACGGCGTGGGCGGCCTGCCCGTCAACGGCCGGTCCGAGCTCGAGGCGGCCCGCAAGCCGAACCTCGACGGGCTGGCGAAGCGGGGCGTCTGCGGCCTCTCGGACCCCGTGTTCATGGGGATCACGCCGGGGAGCGGCCCGGCCCATCTGGCTCTCTTTGGCTATGACCCGCTCAAGCATCAGCTCGGCCGCGGCATCCTCGAGGCGCTGGGTTCGGGGGTCGAGGTCGGCCGGAACGACCTCGTGGCCCGGGGCAATTTCGCAACCTTCAAGGGCGGGCTTATCGCCGACCGGCGCGCCGGCCGGATCCCGACTGAGGAGAACGTCCGGATCTGCTCCTATCTCAACTCCCATCTCCCCAAGCGCGACGGGGTCGAGGTCAAGGTCTTCCCGGGGAAAGAGCACCGGTTCGTGGCCCGCTTCACGGCCGAGGGGCTCTCGGACGCCCTGACTGACGCCGACCCTCAAAAGGAGGGGAAGCCACGACTGCCGACGAGCGCGATCAAGCCCGGAGCGGCCAAGGCGGCGGCCGTCGTCAACCGCTTCCTCGACGACCTGACCGACGTCCTCAAGGGCGAGGCCAAGGCAAACACCGCCTTGCTCCGGGGCTTCTCCAAATTCCCGTCCATCCCGACGATGCAGGAGCTGTTCGGCATCCGGCCCGCGGCGATCGCCAATTACCCCATGTACAAGGGCCTGGCCAAGCTCCTCGGCATGACGGTCGTGGACGTCGGGAGCGAAACCGGCGAGCTTTTCGATGCCCTGGAGAAAAACTTCAACGACCACGATTTTTTCTACGTTCACTACAAAAAGACGGATTCGGCCGGCGAGGACGGCAAGTTCGACGCCAAGGTCGCCGCCATCGAGACCTTGGACGCGTTCATCCCGCGCCTCGTCGCCCTCAACCCGGATGTCCTCGTCGTGACCTCCGACCACTCGACGCCGGCGCTCCTCAGCGGCCATTCCTGGCACCCGAACCCGTTCATCCTTGTTTCCAAAACGGCCGGAGTCGACGACGTCGCCGAGTTCACGGAGCGGGCTTGCGGGAAAGGGCTCCTCGGCCGCTTCCGGGCCCTCTACGCCATGCCGCTCATGCTGGCCCACGCCCTCAAGCTCAAGAAATACGGGGCATAACTCCTAAAGCGCTTGAAGGAAAATGCGCAGGGGGTGTTCCCGGAGGAGGGCGTGTGGAGGGCCGAGCGGGCACGGATCCTCTCCCCCTGGGAGAGGAGAGCGAGGCCCGGAACCGAAGCGGGTTTGGCTCGCCGGGACAAACCCGCGACCCGACGGAGGGAACCCCCCGAGCTCAACCTCAATCGACACGGAAGCTCGCACCGAAGTTCGACATGCCCCCCCCTTGCTGGGTCGATGTGGACAAGGTCCGGCAAGTCGGCTAGAATTGAAACGGATTGAGTTGCGCAAATAGCCGGACTTTCGTCATCTTCATCGCCGCCGCCTCTCTCCTTTCTCTCGGGGCCAAGCCCCAGCCGGACAACCGGACCGAGATCGTCAACCTCCGCTACTATACCCACCCGGCCTTTACCCGGATCGTCCTCGACATCGGGAGGCTTCGCGAGTACACCTCGGGCGAGCTCCAGCAGCCGGGCCGGATCTTTCTCGACGTCCTTCAGGCCAAGCTCAACCCCATCCTGGACGGGCAGTCCTTCCCGGTCAAGACGGAATATCTGAGCCAGATCCTCGTTTTCCAAAAGACGCCGTCGACGGCCCGGGTCGTCGTCGACGTCGATTTCCTCAAGGTCAAGTCCTACCGGGCCTACCACCTGTTCGACCCCTTCCGCATCGTGATCGACATCTACCCCAGGCAGGCCCCCGAGGCGCCGGGAGCAAGAATCCAGCCTGGGCCGGGCACCGAAGGCAAGCCGCCAGCCGGCCCGCCCGCCAAGCCGCCCGAACCCCTGCCGTCGGGCTACTCCATGGCCCGCCAGCTCGGGCTCGGGGTCAGGACGATCGTCCTCGACCCAGGCCACGGCGGCAGCGACCCCGGCTGCATCGGCAAGAGCGGCCTCCAGGAAAAGGTCATCACCCTCGACGTTTCCCTGGCCCTGAAAAAGATGCTCGTCGAGAAGGCCGGCCTGAACGTCATCCTGGCTCGGGAGTCGGACATCATGGTCCCCCTCGAGAGCCGGACGGTCATCGCCAACCAGAAACGGGCCGACCTCTTCGTCTCCATCCACGTCAACGCCCATCGCGACCGGAAGCGGGAGGGGGTCGAGACCTTCTTCCTGAATTTCAGTCCGGACCCGGCCGTCGTCGAGCTGGCAGCCCAGGAGAACGCCACTTCAACCAAGAACATGGGCCAGATGAAGGACATCATCCAGAAGATCGCCAAGAACAGCAAGGTCGACGAGTCGCGGGACCTGGCCGAAAGGATCCAGAAAAATCTGCTGCAGGCCCTGTCCGCGGCCAACCCCAAGATCAAGGACCTGGGCGTCCGGGGCGCCCCGTTCTGGGTCCTCATCGGCAGCGAAATGCCCTCCGTGCTCGTCGAGATTTCGCATCTCAGCAACGCCGGGGAGGAGGCCAGGCTCAAGACCGCGAGGTACCGGGAGCTCGCCGTCCAGGGCATCTACAACGGGATCATGGAGTATATCCGCTCGCTCGGGAAAGGATGACAGGAATGAAAAGAAGGAATTTCCTCAGGGACCTGGCCGTCGGAGGCGCCGTCCTCCCGTGGGGACCCCGGGTTTTCGGGGGCCAGGCCGCCGGCCCGGCCCAGGCGCCCCATCTCGCCGCGGTCGAAGGCGAGTCTCCCTACCTGATCACGAAGGAAGCCGTGGCCGCGCTCGGGGGCATGAAGCGCTTCGTCGGCAGGGGCGACAAGGTCATCATCAAGCCCAACATCGGCTGGGACCGGACCCCGGAGATGGCCGCCTGCACCAATCCCGAGGTCGTCAAGGCCCTCGTCGAGCTCGTCCATGACGCGGGCGCCAAGAGCGTCACCGTCATCGACAACACGACGAACCAGGCCAAGCGCTGCTACGTCCGCTCCGGCATCCTCGACGCCGCCAAAGCCGCGGGCGCATCCATGCCGTACGTCGACGAGACCCGGGTGAAAAGGATGGCCCTCAAAGGCGAGTGGCTCAAGGAGTGGGATATTCTGATGGACGTCCTCGAGGCCGACAAGATCATCAACGTCCCCATCGCCAAGCACCACTCCCTCTGCCGCCTGACCATGGGCATGAAGAACTGGCTCGGGGCCATCGGCGGGGCCCGCAACCAGCTCCACCAGAAGCTCGATCAGGCCATGGTCGACCTCACGGCGTTCTTCAAGCCGGCGCTGACCGTCCTCGACGCCTACCGGATCCTCGTCCGGAACGGCCCCCAGGGGGGGCGGGTCTCCGACACGAAGCTCGTCAAGACGGTCGTAGCGGGCACGGATCCCGTGGCCGTGGACGCCATGGGCGCAGCCTTCTTCGATATCAGACCCCAGGAGCTCCTCTACCTGAAGCTGGCCCAGGAGCGCGGTCTGGGGACATTCGAGCTGGAGAAGCTCCGCGTTGAAAAAAGAAAGATCTAAGAAATACCGGGTCCTTCAGGTCCTGAGGATCGTGAGCCAGGCGGGATTCTTCGGGCTCTTCCTCACCCTCTTCATCGGTGCCCACTACACGGGCCAGGACTATATCAGCTCCACGGTCCAGCGCTTCTTCCACTTCGACCCGCTGCTCGCCCTGGTCACTCTCATCGCGGCCCGCCTCGTTTACGTCTCGTTCGTTTTCGCCCTGGTCACGGTCGTCGCGACGGTCGTCCTCGGCCGCATTTTCTGCGGCTGGGTCTGCCCCCTCGGCGCGGTCCACCAGTTTTTCTCGTTCGCCTTCAAGAAGACGAGGTTCCTCCGGCCGCCAAAAGAGGAGCGGGCGAGCCCGGCCTGGAAATACTATATCCTTATTATTATCCTGGCCGGGGCCTTGCTCGGCCTCGACCTGGCCGGATACCTCGACCCCTTCTCGTTCCTGACCCGCTCCTTCGCCCTGTCCATTTTCCCAGGCCTGGCCTACGCCCTCGCGGGCTTGAAAGCCGGCTTCTATGCCCTCGGCATCACCGGAGCGGGCCGGTCCATCTCCCAACTCCTCGAAAACTGGACGCTCAACGCGACGTTCATCCAGGGATTCGCCGTCGGCATTCTCTTTTTGGGCGCGATCGCGCTCAACGCCTGGAAGGAGCGTTTCTGGTGCCGGTATCTCTGCCCGACGGGGGCTTTCCTCGGGCTCCTCTCGCGCTGGAACGTCCTCAAGCTCCGGATCGACGACGAGAAATGCATCAAGTGCGGTCTCTGCACGCAGCACTGCGAGACCCAGGCCAACCCTTACCCCAACGAGAAATGGAGAAGCGGCGAGTGCGTTTACTGCGAAACCTGCGCCGCCATCTGCCCGACCGCGGCCATCGGGTTCCCGCTCCAGCCGGCGCCCGAGAAGCTGGCCAACGTCTCGAACGTCGACCTGTCGCGCCGGAAAGTCATCCTGACGACTCTCCTCGGACTGGCCGCGGTCCCGTTCTTCCGCCTGACGCCGTCCCGCAAGCGGGCCTCGCTCAAGCTCATCCGGCCGCCGGGCTCACTTCCCGAGGACAAGTTCCTGGCCAAGTGCGTCAAGTGCGGCCAGTGCATGAGGGCCTGTCCGACCAACGGCCTCCAGCCCACGCTCATCGAAGCCGGGCCCGAAGGGATCTATACGCCGATGCTCGTCCCGAAGATCGGCTACTGTGAATACTACTGCTCGCTCTGCACCCAGGTCTGCCCGACGGGCGCGATCCGGAAGCAGACGATCGAGGCCAAGAACAAGATCAAGATCGGCTCGGCCTGGGTCAACAAAAGCCGCTGCATTCCTTACGTGCTGGGCAAGCCTTGTATTGTGTGCGAGGAGCACTGTCCTGTCTCGCCGAAAGCGATCAAGCTCGTCGAAGTCGAGACGAAGCTCCCGGACGGGAAAATCGCCGTCCAGAAAGCCCCGGTCATCGACCTCGAGCTCTGCACGGGATGCGGGATCTGCGAAAATAAATGCCCGATCGTGGACGACCCGGCGATCTACGTCACGAGCGTCGGGGAAACACGCTCGGAGAAGAACCGCCTCCTGCTCCAGGTGATCGGAGAAACCGGCGAGCCCGGGAAATAAAAACGTGGAGGGTCCTGATTTTCCCCGTAAGGGAAATCAGGACCCTCCACGTTTCGGCTATTCCGCCAATACCTTTTTCAGCTCGTCCTTGAGCCGTGGCATAACCTCGAAGAGATCGCCCACGATCCCGTAGTCGGCCACCTTGAAGATCGGCGCCTCGGGATCCTTGTTCACGGCCACGATGCACTTCGACGACGACATCCCGGCCAGGTGCTGGATCGCCCCGGAGATGCCGACCGCAATATAGAGGTTGGGAGAGACCGTTTTCCCGGTCTGGCCGACCTGGTGCTGGTGGCCGATCCAGCCGGAATCGACGGCCGAGCGCGACGCCCCGACCGCGGAGCGGGGGATGAGGGCCGTGAGCTCGCGGAGGAGGGCGAAATTCTCCGGCCCCTTCAGGCCGCGCCCGCCGGAGATGACGACATCGGCCTCGGTCACGTCGATCTCGGCGCTCTCTTCCTTCAGGACCTCGGCGACCCGGCCCTTGATCAGCCCTTCCGGAATCTCGATGCTCTTCTTGACGACCTCGGCCGTCCCCCCGGCCGCCGGAGCTTCGAGCGGGAAGACGTTGGGCCGGAGAGTCGCGATCTGCGGCGTCGAGCTCAGGGTGAAGGAAAGAATGGCCTTCCCGGCGTAAATGGGCCTGGTGAACTCGAGCGCCCCGTCCTTGACGGCGATTTTCGTGCAGTCCGAGGCCAGGCCGACGCCGAGCCCGGCGGCGACCCTCGGGGCCAGGTCCTTGCCCATGGCCGTCGCGGCGAAGAACAGGGCCGCGGGCTTCGTCTCCCGGACGAGATCGCAGATGGCCCGGCCGTAACCCTGCGCCGAATAATCGGCCAGGGCCGGGCTCTCGAGGCAGAAGACCTTGCCCGGGCCGTGAGGGCCGAGCCCGGAGGCCAGGCCTTCGAGGCCGGCCCCGACCAGGACGGCCGCGGTGTCCGTGCCGAGGTCCAGGGCCCTCCGTTTGGCTTCCGAGAGAGCTTCGAGAGAACTTTTCTTGATTTTCCCTTCTCTGATCTCAACGAATACGGCGATCATCTTCGTCCTCTCTCAAATGACCTTGGCTTGGCGATGAAGAAGGGCGACGAGCTCACGCGACGTCCCGGCGGGGTCTCCCTGAAGGATCTTCCCTGCCTGGCGCTGGGGCGGGACGTCCAGGCCCGTGATCACGACCTTGGACGCGAGCTCCGCGGGCCCGAACCCCAGGTCCTCGAGCTTGACGACCGGGATCTCCTTCTTCTTGGCGGCCATGATCCCCTTGAGCGTCTCATAACGGGGCTCGTTCAAGCCCTTCTGGGCGCTGACGACGGCCGGCAGGGAGAAGACGACCTTCTCGGTCCCGCCTTCGACCTCGCGGAGGGCCGTCCCGGCGCCCTCTCCGATCTCGAGCTTGGTCACGACGTTGGCCTGGGGCAGGCCGAGGAGCTCGGCCGTCATCGCGGGCACCTGGCTCAGATCCGCGCCGACCGACTGCTTGCCGAAAAGGAGGAGATCGGCCCCGGCGAACTTCCGTTCGACCGCGCGGGCAATGATCCTCGCGGTGCGCAACCCGTCGTATGTTTCGGGCGCATCGTCCCTGACGAGCATCGCCTCGTCGGCCCCCATGGCCAGGCACTTCCGGAGGACGGGGATCGCGTCCTCGCCGCCGACGCAGACGACGCGGACCGTCCCGCCCTTGGCTTCCTTCAGCCGCAGGGCCTCTTCGACCGCGAACTCGTCATACGGGCTGGCCACGAAATTCAGGCCGTCCTCGACGATGGACCTCGTCTCGTGCTGGATCCGGATCCGCGATTCCGTGTCCGGGACCCTTTTGACAAAAACAAGGATGTTCATGCGCGTCTCCTCATCCGCTGTGATGCGTCGGCCACCGCGGCCCGGGCCTCCGGCCCTCGCCACCGGCTCCTATCTTCCGTCTTCTCAGGGCTTCTCGAATCTCTTGAACAGGAGCGAGCCGTTCGTCCCGCCGAACCCGAAGGAGTTGCTGAGGGCGTAGACGATCTCGGCCGGCCGGGCCTTGTTCGGGACGTAATCGAGGTCGCATTCCGGGTCGGGGAACTCGTAATTGATCGTCGGGGTCATGATCTGGTGGAAAATGCAGAGGGCCGAGATCCCGGTCTCGAGGCCGCCGGCCGCGCCCAGGAGGTGCCCGGTCATGGACTTCGTCGAGCTGATGCCGATCCGGCGAGCATACGCTCCGAACACCGTTTTGACGGCCAGCGTCTCGATCTTGTCGTTAAAGGGCGTCGACGTTCCGTGGGCGTTGATGTACTGGACGTCCTCGGGCCGGACGCCCGCGTCCTCGATCGCCTTCCTCATGACCCGGATGGCGCCGTCGCCGTCCGGCGCCGGGGCCGCCGGATGGTAGGCGTCGCTCGTCATCCCGTAGCCGACGACCTCGGCGTAAATCCGGGCGTTTCGCTTCAGGGCGTGCCCGAGGTCCTCCAGGATGACGATCCCGGCCCCCTCCCCCATGACGAAGCCGTCGCGCTGGGCGTCGAACGGCCGGGAGGCCTTCTCGGGAGCCTCGTTCCGCTCCGAGATGGCCTTCATGGCGTTGAACCCGGCGACGGACAGCGGGGTCAGGGGGGCCTCCGCCCCTCCGGCGATCATGATGTCGGCGTCGCCGCGGGCGATCAGCCGGAAGGAATCGCCGATGGCGTGGGTCCCGGTGCTGCAGGCCGTCGCGGTGGCCAAGTTGGGGCCCTTCGCGCCGTAACGGATGGAGATCTGCCCCGAGGCCTCGTTGACGATCGTCTGGATGAGGAAGAACGGCGAGACCCGATCCGGGCCCTTTTCGAGGAGGACCTTGTGCCACTTCTCGATCGACCCGAGACCGCCGACCCCCGAGCCGACGTACGTCCCCGCCCGGTCGCTCTCGAGGTCGGCCGGCGGGAGCCCCGAGTCCTCGACGGCCAGGTGGGCCGCCCCCAACGCAAACTGGATGAACGGGTCCATCTTGCGGGATTCCTTGCGGTCGATGAAGGCGAGGGGGTCGAAGTCCCTGGCCTCCCCCCCGAACCGGGTGGCGTGCCGCGAGGTGTCCCAGCGGGTGAGGGGTTTGATCCCGCTTTCCCCGCGGAGGAGGGCCTGCCAGCTCTTCTCCGTCCCCGTCCCGAGCGGCGAGACCAGCCCGATGCCGGTGATGACGACCCGTCGCGCGGGGGAAGACTCCCTGCTCATGATCCCTATCGGTCCAGCCGGAAACGGCGGGGGCTATTTTTTATGGCCCGTGATGTAGTCGATCGCCTTGCCGACGGTCGTCAGCTTCTCGGCTTGATCGTCGGGGATGTCCAGGCCGAATTCGTCCTCGAGGGCCATGACCAGCTCCACCGTGTCGAGGGAGTCCGCCCCGAGGTCATCGATGAAGGAAGCGTCTTCGGTGACCTGCTCTTCGCTGATGCTCAGCTTGTCCGAGACAATGGCCCTGACCTTCTTGAGCAGTTCGTTTCGGTCCATAATGTCCTCCTCTTTAATATAGGATTGCGGAGATGACCGCGGCCGGCTCACATGTAGAGGCCGCCGTTGACACTGATCACCTGGCCCGTGATGTAAGAGGCGTCATCGGAAAGAAGGAATTTTACCGCAGACGCCACGTCTTTGGGAAGCCCGAATTTTTTCATCGGGATCCACTCCAGGAACGTCTTTTGGATGTCCTCGGGAAGCTTCTCGGTCATGGCCGTGGAGATATAGCCGGGCGCGACCGCGTTGACGGTGATGCCCCGGGCGGCCACCTCCCGCGCCAGCGACTTGGCGAAGGCGACGGCCCCGGCCTTGGAGGCCGCGTAGTTGACCTGGCCCGCGTTCCCCATGAGCCCGGCGACGGAGGCGATGTTGACGATCCGGCCGTAGCGGGCGGCGACCATGGCCCTCAGGACGGCCTTCGAAAAGTTGAAGACGCCCTTCAGGTTGACCCGGAGGACGGCGTCCCAATCCTCTTCCTTCATCCGCAGGAGGAGGCCGTCCCGGGTGATGCCGGCGTTGTTGACAAGGTGGTCGATCCGGCCGTGGGAGGCGGCCACCGCGTCCGCGACCTCCTGGGCCCGGACGGCGTCCGAGACGTCGGCCTGGTGGACGTCGGCCCGGCCGCCCGCCCCGACGATGCTCCGGGCAACGGCCTCGAGCTTGTCCTTCTGGACGTCCACGAGGACGACTGTCGCTCCCTCGGCGGCGAGGTCGAGGGCGATGGTTTCGCCGATGCCCTGGGAGGCGCCCGTCACGATCGAAACGCGGCCTTCGAACCGTTTCATGCGCCGGCTCCTTTGAGGGCCTGCTCGTAGCGGAGGATCTCGGTCTGGATCCGGTCCTGGACGTGGTTCAGGACGAACTCCCGCCCCCGGCCGACGGCGTTCCGGACGGCGTGAGGGTTGGACCGGCCGTGACCGATGACGCAAACGCCGTTGATCCCCAGGAGCTGGGCCCCCCCGTATTCGGAGTAATCCACTTTCTTATAAAGCTTCTTGAGGTGTCTTTTCATGAGGACGTAGCCGAGCTTGGCGAAGATGTTCTTGGTGATCTCGTGCCGGGCCATGGAGAGGACGCTCTCGACGACGCCCTCGGACACCTTGAGGGCCACGTTCCCCGTGAAGCCGTCGCTGACGACGACGTCCGCGGCCCCGGAGAACAGGTCCTTCCCCTCGACGTTTCCGATGAAATTGAGGGGAGAGGTTTGGAGCCTGTCGAAGGCCTCGCGGACGAGGTCGTTCCCCTTGGATTTCTCCTCGCCGATGCTCATCAGGCCGACGCGAGGGTTCGGCAAAGCCATGATCGTTTCCATAAAGATCTTGCCCATGATCGCGAACTGGACGAGGTTGTTCGGCTGGCAGTTGGCGTTGGCCCCGACGTCGATGAGGAGGGTCGGGCCGGCAACGCCGGGAACGAGAAGGGCCAGGGCCGGCCTGTCCACGCCCCGCAGGGTCCCCAGGACCTCCCGCGAGATGTAGACGACGGCCCCGGTGTTTCCCATGGAAACGAAGGCCTCGGCCTGTCCGTCCTTGACGAGCTGGGCCCCGACCCGGATCGAGGAGGCCTTCTTTTTCCGAAAGGAGAGCAGGCCCTCGCCCATGCCGATCGCCTCGGGCGCGTCGACGATGGTCGCCCGGGAGATTTTCGGGGCCAGGCGGTCGTATTCCTTCTTGATCAGGTGCTCGACACCGACGAGAAGAACGTCGATACCGAAATCCTCGGCCGCGCGGAGGGCCCCTTCGACCGTGACCTTAGGACCGAAATCCCCCCCCATCGCGTCAACGGCGATTTTCATGGAAGAAAACTCCCGGTCAGTCTTCTTTTCCTTCCGTCACCTGCCGGCCCTTGTAGTAACCGCACTGGGGGCACGCCCGGTGCGGCAGCTTGGGGTTGCCGCAGTTGGGGCAGACAGAGAAGGCGGGGAGGACGAGTCCGTCGTGGGCCCGGCGCTTTCCTTTTCTCGCCGGAGAATGTCTTCTCTTTGGGTTTGGCATTTTAGCTTTTATCTTTCACGACAAATTTGAGCTTATTCCAGCGCGGGTCGGATTCCTTGACCATGCAGGAGCAGCCCCCGTCGCGGACGACCTCGCCGCAGACGGCGCAGATCCCCTCGCAGTCCGGCGAGCAGAGGGGCTTGCCCGGAAAGGTCAGGTTCAGCTGCTCGAGGATGACGGCCCGGAGGTCGAGACGACGGTCGCGGTAATACATTCTGTCGATCTCGTCGTCCGTCAGCTCGTCGGGCGGGGCGTCGAGCTCCTCCGGGAGGTAGACGAGGTCGAACTTGCTCCGCACCGGGAACTCGTACGGGGTCAGGCAGCGGCTGCAGACGAAGCTCAGCTTGGCCGTGATCTCGCCCTGGACGAGGACCTCGTCGCCGACCATCCGGACGTAGACCTCGGCATGGGCGGGCTCGAGGAAAACGGCGTTCTCCTCGACCAGGTCCAGGCTCATGAAGTCGAAATCCCCGGACAAGCGGAGGCCTTCCTTGGGCAGCCGGTCAATATCGATCAACATCGTCGTATCCACGGTGATGGTCCTCAAAAATCGTTAACTTATTATACCAGCGCGACCCCCTTTGTCAAATGAAGGACCCGGGGGCGGGGACGTCCGGACGGGAAAAGCGGACGGTCCCCCTCCTGGGCCCCCGAATTCGGCCTTGCGCGGAGAAGGCAAACGGGTATAATGAGGGAGGATTTCCCGGCATGAGCGGCTATAACACTCGGGTGGAGTACAGGGGATCGGCGTACATCGTCCAGACCCAGGACAAGGGTCTGGCCGCCCAGTACGTCGAATCTCTGATCTACAAGTCCGGCAAGCTCCTGACCTCCAAGAAGACGTTCTACACGTCCTCTCTCTCGAGCCCCGGCGTCAAGGCCGTCATCGAGCAGATGATGGAGTCCCAGCACAAGAAGATCCTGGAAGAGATCGTCGAAGGCAAGTTCGACTGAGTCCTCGCGGGATCCGAACCGAAGGGGCCATGGAGGAAAAGAGACTCTTCCTCGTCGACGGGAACTCCCTCCTCTACCGCTCTTATTACGCGATCCGGCAGCTCTCGACGTCCCAAGGTTTCCCGACCAACGCCATCTTCGGGTTCATCAGCGCCCTGCGGAAGATCATCGACCAGGAGAGGCCCGACTACCTGGGGGTCGTCTTCGACGTCAAGGGGCCGACCATCCGGCACGAGGCCTACAAGGACTACAAGGCCCACCGCAAGCCCATGCCCGACGACCTCGCCGTCCAGGTCCCGGTCGTCAAGGAGGTCCTCCACGCCCTGAGGATCCCCACGGCCGAATTCGAGAAGTACGAGGCCGATGACGTCCTGGCGACCCTGGCCCGGCGGGCGGCCAAGAAAAAGATCCGGTCCGTGATCGTCACCACGGACAAGGACCTCCTCCAGGTCGTCGACCGGTCGACGGTCGTCTACAACCCGGCCAAGGAAACGACCCTCGACGAAGCCGGCGTCAGGGACTTCTTCGGCGTCGGCGCGGGCCAGGTCGTCGACGTCCTGTCCTTGTGGGGTGACCCGACGGACAACGTCCCCGGTGTCCCGGGCGTCGGCGAGAAGACAGCCAAGGCCCTCATCCAGGAGTTCGGCTCCCTGGACAACCTCCTCCGGAACCTGGACCGGGTCAAGAATCCCCGGATCAGGGAAAAGATCAATCAGAACCGCGACCTCCTCGACCTCAGCCGACGGTTGGTCACGGTCGTGTGCGACCTCGACGTCGGCCTGGACCTCGACGCCTACGCCCTCCAGGAGCCCGACGAGAAGGAGGTCCTCCGCCTCTTCCAGAGCCTCGAATTCACGACCCTCCTCGGGGACTTCCTGAAGAAGCCGCGGCCGGAGAAAAGGGATTACCGGGTCGTCTTCGAGGAGAGCGAGCTGGCAACCCTCTGCGGCCGGATCGCCCGGGCCGGGGCCGTCGCCTTGGACACGGAAACGGACAGCCCATTCCCGACCCGGGCCCGCCTCGTCGGGATGTCGTTCGCCCTCGTCCCCTGCGAGGCTTATTACCTTCCCCTCGGCCACGACTATCTGGGAGCGCCCGCCCAGATCCCCAAAGAAAAGGCCTTCGCCCTTCTCCGCCCGATCCTCGAGGCGGCCGCGATCAGGAAAACGGGCCAGAATATCAAGTACGACGCCATCGTCCTCCGCCGGGAGGGCGTCCATCTCGGCGGGATCGAGCGCGACACCATGGTCCTCTCCTATCTGCTCGAGCCGAACTGGGGGAAGCACAACCTGGAGAGGCTGGCCCTGACCTATCTCCAGGCCGGCAAGACGCCCTACGAGAGCGTCGTCGGGAAGGGGAAGAACCAGCTCACGATGGACAAGGTCGACATCGACCGGGCCGCCCCCTATGCCTGCCAGGACGCCGACCTGACCCTCGAGCTCGGGACGCTCCTCTTCGAGAAGATCCGGGAGAGGAAGCTCGACCGCCTGTACGACGAGATCGAGCGGCCCCTGATCGAGCTCCTGGCGCAGATGGAGATCTGGGGGGTCCGGGTGGACCCCGCCGTCCTCCGGGCCATGTCCAAGGAACTCCAGGCCGAGCTCCAGTCGCTCGAGAAAGAGATCCATGAGCTGGCGGGCGGCGCTTTCAATATCAACTCCCCCCGGCAGCTCGGCTCGGTCCTTTTCCATAAGCTCGGGCTCCCCGCGACGAAAAAGACGCGGGTCACGAAGGGGTTCTCGACCTCCCTGGACATCCTCGAAGAACTGGCCGCCCTCCATCCCCTGGCCAGGCTCGTCCTCGATTACCGTCAGAAAACGAAGCTCAAGAACACCTATGCCGACGCCCTGCCGGAGCTCATCGACCCGGAGACGGGGAGGATCCACACCTCCTACAACCAGACCGTGGCCTCCACGGGCCGGCTGTCGTCGAGCGACCCCAACCTTCAGAACATCCCGGCCCGCGGCGAGTGGGGGCCGCGGTTCCGCCGGGCGTTCATCGCCGACAAGGGGCACGGCCTCCTCGCGGCCGACTATTCGCAGATCGAGCTCAGGATCCTGGCCCATCTCTCGGGGGACCCGGCCCTGATTGAAACATTCCTTATGGATCGGGACGTCCATGACGAGACGGCCCGACTCGTCTTCTCCGCCGAGGCGGGGCTCCCGGCGGAAGAGATGAGGCGGCGGGCCAAGGTCATCAATTTCAGCATCATCTACGGGACCTCGGCCTTCTCGCTGGCCAAGGAGCTCCAGACCTCGACGGCTGAGGCGCAGACCTTTATCGACCGTTACTTCGAGCAGCGCCCGCTCGTCCGGGATTACCTCGACCGGATCGTCGCGGAAGCGAAGGATCGGGGATACTCGGAGACGATCTTCGGCCGGCAGCGCCAGGTCCCCGAGCTCCGCCAGCCCGATAAAATGACCCAGCAAGCCGGCCGCCGGATCGCCCTCAACATGCCCATCCAGGGCTCGGCGGCCGACCTCATCAAGGTTGCCATGCTCCGGATCTGGGACGATCTCCGGGCCCGCAAGCTCCGGACCAGGATGATCCTGCAAGTCCACGACGAGCTCGTCTTCGAGGTCCCGAGCGCGGAAAAGGCCGAGGTCGAAAAGATCGTCCGCGACCGAATGGAGAACGTCTGTGCCCTCAAGGTCCACCTCAAGGTCCACCTCGGCTGGGGCCCGAACTGGGCCGATGCAAAGTAGCCGGCGCAGACCTTACAGGGTTTTCTGGAGGACGCGGAATTTCTTGTAGATCTTGCCGCCCATGCGCTCCATCTCTCCCCGGACCTTGACGTTGGTCTCCATCTCGTGGTGGGTATCCATGACCTCGTAGCCCGCTTCCAGGGCCGACTGGATCATCTTGACCCCCATCACGACGTCCAGGCCCTGGCCCCGGTACTTGTCCTTGACCGCTCCGAGGAGGAGGTCGAGCTGTTTCGTTTTCTTGGCCGACCGGAGGATGTGGATGAATCCGAAGGGGAAGAGCCGGCCCCGGGCTTTCAGGATCCCCCCGCTCATGTCGGGCATCCCGATGATGAAGGCCACGATCTCGCCGTCCTTCGCGACGGCCTTGACGAAGTTGGGGTTGAGGACGGGCAGATAGCGCTTGGCCAGCTCGTCCATCTCTTTCTCGTCGAGCGGCGCGTAGCCGTAGATGTTGTTCTGCATGTAGGTCTCGTTCATCAGGGAGAGGACCGGCCGGATCCAGGGTTTGATCTGCTTCTTGCGCTTGAATTCCAGAACTTCGAAGACCCCTTTCTTTTCGGCCCGCTCGTAAATTTTTTTGTAGAACTCGGGCATCTCCTTGGGGATGTCGATCTTGTAGACGAAATAATCGATGTCCTTGACGTAGCCCTCTTTCTCGACGAGCTTGGGCATCCAGGGAAAATTGTAATAGGTGGCGATGGTCGCCCGGTGGTCGAAGCCCTCGATGAGGAACCCTTCGGGGTCCTGATCGGAGAAGCCGTACGGGCCGACGACCCGGGTCATCCCCTTGGCCCTGGCCCAATCCTCGATCCTGGCGAGAAGGGCGTGAACGACCTCCTGGTCCTCGTGCGTTTCCAGGTATCCGAAGCGGGCCGTCTTCTCGTCCCGGTGCTCGTTGTAGCGGTGGTTGATGATCCCCATGGCCCGGCCGACGCAGGCGCCGTCTTTGAACGCCAGGAGCATGATCGTGTCGCAGTAGCCGAAGGCCTTGTTCTTTTTCGGGTCGAAGAATTTCCAATCGTCCATGTAGATAGGGTGGACCCAGTTCGCGTGGCCGGCGTGGACCTTTTCGGGAAGGAAGATGAAGGTTTTGAGATCTTTTCGAGATTGGATTTCCTTAACTTCGATGGCCATAGCTCCTGCCTTTCGTTAGCGACGCTGCCTTGTCCCTATATTCCAGGATTCCAGGGGAAAAATCAAATATTATTTTGTTCTGGAAATCCTGTTCAAAAGATGAGGACGGAGCGTGGAAATTCTTGACAATTCCTAAGGAGCCTCATATACTACCCCCTCAAAATAAGGAATCAAATCGTCACTATGAACGTCGAAACCATCGCCCTCCTAACGATTCTTGTTCCCATTGTCGGCTCATTCACGATCCCCCTGGCGGCCCTCCTCTCCAAGCCGGCCCGGTCGCTGTGGGCCATCCTGGTGAGCGCCGCGACCGCGGTCTTGCCCCTGACGCTGATCCCGTTCGCCCTCGGCGGGGGGGATATCGTCATCCGCAAGCCGTCCATCCTTGGGCTCGATTTCATCCTCATCCTCGACCCCCTGTCGATCTTCATGGCCTGCGTTTCGTCGTTCGTCGGCTGCCTGATCGTCGTCTACTCCATCGGCTACATCCACCACGAGGAGCACCAGAACGAATACTACCTGATGGTCCTCCTGTTCATCGGCGCCATGATGGGACTCGTGTTCTCCGGCAACCTCATCTTCCTCTACCTGTTCTGGGAGATCATCGCCATCAGCTGCTGGCGCCTGATCGGGTTCTACCGCGAGCCGAGCTTCGTCATCAAGGCCGACAAGGCCTTCCTCGTGACCTTCTTCGGCGCCGTGGTCATGCTCCTCGGGTTCATCCAGATCTACGGCGTCACGAACACCTTCGACATCACCGCGATGCGCGGGACCCTCATCCCCGGAAGCGCGGTCCTGCTGATCCTCTTCGGCCTGTTCTCGAAATCCGCCACCGTGCCCCTCCACACCTGGCTGCCCGACGCCGGCGTCGCCCCGACGACGGTCACGGCCCTCCTCCACGCCGCCGTCCTCGTCAAAATCGGCGTCTACGCCTACGCCCGCCTCTTCCTCTACGGGTTCAAGATCCCCGCCGAATGGCAGCAGATCATCCCCGTCGTGGTGGTCGTCTCCAGCCTGGTGGCCGCGGGCGCGGCCGCCGTCGAGAACGACTTCAAGCGGATCCTGGCCTACTCGACGGTCAGCCAGATCGGCTACATCTTCCTCGGCTTCAGCATGGCCAACGCGGCCGGGATCTCCGGGTCCCTGCTCTTCATCCTGATGCACGGCCTGGCCAAGGCCGGCCTCTTCCTCTGCGCCGGGATCGTCATCCACGCGACCCACACCAAGGACATCCGGGAGATGGGCGGCCTCATCCGGACCATGCCCGTGACCGCCGTCGCTTTCCTCTTCTGCGCCTTCTCCGTCATCGGCATCCCGCCCTTCGGCGGGTTCTTCTCCAAGTTCCTGGTGATCATGGGCACCCTCCAGGCGGGCCAGGTCTGGCTGGCCGGGACGGCCCTGTTCACCGCCGTTTTGACGATGTTCTACCTGCTGAAGGTTTTCAGCATGGTCTTCTTGGGTGAGCCGAAGCACCCGGCCCCGGAAAAAACGAAATCCATGGTCTTTGTCGTCGCGACCCTGGCTGTCCTCAGCCTGGCTGCCGGCCTTCTCGTCTCCTACCCCATGAAGCTCGTCAACATCGCGACGGCCCAGATGAGTTGGTGGCTCCGATGACGCCCAAAATGCTCCTTCTGCCGGTCCTCCTGCCCGCGGTCGTCGCCGTCGCCCTTCTCCTCATCCCCAAGGGGGTCAGGCTCCTCCGGGAGCTTCTGGCCGTCGCCGGGTCCACGGTCCTTCTCTATTACGCGTTCGTCTTCTTCTCGGTGAAGAACCTCGAGCTGAGCGTCCCCTGGCTGGGAATGGGGATCGATTTCGAGCTTCGCCTGTTCCACTTTTCGAGCTTCATCCTTCTCGCCCTGTCGGGGTTCCTCCTCCTGATCACGCTCTTCTCGACGGTCAAGATGAAGGACGCCCCGCGGGTCCGGGAATATTACGCCTACGTCTTCCTGACGGCCGCCTTCGCCGACGGGGCGGTCCTGGCCAACAATTTCGTGCCCCTCCTCTTCTTCTGGGAGGGGCTGCTCGTGACCCTGTACGGCCTCATCACCATCGGCGGCAAAGCGACTTCGAACCGAACCGCGGTCAAGGCCCTCCTGATCAGCGGGTTCTGCGATTTCTCGATGATCATGGGCATCGGCCTTCTCTGGTCGCTGTCCGGCACGCTGACCATGTCCAAGGTCTCGGTCGAGCCCACGGGACTCGCCGCGGTGGCCTTCGTCCTCATGATGATCGGCGCCCTCGGCAAGGCCGGAGCCATGCCGTTCCACACCTGGATCCCCGACGCCGCCCTGGACGCGCCCGTGACCTTCATGGCCTTCCTGCCGGCCGCCTTCGAGAAGCTCCTGGGCATCTATCTCCTGGCCCGGATCTCCCTCGATTTCTTCAAGATCAGGCCGGGCAGCGGCTTGTCGATCCTGATGATGACCGTCGGCGCCGTGACCATCGTCCTGGCCGTCCTCATGGCCCTCATCCAGAAGGATTTCAAGAAGCTGCTGTCCTTCCACGCCGTCAGCCAGGTCGGCTACATGGTCCTCGGCGTCGGGACCGGGATCCCCATCGGCATCGCCGGCGGCATATTCCATATGATCAACCACGCCATTTATAAATGCGGGCTTTTCCTGAGCTCCGGCTCGGTCGAGCACCGGACCGGGACGACCGAGCTCAAGCGGCTCGGCGGGCTCCGGAAGGACATGCCCCTGACGGCCTTCGGCTTCACGGTCTGCGCCCTGGCCATCTCGGGGGTCTGGCCCTTGAACGGGTTCGTCTCCAAGGAGATGGTCTTCCACGGCGCGGTCGAGACGGGCTACATCGTGTTCGCGGTCGCCGCCTGGGTCGGGGCGATCTTCACCTTCGCCTCGTTCCTCAAGGCGGGCCACTCGGTCTTCTTCGGGGAACGGACGAAGGAGGTCCCGCCCGTCAGGGAAAGCCAGGCCCCGATCGTCATCCCGATCCTCGTCCTGGCCCTGCTCTGCATCACCTTCGGCGTCTACAACAAGCTGCCCCTGACCCTGTTCATCCAGCCGATCCTCGCGGGCCACGTCGAGGGGGGCGAGCCCGCGGACTTCACGGCCCACGCCCTGTCCCTCGGGAACCCCATCGCCCTCATCTCCGTAGGCTGCCTCATCCTCGCCTTCCTGCTCCACGCGTACGGTTTCCGGAAGTCGGGGCGGAAGCCCTACCTGGCCTCAGAGCCCGTCCACAACCTGCCCGTCCTCCACATGCTCTACGAGATGTCGGAGGCGCGGATGTTCGACCTCTACGAGCAGGGCGTGAAGTTCCTCAAGGGCCTGTCCATGGTCCTGTTCAAGGCGGTCGACCGGCCCATCGACTTCGTCTTCGAGAAGGTCGTCACGGCCGTGGGCGAGAGGTTCACCGGAATTCTGAAGAAGGCCCACACCGGACACTACGCGAATTACCTGGCCTGGTGCCTGGCCGGCCTCATCATCGTGGCCGGCGTCATCTCGATGCTCGTGAAATAGCCGTTTGATTCCATAGATCGTTCGGAAGAGTTTGTGAAGATCGAGGAGGAGCGTTGATCATTCTCTTCGTTGCGCTGCCGCTCATCGTGGCGGGAGTCCTGCCGCTCATCGGCAAGGTCTCCCGGAGGGTCGTGCCTGACCTGCTGGCCAACGCGACCCTTCTCTTTTTGCTCGTCTACGCCGTGGCCGTCGGCCGGCCGCTCATCGGGAACGGCCCCGCCCTCCAGAAGCTGACCTGGCTCGGGGAGACCGTCAACCTCCGTCTGGCCCTCGACGGGTTCAGCCTGTTCATGCTCATGGCCATTTCCCTGGTCGGGCTTTGCGTCGGCCTGTTCTCGATCGACTACATGGAGCATTACGGGGCCAAGGCGAATTATTACGCCCTGTTCCTGATCATGATCGCCGGGATGAACGGTCTCGTCCTGGCGACGGACCTTTTCAATATCTATATCTTTCTCGAGGTGGCCGCCGTCGCCTCCTACTCCCTGGTCGCCTTCGGCCTGGGGCACGACGAGCTCGAGGCAGCCTTCAAGTACCTCATGCTGTCCGTGGTGGCCTCCGCCTTCATCCTGATCAGCATCGCCGTCATCTTCGGCATGACCGGGAGCCTGAGCCTGCCGGCCGTGGCCAGGGCCCTCCAGGACCTCAACGCCGGGCCCGTGGTCGGCATTTGCGCGGCCCTCTTCATCATGGGCTTCGGGCTGAAGGCGGCCCTCATTCCCTTCCATGCCTGGCTGCCGGACGCCCACCCCTCGGCCCCGGCCCCGATCTCGGCCGTCCTGTCGGGCCTGCTCATCAAGGTTTCGGGCGTCTACGCCCTGACCCGGGTCTTCCTCAACGTCTTCGGCCTGACGCCGGCTCTGTCCACCGTCCTGATGTATCTCGGCACCCTGTCCCTGGTCGTCGCCGCCTTCCTGGCCCTGGGCCAGAAGGACATCAAACGGATGCTGGCCTACTCCTCGATCAGCCAGGTCGGCTACATCGTCCTGGGGATCGGCCTCGGGACCCCCCTCGGCATCGCCGGGGGGCTCTTCCACTTGTTCAACCATGCCCTCGCCAAGGGGCTCCTGTTCCTGACCTCCGGCTCCATCCAGCAAGCCACCGGCACGCGCAACCTCGACGAGATGGGCGGGCTGGCCAATCGGATGCCTATCACCGCGGCCACGAACCTCATCGGCTCCCTGTCGATCGTCGGGGTCCCGCCCCTCAACGGCTTCTGGTCCAAGCTCCTGATCATCATGGCCCTCATTCAGGCGGGGCACCCCGTCTTCGCCCTGGTCGCCGTTCTGGCCTCGGTCCTGACCCTCTGGTATTACCTCCTCATCCAGCGCAAGGCCTTCTTCGGAAAACTCAACGAGAGATGGGCCGCCGTGAAGGAAGCGCCCTTCTGGATGACCGCCTCGACCGTCCTTCTCGCCTCCCTTTGCGTCGGGGTCGGCATCTTCTTCTCGGTGACCATAAAATCCTGGATCCAGCCCGCCGCCGGCGTGCTCGCGGAGGGGGTCCAGGCCGTGATCCGTTCGTGGGGATTATAGAAGATGATTGTCCAAACAGCGCTCCTCATCGGCTTGGTTTTCTTCTCCGTCCTGGCGATCTTTCTCAAAGACCTGATCCGAGCGGCGATCTCCCTGGCCGTGGCCAGTCTTTTCCTGGGGATCATTTTCTTCCGCATGGGTGCCTCCTACGCGGGCGTCTTCGAGATCTCCGTCGTCGCGGGCCTGATCACGGTCCTGTTCATCCTGACCATCGCCCTGACGAACACGGGCGAGGAGGTCCGGGAATCGCGTCTCGCGAACGTCGTCTTCCCCCTATTTTTCGTCGTCTTCGTCATCATCGACGCCCTGGTCATGAAGGGGCTCCTCCAGAAGATCCCGGCCCTACCCTCGGGGCCCGAGGCGGGCACGTTCGGGGAGGTCCTCTGGAAAGGGAGGACCCTGGACCTCGTCGGCCAGATCGGCGTCATCCTGGCGGGTGTCTTCTCGGTCCTGGCCCTGTTCCGGAAGAGAGACAAACATGACTAACACCTGGTATCTCTATTTGTTCTTCTCGGCCGGCCTGATCTTCGCCGGGCTCTACGCCCTCCTCTCCAAGCGGAACCTGATCCGGCTCCTCATCGCCATCGAGGTCATCAGCAAGGGTGTGAGTCTCGTCCTCCTCGCGACCGGCTTCGCCAAGGGGAATATCCTCGTCGCCCAGGCCCTGGTCGTCACCTTCATCGTCGTCGAGGTCAGCCTCGTCGCCACGGCCCTGGCCATCATCATCAACATTTACCGGCACACGAAAAGCCTGGACGTCCGGAAGCTGGCCAGATTGAAAGGGTAAGCCATGAAGGGAATCGAACTCCTCCTCTCCCCGCCCGTCGCCTTTCTCGTCTTCCTCGGAGCGGCCTTCCTCCTGTCCGGCCTGGGGTCGAAAATGGCCCCGAGGCTGACCAAGGTCGGCGGCAAGCTCGCGACCTACGCCTGCGGCGAGGACATCCCGGGCGTCAAGATCCAATTCGGCTACCGGCTCTTTTTCTTTGTCGCCCTGTTCTTCACGATCATGCACGTCGCCACCCTCATCATCGCCACGGTCCCTTCGGGCAAGATCATTTTTTTCGCAATCTTCTACCTCCTGATGATATTCCTGTCCATCATGGCCCTCGTCACAAGGAGCTAACATGCTGAACAAGCTGGTCCGCTGGTCGAGGATCAAGTCGCCCTGGATCCTCCACCTGAACTCAGGCGCCTGCAACGCCTGCGATATCGAGATCGTCGCCGCCCTGACGCCCAGGTTCGACGTCGAGCGCTTCGGGATCCTGCTCAAGGCGACCCCCCGTCACGCCGACGTCATCGTCGCCAGCGGCCCGGTCACCCGGCAGATGAGGGAGCGGCTCATCCGCATCTATGAACAGACCCCCGACCCCAAGTTCGTCATCGCCGTGGGGGCCTGCGCCATGTCCGGCTGCGTTTATCGCGGGTCGTACAATATCATGGGAGGGATCGACCAGGTCATCCCGGTGAACATATACGTCCCGGGCTGCCCGGCCCGGCCCGACGCCATCATCGACGGCGTCGTCAAACTCCTGGGAAAACTCTAGGCTTCGAGGAAATGCCATGCGCGACGCCGACATCATCGAACGGATCCAACGTGAGCTGGGCGGAAAGGTCGCCGAGATCGCCAACCCGGCCCCCCGCCGATTCTACCTGAAAATCCTGCCTCCGGACCTGGTCCCAGCGACGGCCCTTCTGCGGGACAGGCTGGGCATGACCCACCTCTCCACGATCAGCGGGGTGGACAAGGGCGAGACATTCGAGATCCTCTACCATTTCTCGATCCCCGAAGCCGACCTCAACCTCAGGACCGAAATCCCGAAAGACAAACCGCACGTCGCGAGCATCACTCCCATCATCCCCGGCGCCATCCTCTACGAGCGGGAGATCCAGGAGATGCTTGGCCTGACCGTCGACAATATCCCCGATGGGCGGCGCCTGCTGCTTCCGGACGACTGGCCCGACGGCCAGTTCCCGCTCCGGAAAGACTGGAAACACGTCAGACCGGCGGAAGTCATCCCCGGAGGCAAGTCATGAAGTTCCAAATCCCCATCGGGCCGCAGCACCCGGCCCTCAAGGAGCCCATCAGCCTGCGCATGACCGTCGATGGCGAGATCATCACCGATGCCGACATCCGTCTCGGCTACAACCACCGCGGCGTCGAGAAGGTGGCGGAGGCGAAGAACTGGATCCAGAACATCTACCTGGTCGAACGTATCTGCGGCATTTGCTCCCACTCGCATTCGACCTGCTACGTACAAGGCGTCGAAAAGCTCATGGAGCTCGCCCCGCCCAAGCGCGGTATGTACATCCGCTATCTCGTCTCCGAGCTCGAGCGCGTCCACAGCCACCTGCTTTGGCTCGGCGTCGCCGGGCACGAGGCCGGTTTCGACTCCTTTTTCATGTACGTCTGGCGCGACCGCGAGATCGTCATGGACCTCCTGGAGCTCATCTCCGGCAACCGCGTCCATTACGCCATCAACACGGTCGGCGGCGTCCGCCGCGACCTCGACGAGGGCCAGAAGGCCAAGATCCTCGAAGGCGTCGCCACCCTGAGAAAGCGGAGCGAGTATTATCTCCACATCGGCGCCAACGAGCCGAGCTTCGTCGCCCGGATCGCGGGCGTCGGCTTCCTCTCCCTGGAAAAGGCGATCGCCCTCTGTGCCGTCGGTCCGACGGCCCGGGCCTCCGGCTGGCCCCGCGACGTCCGCAAGGAGGATCCTTACGCCGTTTACGACGAGATGGATTTCGAGGTCGGCACGGCCGATTCCTGCGACGTGCTGGGTCGGGTCGTCGTCCGGGTCAAGGAACTCCTGGAATCGTATAAGATCTGCGAGCAGATCCTCCACAAGCTCCCACCCGGTGACATCGCCGTCAAAGCCCCGCGCAAGGCCAAACCGGGCGAGGTCGTCAGCCGTTACGAAGCACCCCGCGGCGAGAACATCCACTACATCAAGTCCAACGGGACGGACAAGCCCGAGCGGCTCAAGGTCCGGGCCCCGACCCTCGGCAATTACCCGGCCACGGTCGAGATGCTGAAAAGCGGGTTCATCGCCGATATCCCTCTGATCTTCGCCTCGATCGATCCCTGCATCTGCTGCGCGGAGCGGGCTGTCAGCCTGGTCAACATCCGAAGCGGCGAAGAGACGATCGTCCGCCTGAGCGATCTCCGCCGGCGGTCGATCGAGCAGCATAAAAACGCCCCCCCGAAAAGGAATGCGGTATGGCCGTTCTGAGAACACTCCTCTATCTCGTCGTCTACCCGGGACTCCTGTTCCTTTTTGTCTACTCCACCTTCTGCGAGTGGTTCGACCGTAAGGTCTATGCCCGGCTCCAGAATCGGATGGGACCGACCCACACCGGCCGCTTCGGCCTGCTCCAGCCCATCGCCGACTTCGTCAAGCTCCTGGCCAAGGAGGACATCGTGCCCGAGGCCGCCGACAAGCGTCTGTTCTCGCTCCTGCCGGTCTTCGGCTTGGCTGTCGTGTCCACCGCCGGACTGTTGCTCCCCGTTTGGAACATCGACCTGGCGGCGCCCGGGATGACGTCGTTCTCGGGGGACATCATCGTCATCCTCTACCTCCTGAGCCTCCCGACCCTGATCCTCTTCCTGGCGGCCTGGTCATCGACCAACCTCTTCTCCACGATCGGCGGCGCCCGTGTCCTGACCATGCTCTTCGGCTACGAGGTGCCCCTCTTCCTGGCCGTCCTCAGCCCGGCCATCCTGGCCAACTCCTGGCGCCTGGCCGAGATCGCGGCCTTCTACCAGAAGAAGCCCCTCCTCATCCTGCCGAACCTCCTCGGCTTCGTGATCGCCCTCATCGCCGTCCAGGCCAAGCTGGAGCGGACGCCCTTCGACATCCCCCACGCCGAGACCGAGATCGTCGGCGGGACCTTCACCGAGTACTCGGGGAAGAAGCTGGCCTTCTTCCGGCTGATGATGGACATCGAGCTCGTCGTTGCGAGCGGCCTCCTGGCCGCCGTCTTCCTGGGCGGGTTCCCGGGCGGCCCGATCATCGGATTCGTCCATTTCGTGATCAAGACCCTCTTCATCATCTTCCTCCTGGCCCTCCTCCGGGCCCTGACCTCCCGGATCCGGGTCGACCAGGTCGTCAGATTGGCTTGGAAATACCTGGCCCCGCTGGCCGTCCTTCAGCTCTTGATCGTCATCCTCCTGAAGGGATTCCTGAAATGAAAATCGCAGCCCTCTTCCCCGAACTCATGCGCAGTCTCTTCAAAAAACCCGCTACCGTCGACTATCCCTTCAAGAAGCTCGAGGTGCCGAAGGGCTTCCGGGGCACCCCGTTCCTCCACCCGGAGATGTGCATCGTCTGCCGGGCTTGCGAGCGCGACTGCCCGGCCGAGGCCATCGAGATCACGTCGGTCAACGAGGCCGAGAAGAAGTTCCGGATGGTCATCCACAACGACCGCTGCATCCATTGCGCCCAGTGCGTCGAATCCTGCCCGACGACCCCGAAAGCCATGGATATGGACAGCCTCTACGAGATCGCCGCCTTCGACCGGCATAACCTGAAAAAGGACTGGGTTTACGTCCGGGCCGTCATCAAGCCCAAGCCGGCCGCCCCGAAGCCGGACGCCCCTCCCGAGGCCGCCCGCAAGGCCTGAATCATTAAAAGCCCCGATAAGGTCGGACGGGGCCTACCACGGTGAGCCTTTTCGAGGGGCCGAGGGAATGGCCTCCACTCCAGAGCGCGGTTCTTCACGCCTTCCCGAAGCGTTCTTTCTCGGCGTCTGCGGAACTCGCTCAGCGATTTCATCATGATCTCTTGCCGACTCTTGCTCAAACATCCTCGCCGTCCTCCAGAGAGGGAACCCTCTCTGGAGGGTTCCCTCGAAAAACGCCTCGCGAAGGCTAAACCGCGCATGACGTTCCGGCCGTTCCCTCGGCCCCTTCCGGCGGGCGGGTCATATTGGCCAATTCCCCATCAGGCCGGATTCTGTATAATGAAAGCATGATGCGCAAACCAATTCCCTGGAAGGCCCGGCTCGCCAAGGAGCTCGGCCGGCCGGAGAGGCTGGCCGTCCTCGGCGTGGGGAATGTGTCCCGGGGGGATGACGCCGCCGGCGTGTTATGCGCCGAGGCGTTGGGCCGGCTCGCCGGGTCCTCGGCCCATCCGTACCTGAAAGTCTTCGTCGCCCATGAAACGCCGGAGAATTTCACCGGAGCGGTCAGGGATTTCGGGCCGTCGCACGTCCTCGTCATCGACGCGGCCGCCGGGGGCTACCCTCCAGGGACGGTTTTCCCCGTGGAACCGGCGGCGATCCCGGACGAGGACGTTTCGACGCATAGGACGCCGCTTTCGATGCTGGCTGCATACCTGGAAAAGACGGTCGGCTGCCGAGTCATCGTCCTGGGCGTCGAGCCCGGGGGATTCGAGCCCGGGGCGGGACTCAGCCCTGACGTCGCACGGGCCGTCAACCGGGTCGCCGCCTGGCTGGCCGCGTTCGTCGGCCGGCGGCTCAGATCTTCATCGGCATCAGGACATAGATATTCTTGAGCCCTTCCTCGCCCTCGGGCTTGATGAGGACGGCGCTGTTCTCGTCCTTGATCTCGAACGTCACCCGCTCCGACGTGACCGCCGTCAGAAAGTCCAGCAGGTACTGGGAGTTGAAGCCTATCTCAAGGGCCTGCCCCTTGTACTCGACATCCAGCCTGTCCCTGGCTTCGCCGATCTCCGGGTTCGAGGAGAAGAGCTTCATCCGGTTTTTCTCGAGGTAGAACTTGATCCCCTTCGAGCGCTCGGCCGAGAGCAGGGAGACCCTGCGGATGGCCCCGGCCAGCTCTTCCCTCAACAGGGATAGGATGTTCGGGTTGTCCTTCGGGATGACCGCCTGGTAATTCGGAAATTTGCTTTCGATGATCCTCGAGATCAAGGTCCGCGCCCCGACCTTGAAGAAAAGGTTATTCTCGTCTAGGTCGAACTCGACCTCCTCGTCCTCGAATTTCCTGAGCTCGTTCAGCGTTTTCTTGGCGACGATGACGCTGAGCTCCTTCTCAACTTTGACCCCGTCCTCCGCCTTGGCTGTGTACGAGAGCCGGTGACCGTCCGTGCTCACGAGCTCCATGTGCTTGTTCTTGAGCAACAGGAGCGCCCCGTTGAGGTAGTAGCGCTGCTCCTGGGTGATCGCGTAAAAGACCCGGTCGATCATGTCCTTCATGTCCTTGAGGGGCAGCTTGATCTTTTTCTCAAAGTTGGCCTCCGGCACCTGCGGGTAATCCTCCTTCTGCATGCAGAGGACCTTGAACTCGCTTTCCCCGGCCGTGATCTCGATCGTCTCGCCCTTCTGCTCGACCGTCACGCCCTGGCCTTCCGGAAGCGACTTGACGATCTCGAAGATCTTCTTCCCGTTGACCGTGATCGCCCCCGGCTTCTGAATCTCCGCGGCGAAGTGCGTCCTCAGGCCGACTTCGAGGTCCGTGCCGGTCAGCTCGACCTCTTTTTCGGACGCGTTCATCAGGATGTTGGCCAGAATGGGCATCGTGTTCCGTTTTTCGACGATCCCCTGGAGAAGCTGAAGCTCATCGAGAAAGATTTCTTTCGGGACTGAGAATTTCATGTCGGCACCTTTCGCATCGCATTCTTCCATTTATTTATATTCTTCTTATAAAGACATATCAAATCAAGAAGAGAAATAATAATATTCTGTGGAAATGTGCATAAGCCGGCCATCCTGCTGATCGGGCTCATTGGATGAAGACGATGAGGCTGAGGATTTCTTTGTTGAATTCGGGATCGTCGGTCCGGAGCTTCTCGATTTTCCGGACGGAATAGATGACGGTCGTGTGGTGTTTTCCACCGAATTTCTTGCCGATTTCGGGCAGTGAAGCTTTCGTCATCTCCTTGGCCAGGTACATCGCGATCTGGCGGGGGAAGGCGATTTTGGGGGAGTTGTTCTTGCTCTTGAGTTGGGAGAGCTTGATCTTGAACTTGTGGCAGATGAGCTTCTGAATCTTTTCGACAGTGATGATCGTCGTCGAAACGTCCAGAAGGCCTTTCAGGGCCTCCTTCGTCAAATCGAGGTCGATCTTTTCACCCTTGAGGGAGGCGAAGGCAATAACCCTTCGGAGGTAGCCCTCGAGTTCGCGGATATTGGACTGGACTTTGTCGGCGATATACAGGGCCACGGATTCGGGCAGGGAAACGGCTTCGGCCTCGGCCTTTTTCTTGAGGATGGCGATCCGGGTCTCGATGTCGGGGGGCTTGAGGTCGGCGATCAATCCCCATTCGAAGCGGGAGCGGAAGCGCTCCTCGAGGTGGGGGATTTCCTTGGGCGGGCAGTCGCTGGAGATGACGATCTGCTTCTGGCTGTCGTAAAGGTGGTTGAAGGTGTGGAAAAACTCCTCCTTGGTCCGCTCCCGCCCGGAGAGATAATGGACGTCGTCCATCAGCAGGATGTCGACGCTCCGGTACTTCTCGCGGAATTCGAGGATCTTTCCGTACTGGAGATGGTTGACGAGGTCGTTCATGAACTTTTCCGTCGTTACGTAGAGGATCTTGAGACGCATGTTGTGCTCGAGCGAGTAGTGACCGATGGCGTTCATGAGGTGGGTCTTGCCGAGGCCGGCCCCGCCGTAGACGTAGAGAGGGTTGTAGGACTTGGCCGGGTTCTTGGCGACGGCCAGGGCGGCGGCGTGGGCGAACTGGTTGGAGCTTCCGACGACGAAATTCTCGAAGGTGTAGTTCGGGTTGAGGTTCGGGTTGATGGGCAGGCCCTGCTTCGATTTCCGCTCTTCGGGCGAACGCCGCATGAAGGCCGAGGGCGTGTCGTCGTAGATGTAGCGGACCTCCATGGGTTTCTTGAATAATTCCTTGGAACAGTCGCTGATGATGTTGGAATAGTGGAAAGAGAGCCAATCGCGGAAATAGGAATTGGGGACCTTGATATACAGGCACTCCTGGTCCTGGCCGATGAAGCTCGTCGGGTCGAACCAGGTCTCGAAGCTGTTGGGGTCGATCTTCTCCTCAACGGCCCGGAGGATTTGGATCCAAGGATTTTGTTTTTCTTCAGGTTCCATGAGTGCTGTTAATTTTTCCACAGAATTTTCCACATCTGTGGAAAAACCTCGCCCGGCGATGGAGGGTTCGGGAAAGGCTCGGCCATCATAGCATTTTGACCCCCTCAATTCAAGCTTTTTTTTAGGGGAAAACGGGTCCCGGCCGGGGTCGAAAAGGCCGCCGGGTCAGGGCGCGAGGAGGTCTCTCTTTTCGACGGGGGCGCGGCCGAAAAGGGCCGGGAAAAGCCTGGCCTTGACAGCCGGGAGGAGGTCGAAAAGGGCGAATTCGGCCGTCTGCTGGATATCGCTGTAGGTCCTCGTTTCCTTGATGATTTTTTTCAGGATGGTCTCGCCGTTCGAGGCGTCGATCAGGGAACACTCGACGGCCAGGGAGAAGCGCTTGCGCTCCGCGAGGCCCCGGTTCTCGAGCCTGAAGGGGCCGTCCTTCGGGATGCCGGTCTCCAGAAGGGCTTTCTGGGCTTGGCCGCGGAGACCAGCCGTCCCGACAAGGAAAACGGCTTTCTTCAGGCCGGCTCCCGCCGATGCCCAACGGTCCTTGTCGTCCCCCGTGACCGCAGGACCTTGGCCCACGGCGCGCCGGACGACTGTGCCCTTGAACTCCCGCCTCAGCTCCGTCTCGAGGTACTCGGAGATGCTGCCGCCGAGGTCGATGTCCGGGACGGTCTCGGCCTCCTTGATATCCACCACGATCGTTTCGTAGCCGCTCAAGAGCCCCGCGGGGGAGGCGGCCGGAGCTTCGGCCGGAACCTTGGCGGGGATCCCGGCGAGGCCGGCCTGCCGACGACATTGGCCGAGGCCGGCCGCGCAGACGAGAACCAGAACCAGGGTCAGGGCATCTTTCTTCGCCATGCGACGGACGGAATAAAGCTACGCCCTTATCGGCCGGTCGTCAAGCGGGCGGCGCGTCCATTTGCCTTGACCGCCGTTTTGTGGTATAAACTCTGCTTCAATGCCCTTCGCGGGATTCCATGGACGTGAGTCCGCGGAGGAAGAGCGAATCCCCGCTTCGGGGACAGGCGCTCCACAGCCTGCAAAAGTTGGATCCCACGGACGTAAGTCCGTGGAGCTTCAGTCCGGAACGAGAGAGCGACGACCATGCCGAAAGTTTGCGAGATCTGCCAAAAAGGGCCCGTGTTCGGGCATAACATCAGCCATTCTCACAAGGCGTCTCCGAAGAAGTGGAAGCCCAATCTCCAGCATGTCAAAGCCCAGACTCCCAAAGGCGTCCGCCAAATCTGGGTATGCACGAGATGCCTCCGGACGGGGAAAGTCGCCAAGGTCCGCTGACCCCCAGCCGTATCGGCGCAAAAACCTTCCCTTCGGATCAAATCCGTTCGACCGACACCACTTCCTCCAGGGCGGCGATCCGCCGCTTGATCTCCTCGAGGTGCCGGACATCCGCGATGAGGACCGACAGGCTGATCTGGGCCTTTCCGCTGGCGAACGTGGCGACCTCCGCCTTGGCGATATTCCCCTCGAGCCGGGCGATGGCCGTCGCTACCTTGCCCAGAACACCGGGCGAGTCCTTGGACTTGATGAGGAGCCTGGCTTTGAAGGTCCCCGCGAGCGAAGGACTCCAGGAAACATCGACCAAGCGCCGGCCGTCGAGGATCTCCTTGGTCACGAGCGGGCAGCGCAAGGAATGGACCGTGATCCCTTTCCCCGCCGTGGCGTAGCCGACGACGGGCTCCCCCTTGATCGGCGAACAGCATTGCGCCAGCCGGATCATCGGGTCGTCGAGGGCCTTGACCCGGACTTCTTTCAGCCGGAGCTGCTTTCCCAGGTCGGCTCTCTTCGCCCCGTCCTTGACATTGAGCCACCGCTTGATCTGCTGGCGCGCCCCCGAGGTCGTGGCGGAGCCGAGGATGGCCCGGGTCGGCGTCCTTTCCTCAGAGGTCAGGATCTCGACGATGTCCCCCGTTTTGAGCGGCGTCTTGAGCGTCGCCGGCGTCCCGTTGATCCTCGCCCCCGCGGCGTGGAGGCCGATCTCCGAGTGGACCTTGAAGGCGAAGTCGAGCGCGGTCGCCCCGGCCGGCAGGTTGATGACCTTCCCCTTGGGCGTGAAGACGTAGACCTCTTCAGGAACCAGGTTGGCCTTCAAGCTTCTCAGGAACTCCTGGGGGTTCTTCTCCTCCTTGTAGAGGGCGGCCATCTCCCGGAGCCAGTGGAGGCGGCGGTCTTCCTTGACCAGGCTCTGAGGCGCGTCCTCTTTGTAGCGCCAGTGGGCGGCGATCCCGTTCTCCGCGAGGTCGTGCATCTCCCGGGTCCGGATCTGGATCTCGAACATCTTCCGCCCTTCCGTAATGACCGTCGTATGGAGGGACTGGTAGAGGTTGGGCTTGGGCATGGCGATGAAATCGCGGAAGCGCTGCGGCAGGTGGGGCCAGCGCTGGTGGATGACGCCCAGGGCGGCGTAGCAATTCTTGATGGAATCGGTGATGAGCCGGAGGGCCAGGAAATCGTAGACTTGGTCGAAGCCGACGTCCCGCTTCTTCATTTTGGTCCAGATGCTGTACGGCCTCTTGATCCGGGAGAAGACCTCGGCCGGGACCTTGTTTTTCTTCATCAGGGCCTCGAGCGCCTTCTTCGTCTCGCGGAGGTCCCTGTCCGCCGGCCTTTTCTGCGGAGCGATGAGGGCGTCGACCTTGGCGAACCCTTCGGGGTCGACGTAGCGGAAGGAGAGGTCCTCGAGCTCGGCCCGGATGCGACCCATCCCGAGGCGGTTGGCGATCGGGGCGTAGATCTCGAGGGTCTCCCGGGCGACCTGGGCCTGCTTCTCCCCGCCCAGGAACTGGAGCGTCTGGAGGTTGTGGATCCGGTCGGCGAGCTTGATGAAGATGACCCGGATGTCGTCGGTCATGGCCAGGATGATCTTCCGGATGGTCTCGGCCCGGCGGGCTTCGGCCGAGGCCTCCTGGACGCGACTGATCTTGGTGACGCCTTCGACGAGGTCGGCCGCTTCCTTGCCGAAGTTCCCCTTGATCTCGGCGGCCGTGATGTCCGTGTCCTCCAGGACGTCGTGGAGGAGGGCGGCGACCAGGGTCGTCTTGTCGAGGCGCATGTCCGCGAGAATGTTCGTGACTTCCAAGGGATGGCTGAGGTAGGGCTCCCCGGAACGGCGCACCTGCCCCTTGTGGGCCCGGGCGGCGAAGACGTAGGCCTTTTGGAGGACCAGGGCCTCCTTCTCGCTGATGTAGGAGGAGACCTTGTCGAGGATGTCGTCAAAGCGGATCATGGCCGGAGCTTCTCCTCGAACAGCGATCCCTTGAAATGCGGCCGGCCCGCTTTTCGCGCCCGATGATCCAGTCCGCCGCCAGGCCGGCCGCCCGGATCTTGCGGACGGCTTCGAGCACGTAGGGATAGATATGGACCTGGCTCCAGTGGCCGGGATAGCCGATGTCCCGGCTGAGCGTCCCGTCCCGGTCGAGGAAAACGGCCCGCCTTTTTCTCATGGGAACGGCCGGACGACGGTCTTCA
>Ga0315282_10000133_pt1 | contig 147742 bp, 116 predicted proteins | sample YL17G07_20_MG_FD_203693 | JGI IMG/M metagenome (GOLD analysis project Ga0315282, IMG submission 203693) | Sediment microbial communities from Yellowstone Lake, YNP, Wyoming, USA - YL17G07_20 | ecosystem: Environmental > Aquatic > Freshwater > Lake > Sediment | place: USA: Wyoming | collected... | reverse complement strand
AGTTCCATTGGCATAAACACAATTTGGAAGATGAACTCTTCTTTGTATTGGAGGGGAAGTTACTCCTCGACCTGGAAGGAGAGACAATTGAACTCATGCCTAGACAAGGATACACGGTCCCAAGGCAAGTAATCCATAGAACAAGGGCAAAAGAAAAAACCGTGGTGCTCATGGTGGAGGGAAACACGGTGAATCCCAGGGGTGATGCTTAATGATAATGAGGCCAATAAGAAGATGGCAGAGGTGAAGCACTCTGAGACCCGCAGTGCATTAATATAAGGATATGAAAATAGATAGTAAGAGTAAGGGGGATTTGCATGAACTATAAACTAAGCCCATCAGATTTGACCTTTTTATATGACGGCTGCAAGAGATGTTTTTATCTGAAAGCCAAGCATGGGATTTCGCAACCTTCGATTCCGCTTCCCTCGATATTTACCAAGATCGCTGGGCTTCTAAAGGAATATTACGACGGCAAGCGGACAGAAGAGCTTCACTCAGGGTTACCGCCAGGAATCGTAAAGTATGGAGAAAAACATATTGAATCAAAAATATTTAGATTCGAGAATCATAAAGACACCTGCTACATAAAGGGGCGATTTGATGTCGTCCTCGAGTTTGATGACGGGACCTATGGTGTCATCGATTACAAGACGGGTAATCCTGAAGGCGGGACGTCAAAACTATATGGCCGTCAGCTCCATTCCTATGCTCATGCTTTAGAAAATCCGGCCCCAGGCTCGTTGAATTTAGCCCCGATATCCATGCTGGGGCTGTTGTATTTTCATCCAACGTCAGTAAGCCAGAAGGATACAAAATCGCTTTCTTTTGACTCGAATATCCATCTTATTCCTGTTGAGAGAAATAATGAGGATTACCTTAAGTTTATCGACGATACATTAAAGCTGATCGAGTCGCCGCAACCGCCAGCTTATGGCTCTGATTGCCAGTGGTGCGATTATTTGAAAAAATTCAAACAGACCTAATATTGTCTGACCAACACTTGCCCTTGCAGCGAGTGTCAACTCAAGCTGATTCTTGAGAACGACTGTTTGAGTCAGGGGCAGATCATGAGTCCTCAGGGGGGGAATTCCTTATCATAGCGATTCGTTAAATTTGGGTTTTTTGGGCATGAGGAATTCCACGTCCAGGTGCACAAAAGACGTTTCTAGGCCGTGGTCAGGCTTATAGGACGGCATTTGGCAAGCAAGTTGCGCTCACAATCGTTTCTGGGCGTCTTTCTTTGGGCAGTCAGGGCAGTTGGACATCCTCAGGGCGGCTTGTCTGTCAGTCCTCTGCCTGAAGGGTTTGCGTTTTTGGGCGTTCCTGAGCCTGGGCAACCATCACGAATCCTTCCTTCTGAGACTCTATTCCAGAATACAATATTCACAATCAGGATTAAAACAAGATTAAAATAGAATTAAAATTTTCTAATTTTTCTTAACCTGCTGAGTGATTAGTGTCAAAGGTCCCAGAGAGAATAGAGTACTCTATTTACAGTCGAAATGTTGAATAGATCGGAAATCCGATCCTCCGAGGATTTCAGGAAGAAGCAAACGAAATATTCCTTTAACATTTTTTCAAAATGAGCTGATGAGGAGAAATGACGAGTTCACCTACGAAGTTTGCATATTGGGTTGTGTAAGGAATCGATGATTTCCTCTTTCTTGGCCCGAGGCATCGCTTTTATCTGTGCTTCTCGAATAAGAGCTTTGGAACGCATCAAGCCTTCTTGGTGATATAACAGCTTGACGGGCAGGCGAGTTCGGGTGTAGGTTGCCCCCCTACCCTCACTATGTTGTTTGACCCGAGCCCGTACGTCTTTTGCTATCCCCGTGTAGAGCGACCCATCCCCGCAGCGGAGGATATAGACTGCCCAATCCTTTCGCCCCCTTCGCTTCATCCCGTGGATCATTCTTAGGTATTTAGTTTCCACATTCATTCTCTCTAAAATAGAGCTTCATTACAAACAATTTTGGGGATTGAAAGTTACGAATCATCAATTACGGTTTGTAATATACGCCCTTTTAAAAAGTTTTGAAAGTGTGGACTTCAGGAAAGAGTTCTTAGGCGAAGGTTGATCGGGGGATGTCGGAGCAGATTTGCAGCAAGTTGAGAGCCACAGCATGGCTACAAGTGGCATGGCGAAAAATGCATGTTTTGAAGAGGCTTGCTCTAGGGGGCTTCGGTCGGGGCCTATCCGCGATCCAAAATCGAAAGCATTTGGCTGAAATCTCATCGAGCCCTGCCATCACTAAGGTAGTGGACGAGTTCAGACCCTTGACATTGTTCTCCAGCCATGAATATACTTTTTTCGTAAAGAGTAGTATTAGTCCTGGACTAGTGAGAGAGATTTTGGCGTTGTTAGATAAAATATATTCTTTTCCTTTAAATGCATGAGCGATAAATCCAAGAAAGGAGAAGTATCTGATGATGGATCGCAAGGGCAAACCACCGAGAATTGCTCTTACAGCTGCAATACGAATGTTGGTTTTTTCATTTTGCTTACCGTGCATTCTGTATTCGCAAGAGAAAGATGTGGACAAACTAATTCAAAACTTGAAGGATTTAGACTGGCATATCCGACTTGAAGCAACAAAGGCATTGCGTGATATAAAAGACCGTCGTGCAGTTGAGCCTTTGATTGCCGCTTTGAAGGATGAAAACTCCGATGTCCGGGCGATGACAGCATATGCTCTGGGTGAGATAAAGGATCTTCGTGCAGTTGAGCCCTTAATATCTGCCTTGAAGGATCAACAATGGAATGTCCGAGAAGGAGCAACATATGCGCTGGGTGAGATAAAAGATACTCGCGCAATCAACCCCCTGATTTCGTCCTTGAACGATAAGGCGAACTTAATTTTTTGGCAGGATCGTGAAGAATTCATAGCAGAGGCACTGGGGAAGATCGGTACGCTAGCAGTTGAGTCCTTAATTCTTGCTTTAAAGGATAAAAACGCGGATGTCCGGGCGAAAGCAGCAGGCGCGCTAGGGGTAATAAAAGACCATCGTACGGTTGAACCCTTAATTTCTGCCTTGAAGGATCAACAATGGAATGTCCGACAAAGAGCAACAATAGCACTCGGTGAGATAAGAGACCGTCGTGCAGTTGAGCCTTTGATTGTAGCTTTGAAGGATGAAGACGAGGATGTTAAAGAGAGTGCAGTTGAGGCGCTAAATCTGATAAAAGAGGGCCTTGAACGACCCTTAAATACTGCCTTGAAGAATGAAGATTTAGAAGTTGTAGCACTTATGTATGCATTTTTCATAGAACAAGGTGTTTCTGGGACAGAGACTGCGCTCATAAAAGCTCTAAATAAATATGGTTCAATAGATATGGCCGAGGATTTCTTGTATTCCGATAATGATCAATTGAAAGTGGCAGCACGCCATTGGATAGATATCGAAGGCTATAAATCACCGACTAACAAAAGGATGGATATCGCCTACCATGCACATAAAACGATAGAAGAATTTGGACCCAAGTGGGGGAAAAAAACGATATAGATGATTTTCTGACCTGCCCCCCTTAGATCGATCCAGGTATAATGGGAAAAAACCTGGAAGTAGACCTGTCTCCACGTTTGGAAAATATTTCTCATTCCGAAAGCTATTTTTGAGTTTTCTCCGAGGTTATAGCTTACAAATGCCGAGTTCGGTCTCGCCGTGTTCGACAACGCCAGGAAGAGACTGGCGGGGCTGAAGTAGGAGGCGCATGGAGCCCGGATAGCCGGAGAGAACTTCTTGACAAAGCATTTTGGGAAATATTTAATAGGCGTCGCAGGGTGAAGCGAGAGTCTTAAACACCTTTCTTAAAGATATTTGTCTTTTTCCGGCTTAAGTTTTGGTGCCTTATTTAAAGGAGAGAACATGGAAAGGAAGAAAGAGAAATCTGATAATAGCTGAAATGGAAGGGGAGGAGTGAAATGAAAAGAGTCACCCGTGCAATCTTATGGCTATTTATTTTCTTGAGCCCTGATTTTTATCTGCCCTCAGCCTGGGCCCAAAATTCGCAAAAAGCGTCGAGTCCCCCTCAAGCATCGCCCAACCCACCCGTCATTTCCCTGAAGAATTTCATAAGCGTGGCGACTTGGGCACTGGACATCACCTGGAGCGCCAAGGAATCTTACGAGGACAAGGATTGCTCCGCACAGCTCGAAATGACCGCTACTGCCAGATGCCTCCTTAAGCAGAGAGATAAGAGAGACGACTGGGGGCGCTGGGGCGTGGAGAGCCTGGAATCCTGGAACATGACCTTGACTGGTTTCCAAGTGTGGAAGGGCAAACATGATCGGCTGGACTACAAAAGCACTGGCGGACAGTACCTGGCCGCCGCAGCGGTGTTCCAGGTCGGCGGCAGCACTCCCGGGTACGAGTTGGACTGCATCGTCAGCCTCCCGATCAGGATGGTGGGATCGGAAGGTGTAAACATGGATTCGGGAGTGGCCTTAGGAGTGCATGATATCCTCAATCCCTCTCCAGGCGGACTTTGCACTGGGCCCCTGCCGGCGACAGGCGATGGGACCATTCATGGCTCCCGCGTCGTCCCCTTGCCAATCGGCCCCTTTCAGGGAAACGTCCTTCCCTATGCCAAGGTGGGAATTCAGTATGTGCTCCAGCCTCTCGCGCCCTTGGCGCCGCTTAAGCCCCTGAAAAAGAAGCTCTACTGACGATAAGGCCCAATTATTTAGATTGCGGATCGCTTTGTTCTTATAGGCCCGCAGTTTAGAGGATAGAGCGACGGCTCGCTCTGGCCAATCCCGCAAACGCTCAAGAGTATGATTAACGGGCCTATTTCTTTTTCCCGAATTCAAGGATGCCGGCCGATCCTTCGGCCGTACCTTCAAGGTGAACTTGACATAGAAATTCTGAGGATGCCAGGAAGAGGCTGGCGGGGCTGAGGTAGTCTGATCACAATTCAGATCCCTTTACGCAAAGGGTCTAAGATGCCTCGCTAGAGATGATCCGTTCCGGTTCGAGTCTGGCCCAGTTGACTCTGCCCCCATTCCTTGTTAATCTTTAGCCACCCCAAATAGAAGGGGTCAGCAATGGCCATCAAGTGCCCCAAATGCGATACTGATAACACTTCTGATTCCCAGTTTTGTAAGAAGTGTGCAACACAGCTTCTTTCTCCAAAGGAAGCCTTTGCTTCTCCCACAGAAACTCTTCAAACGCCCATCAAAGAGCTGACCACGGGTTCCACGTTTGCCGGCCGCTACCAGATTATCGAAGAACTGGGGAAGGGCGGGATGGGCAGAGTCTACAAGGTCTTCGATTCGGACATTAAAGAAAAAGTCGCCTTGAAGCTGCTCAAGCCTGAAATTGCCTCCGACAAAGAGACGATCGAACGGTTTTCGAATGAACTGAAGTATGCCCGCAAAATCAGCCACCGGAATGTCTGCCGGATGTTTGACTTAGGCAAGTCAGAGGGAACGTATTTCATCACCATGGAGTTTGTTCCCGGCGAAGATTTGAAGAGCTTCATCCGGCGATCGGGACAGCTGACCGTGGGGAAGGCGGTGTCGATCGCCTGGCAGATCTCGGAAGGACTGGCCGAGGCTCACCGGTTGGGAATCGTACATCGGGATTTAAAACCACAGAACATCATGGTGGACAAGGAGGGTAACGCAAAAATCATGGATTTCGGGATCGCCCGGTCGCTAGGCATGAACAGGATGACCGGCGCCGGAATGATGATCGGGACGCCCGAATATATATCGCCGGAGCAAGTGGACGGGAAAGAAGCGGACCCGAGGGCGGATATCTATTCGCTAGGCGTCATCCTCTATGAGATGCTGACGGGCCAGGTCCCGTTCGTAGGAGACACGCCGTTCAGCGTTGCGCTCAAGCACAAGAACGAAATCCCTCCCGACCCTCGTCAGGCTAACGCCCGGATCCCCGAAGACCTTGACCGGTTGATCCTTAAATGCATGGAAAAGGATAGGGAAAAAAGATATCGGAATGCGGACGAGATGGCGGCCGAACTGATGAAGATCGAGAAAAGCCTTCCGGTCACCGAGAAGGAATTTCTCAAGAAAATCACCACGGTCAGGACCTTAGGGCGGCGGCCCCGACCTTTTCTGATTGGCGGCCTCGCCATTCTGGCCGTTATCATCATCGCCGGCGGCATTTATTTATTCCGCCGGCCTCTGCCGAAGGAAAAACCCGAAGCTAAGTCGGAGATGCTTTCGCCTTGGAAGAACTCCATCGCCGTTATTCCGTTTGTCGATATGAGCCCCCAGAAAGATCAGGAGTACTTCTGCGACGGCATGACCGAGGAGCTCATCAACCGGCTGAGCAACATCAAGGAACTCAGGGTACCAGCCAGAACCTCGGCCTTCATGTTCAAGGGAAAAGCAGAGGATATCCGCGAAATCGGCAGGAAGCTCAATGTGCAGACAGTGCTCGAGGGGAGCATTCGAAAAATAGACAACCAGCTTCGAGTCACGGCTCAACTCATAAACATCTCTGACGGTTTTCATCTCTGGTCGGAAACGTATAGCCGGGAGCTTAAAGACGTATTCAACATATGGGATGAGATTGCCCTCACCATCGCGGATAAACTCAAGCTTACGCTCTTGAGTGATGAAAAAGCGAAACTGGTGAAGCGTTCTACCGAGAATCTTGAAGCCTATGATCTCTATCTGCTCGGACGCTTTTTTTACTACAAAACCACTGAAGAAGGCTTAAAAAAAGCCATTGGATACTTCGAGCAGGCCATAGCTAAGGATCCAGGCTATGCTCTGGCCTATGCGGGTCAGGCAACAGGCTATACCGTTCTTTGCGCTACTGGTTATTTCGCTCCCAAGGAGAGTTACCCAAAGGCCAAAGAAGCTGTGATAAAAGCCCTTGAGCTCGATGAGGAGCTCGGGGAAGCCCACGCCTCGCTCGGCTATATCAAGGCGATTTTTGATTGGGATTTCGCCGGCGCTGAGCAGGACTTCCGGCGTGCCATCAAGCTCAGCCCCGGGAGCGTGGATATCTACATTCTTTACTCAATATATTTATCATTTGCGGGAAGATCTGACGAAGCCATCGCTGGATTCAAGCATGCTGTAGAGCTTGATCCAGCTTCGCCAGAGACCTATACATATCTGGGAGGATTTGGCTATTACATGGCGGGCCGTTTTGATGAAGCCATTGCCCAGCTCAAAAAAGCGCTGGAAATGGACCCGAACTCTTACTTGGGACAGCTATTTTTAACATCGATTTATGCAAGTAAGGGAATGTACGGAGAAGCCATTGCCCGGGCCGATAAAGTGATATCAATTTGGCCGACACTGGAAGATGCCCAGATTTTAGAGTTTTTGGGATGGGTCTATGGTGTCTCAGGAAGACAGGAGAAGGCCCGGAACATTTTAAACCGCATGCTGGATTTAAGAGCGAGACGCTATGTCGATGCTTATAATATAGGGGAAGTCTACGCAGGCTTAGGAGAAAAAGAAAAAGCATTCGAATGGCTCGGGCGGGCCTATGAGGAGCATGCCGGTCAATTGTTTTGCATCAAAGTTGATCCCTGGATTAAGAATCTGCGCTCTGATCCGAGGTACAAGGAGCTGCTGAAAAAAATCGGTTTTGAGAAATGACCCTCAGAACATCGAATGAGCCCGAATTAGGTAGCCATAGAGTATTACCAAAAATTCCTCGACCTCTGGAAAAACGCCGACCCCGGCCTGCCCGAAGTCGAGGATGCCAGGAAGAGGCTGGCGGGGCTGAAGTAATCTGTTTGTAACACAGAGCCCTTGAAGCAAAGGGCCTAAAATTCTTCGTTTCCCAAAAGGCGTTCCGGTTTGAGTCTGGCCCAGTTGACTCTATATTCATTCCTTGTTAATCTTTAGCCATCCCGTAGAGAAGGGGTCAGCAATGACCGTCAAGTGCCCGAAATGTAACGTCGCTAATCCTGACACCGTTAAATTCTGCGGAGAGTGTGGGACACAGCTGCCCTCTTCCAGAGATATCCATCCCGAGGTCACAGAAACTCTCCAAACGCCAATTAAAGAGTTGACCACAGGCTCCACCTTTGCCGGCCGCTATCAGATTATCGAGGAGCTGGGCAAGGGGGGAATGGGCAAGGTCTATAAGGTCTTCGACCAGGAGGTCCAGGCCAAGATGGCCCTGAAGCTCATCAAGCCCGAGGTTTCTGCTGACAAAAACACGATCGACCGCTTCAGGAACGAACTCAAAATTGCCCGGGATATCTCGCACAAAAATATCTGCCGGATGTATGATTTGGGCAGGGAAGCCGGCAACTATTTCATCACCATGGAATATGTATCCGGAGAGGACCTCAAGAGCTTTATCCGGCGGTCTCGGCAATTAGTGGTGGCGACTGCCGTTTTCATTGCCAAACAGGTCTGTGAAGGACTGGCCGAGGCTCACCGGGTTGGAGTTGTCCACCGGGATTTGAAGCCGGGCAATATCATGATCGACAAGGAGGGCAACGCCAAGATCATGGATTTCGGGATCGCCCGGTCTATATCGGTCAAGGGAATCACGGGTGCCGGAGTCATGATCGGTACTCCCGAATACATGTCACCCGAGCAGGTGGAGGGAAAAGAGGTCGACAAGCGTTCGGATATCTATTCGCTGGGCATTATCCTCTATGAGATGCTGACCGGGCAGGTGCCTTTTGAAGGCGATACACCGTTTACAATTGGCGTCAAGCAGAAAAGCGAAATTCCGAGGGACCCCAAAGAGCTGAATGCTCAGATCCCCGATGACCTCAGCCGCTTAATTCTCAAATGCCTGGATAAGGATAAGGGAAAAAGATATCAGAGTGCTGAAGAGGTGCGATCGGAACTCGAAAAAATTGAGAGAGGAGTCCCAACTGCAGAGCGGGCAGTTCCCAGGAGAAAGACCCTCACTTCACGGGAAATTACGGTCAAATTCAGTCTGAGAAAGCTTATTCTGCCGGCTCTTGTTGTGACGGCTCTCGCCATAATTGCGGTCGTGGCCTGGCGTTTTATGCCCAGGAAGAAACCTGTTCCGGCCCCAAAAATTGAGAACTCAATTGCGGTCGTCGGTTTTGAAAACCTGACCGGAGACAAATCTCTTGATGACCTTCGAAAAGCAATCCCGAATCTTTTGATTACCAGCCTCGAACAAGCCGGAAATTTTTATGTGGCGACCTGGGAGAGGATGCATGATATTCTCAAGCAACTGGGCAAAGGAGATGTAGAGATTATTAACCAAGATTCGGGCTTCGAGCTGTGCCGCCGGGAGGGGATAAAAGCCATTGTTATCGGAACTTTCACCAAAGCCGGGAACATGTTTGCCACGGATGTCAAAGTCCTGGACGTGGAAACCAAGAAGCTTCTCAAAAGCGCCAGCTCAAGGGGCGAGGGCATTGACAGCATCCTGAGAACTCAGATTGATGAGTTGAGCAGGGAAATTTCACGGGGCCTTGGCGCGGCAGTGGAAAAGGCCGCAGGAGGTCAAGTGCCAGTCGCTAAAGTGACGACCTCTTCCATCGAAGCTTACAATTATTATTTGAGAGGGACTGAAGAGTCCGGAAAGTTCTATTGGGAACAAGCCCGGAATTTTCTTGAAAAGGCCATTGAACTTGACCCGACGTTTGCCATGGCTCATTATCAGCTTGCCTATGTATACCAAACGCTGAATGAGACGAGCGCCAGAGACGAGGCGATCAAAAAAGCGATGACCTATGCCCAGAGGACGACAGAGAAAGAAAGACTCTATATCGAATCCGATTATGCGGACTATATCGAGAACGACCAACTGAAGTCCATCCGTATCCTGGAACAATTGACCAACAAATATCCCAAAGAAAAAGAAGCCCATCAATACCTTGGAAGCTTTCATTCCGCGTATTATGACAATCTCGACAAAGCTATTGAAGAATATAATAAGGTATTGGAACTTGATCCTAATTACGGAGAGACCATTAATTTGCTGGCTATGGCATGGCGTACTAAAGGAGATTTTAAGAAAGCTCTTGAGTTGTATAAAAAGTATGCTTCCCTTTCCCCCGGAGATGCCAATCCCTACGATTCCATGGCCAATCTTTATTTTCGGATGGGAAGGGTTGATGATGCGCTAGCGAACCTCAAAGAAGCTTTGAGGGTAAAACCTGATTTTCTTGAATCGATCATTGGACTTCATTATATTGCAGCGATCAGACAGGATTATTCAGAAGCCCGCCGATGTCTGGATCAAATGATTGCGGTGACCGAATCCCCTGGCGCTGCGTTAAACGCGTATTTGCTCAGGGGATTTTACTGGGCTTGGCTGGGAAGCCTGGAAAAGGCATCGGGTGACTTGGCTAAGACTGCAGAAATAGCAGACAGAATCGGGAATGAAGAAATGAAGGCTTACGTCAGCGAGATCGAAGCCTGGACCTATTATGATCGAGAAGAGCTTGGACTCAGTCGCGAGAATTTCCAAAATGCCGAAGCTTTTTATGCAAAAAAATATCCCGATATAAAATCAGTGAAAGTTTATATCAGCTTATATAACGGCCTCATGGATTTAAAACGGGCTCGTGTCGATAGCGCAAAGCTCAAACTAGTGGACATGAGGAGTTTTTTAACCGGACCGGAAATTGAAAAAAATTATAACTTCAATTATCTGGGCGGCGAGATATTGCTCGCAGAAGGCAAGGCTAGAGAGGCCATCCTTCTGCTTGAAAAGGCACCGCCTAAAATTTTGGTATCGATTGGATATAGTCTCAATCTCATAACTTACAACTCTCCTTTTCTTAAAGACGCCCTGGCCCGGGCTTACGAGAAGAACGGGGAGATTGACAAAGCTATTGCCGAATATGAGCGGTTGACCACTTTTTATCCGAAAAGCAGGGAGCCTTTCCTTATCCATCCCAAATATCACTACTTCCTGGCCAAGCTGTATGAGCAGAAGGGCCTGAAGGCGAAAGCGGCGGAGAGATACCAACGCTTCCTCGACCTCTGGAAATACGCTGACGCGGACCGGCCCGAGCTTGAGGATGCCCGGAAGAGGCTGGCGGGACTGAAGGGCACGTAATTTTCCTATTGCTTAATTGATAGAGCGTCTGACTACGAATCAGAAGGCCGGGGGTTCAAGTCCCTCCTGGCGCGCTCCCTTCCCCAAGAAAATCATTTTCCATGGATTGTCAGGAAGTCCATTATTTACATAAAAAGCACCGATTAGGGCACAAGGAGGGCACAAGTCGAAAGCGGGCCTATAGGAATGATAGGGATTTTTAGAGTGTGATAATCCCCAAGTTGCCGTCATCTTTGACGATCAATTTTCTGAATCCGGTTTTATCGATATCCTGATTCTTCTTATTTTTTTTCTGGAAATTTTTGTACGAATCCCAAAGTCTCTTTTTTAAAATCTGCAATGCGATGGCCGCGGGCTTCTTTTCGTTCTCAGAGATAAATACTTCCAGCTTTTGAAGCCTTGGTGAATGAAGGTGGATATCAAGCAATAAAAAAAGTATAAGCGACCATTTTCGCTCGAATTTAATTTGACCGTCCTTTTTTCGGAGTTCGATACGGCTTCCTTTTTCTAGTCTCCACTTCGGGCGGGTAAGTTTATTAATGACATGATAACATAGGACGTTGAATGGATCCGGATGTCTCCCGCGTTTTCCCCGGACGGTTTTCAAATAATCTAAATCAAATTCGATAAGGTGGAGATCGCCTTCTTTCCTATATTCCTGTAGCCATAACTCATTCTCGACTTCTTCCAGTTCATCATAGATTCTTTGCCAATCCCTTGATTCAATGGGGCTGCCGCCGGAATCCGCTATGACGCGTTCAATCGAAAGTTTTTTTTCTTTCAATTCGTCGCGTCTTTCTTTAAGGCGATTCTCGTTGACGGGTTGTCGTTTATAATATCTCCAGGAAAAAGGAAAATTGGGCGGTGCTTTTTTGTTGGCCCTCAAAATAATCTTCTGATAGCAGGATTCAAATTCTTTCAGTGTCTTCTCAAAATCATTCCCGGCCCGCAGTTTTCGAAGGAAAAATTCCGTACAACAGATCAGATTGTCTTTTCGGTGGCGGGGGACATCATCCTCATCTTTAATATTTATGCCAATCTTTATGAAAAGTGGATCGATGAGATCAGCAAGGATCTCGGTCCTCCATCTTGAAAAATCCAAATAAGATTTTTTATCCGAAGTATCGAACCAGCTTTTGTAATCTCTCAAAAGTGGAAAGAATTTTCTGAGGGTCTTGATGTCTTTTTTTTTCAATACAGAGAGGAGATTGGAAAAGTGGGGTAAATTGCGCCGTGAAACTCTTCCCATAGAGACATTCTATATCTATCCTAGGGTTGTGTCAAAAATATTTTGTTGTATGAGGTCAGCATGATTTCAAGATTACGGCATGAACGGGTTATCAGGGGTCTTTCTTTGGATCAGATTTTCGTGGCGCTCGGCATCGATATAACGAAACTTTCACGGGCAGAGCGGGGGTTTATAACTCTCAGAGATTCTGAAATCGCTCAGCTGGCCGAATTTTATAAAGTCCCGGCAAAAGAGCTTTTTCCGCCGATTTCTACGAAGAGGCGTCCGGAACCTGAGATCGAAATGAAAGGCTGATCTAATGGAAGATCTCATCGACGTCCCGGAGGTTGCGCGGCGACTCCATATTTCCCGGAGCTATGTCTTCGAACTCGCGCGGGCCCGGCGGATGCCGGCGATCCGGATCGGAAAAAGGATCCTCTTTTCGCCGAGCGCGCTCGAGCGGTGGATCCAGGAGAGTGCCATCGAGCCGATCCCCCCCGGGCAGCGGAGACGTCGATGAAAAAAGAATATTCAAAGCGGCAGGGCTGCGGGGCGAGTTTTGGGGTCCCTCATTTCTCCCCTGTGGTCCTTGCCGCTTTTAAAATGAGGGACCAGGATGTCAAGACATGAGCGGAAAGCATATCGACCCCGGCCGCCGTTTAAGATCATCGAAGGTCTGGGCACGCCGGCTTTTGAAAGACTCAATCCTTATGCTCAGTGGGTTCTTAATAAATTTTATTCTCGATTCGACGGAAGAAACCGTTCGAATTTATCGCTTTCTTATGCAGAGGTCAGTCCAGTTATGAGCGGCGTGATCTTCAGCCGGGCAATTTGGGAGCTTATCGGATTCGGCTTCCTGGACGTCCGGCGCTGGGGGCGACTTGAACGAAATGCCTCCCTCTATGGCCTTAGCGACCGATGGCGGCGTTTCTGTGAACCCGGTAGTGAAACACGGCTTGATAAAATAGCCGCTCAGCTTCAGGAGGTCGAAAACCTTAAGCGGCAAAAATGGCCGGAAGGAAAGAAGAGCGAGAAGCGAGAACGCATTGCCGCACTTCGACATTCACTTCTTAAGGTTCAGGAGTCCTCTTAATATGGCTTATATAATAAAAGGTCGTTACGTGGTGGCGTTGAAGATTTTCAATTTTGTCACCTGGTGGTGCTGTAAAGGGAAAATTTTATCACCTGGTAACAAAATTTTGTCACCTGGTGGCGTTGAAGATGAATTTACAGAAAATCCTATCCGGCGAATCCAGCCTCCGGCTAGGTCAATGCTCCAAGGTAGGCGGCCCGGCCTTCTGTCTGCCCCTCAAAGGGTCTCCCCCCTTCCATATGGGGAGACTGAAAGGCGGGGACGCGGTTTGTGTCCCGCCTGTGTCTTTTCAGTATCCCGGGTCTATCTCCCATTCATGGGATATTTTTCGCCGGCTTATCATAGGAGTATGCCCCAAGGATGAGCAAAAAAAAGAAAGCCGTGGAGCTGACAATAAACCTCCCCCCTGGCCGGAAGCGTAAACATGGAGGCCACACGTTCTTAATGACGGGCCGGCTGTCTGAACATCGGAAGTATATCGAGGGCTATCTCACGGCGGCCAGGATCGGATTGATTCAAGATTATGGGCCTACGGAGAAAGATCTGAGCACGGCCCAGATTATCATAATTGATCGGATGATCGCGAAGACCGGCTGCATAAGATGCATGGAGGAGCACTGTGCTGAGAATGGCGTGATGCTGGGAAGGCGCCTTGCTCCAGCACTGCGAGAATCCTATCTTTCGTACTCAAATAGTCTCAGGTTGGATGCCCTTGCGCTCGAGGCTTTGAGGATCGATAAGAAGCGGGAGCGCGTGGATCTTGGGAAATATATCGAAATGAGGGATGAGGAAAAAGCCAAGGCCAAGGCCGCGGCCAAAGCAGGGACGAAGGCCCAGGCAGACCAGGCTGACAGGCAGGGCGGGGAAGGGGACGTGCGAGACCAGGTCCCAAACCCCGCGGCGATCGAGGCCCCTGGGTCATCCTCGAGCGATATTCCGAAGGTAGAGGACTAAGATGTCAGTTAAGAGATTGTTTTTTCAAATGTTCATTCGGCCCTTCCTAAGTGAGGCCCATACAATGCCGGGGCCTGAAGCGTTTCTAAGTGAGCCTCTGGACGTCATGGCGAATGAGACAAAGATCATCATCAGCAAGGTCCTTCCCGTGGAGGCGAAGACCGGATCCATCCTGATCTCTTTTGAGAGAAAGGATTCAACTCCCATGTTTTCCCTTGAGATTGAAGCGAGTCCGGATCAGGGCAAGACGTGGGCATTTTTTCAGAAGGTTGATATCCCTGAGCACAAGACGCGGGTTATCGTTCAGGTCAATTTTGCCGGACTGACTCATCTCAGGCTATCGAGGATCATCAATTCGGGCGATGCAATCCATGGATTGAATGCGCTTTTATTTTTCTAGGAGAGAAGACTAATGGCAAATAACGGAGAGGGGTTTCGGTCTTCTGGTTTCAGCCGATGGCGGGGCGCCACTTCCCCGCCTCCTCTCCCTTTGAGGTGAAGCGATGAGAGACATGCTTCTCTTGGTTACGGCGCTAGTCTTGCTTGTGGCTCGATTTTTCTGGATCGATGATATCGATGATCTTGGGTCATCCGGGAGGAGAGGCAGATGAGCGAGAATGAGACGATGACAATTGCAAAGCTGGACAAGAACACGGCGGAGGAGATCCGCTTCTCATTCGCTGAGTGGCATGACAAGAAGTACCTGGATATCCGCGTCTGGGTCAAGGCGGATCCGGAAGAGGGGAAGGACGAGCAACCGACGAAGAAGGGGATCCGGTTCAATCTCGAGCTGCTGGACGAGTTCATTAAGATCCTGCAGAAGATTAATGCGGGGGAGGCCTTCGAGCGGGAAGAGCCGGAGACCGCGGAGGAGCAGGGGCAGGGGACCGAAGAAGAAGATGAGGTTCCTTTTTAGGGTGGAGAGGAGGAAATCCATGGACGAGAAAATAAGACTTGATATCAAACTTCAGATGGAAGTCCTGGTGACGAAGAGGGCGGCGATGATCGCGGAGAACGAGGAACGAAAAAAGGACGGGCTGACGCCGGCTCATGATTGGAAGCAGTTCTGGCAAGTCGGGTACGAGCTGGGGGTCCTCCTCAATTCTTTGCGGGGGTTGTAGGAAGCAGATGAACGAAAAAGAAATCCGGAAGGCGAAAGCGGAGATTGATGCCCTGTCTCAATTCGGGATGTGCCGCTTATGGCGTTTCGCGCCGCCGGGTCATCCTTTTTTCCAAGGCGAACTCGGCGAGTACTTCCATAAGAAGCTTAAAGAGAAGGGCGGCATGACGTCGGAGATCTCGAAGGCGCTCGGCTGGAAACGGGGGAAGGGCAAGTAGCCATGATGAAGATCCTGGCCTTTGACTTCGGGAGCCGGACCGGCTGGGCGGCGCTCAGGGACGGGCATATCGAAAGCGGCGTCCAGGTATTCGATCTCTCTCGCGGGGAGAGCCCGGGCATGAGGTTTATTCGCTTTCGTCGATGGCTTGAGGAGTTGCTGACACTCATCGGACCGGGGCTCTGTGTGTACGAGGCGGCTCATCATCGGGGAGGGTATGCGACGGAGCTCCTGGTGGGGATGACGACGCGGCTTCAAGAGACGTGCGCGGAAAGGGGGATCGAATACACGGCCGTTCATAGCGCGACGCTAAAGAAATTTGCGACGGGATCCGGGAGGGCGGACAAGTCAGCGATGGTGAAGCGGGCGGCTGAGCGTTTTCCGGATCGGCGGATTGCGGATGACAACGAGGCCGACGCGCTGCTGCTTCTGGAATGCGCGAGAGCCAAATTTGGGACGGATAAGAATCGCGGAGGAGGAGCCTAGGGGCCGGGAATCATGCGTTACTCAACGTCTGACAGGCTTTCGGGGGCAAAGACAAGGTCCAGGCTTTTCATCCCCTGTCCTTGCTGTGGCGCGAAATTTAAGCGAAAACGGAAAACGCAGAAAGCCTGCTCACGCGACTGTTATTTGATACTTTGGCACGCGGAGAATTTCATTGAAGCCTACCAGGCCGGACGAGCGGACGGACTGAAAGAGACGATTGAAAAACTTGTCGGCGGCTCTACCGGTCCGCACCTGAGCTCGTTTCTGATTGCGAGGCCGGGCAGGCTCCGGGTCTTTAAGGTTAAGAGATGAACATCATTGAAGCGATCCAGGACCGCGCGCTCTTCGGCTCGTTGTTCAAACGGCTGGAGACCTGGGCGACGTGGATGGTCTTTTTGAAGGCCGTCTTTGCGTTGCCGATGAATGACCAGGAGTTTGAGACGTACCGGAAATATACGGGCCGAGAAAAGACGCCGGCGCGGGCGCTGCAGGAGATTTTCGCTATAGTAGGCAGGAGAGGGGGAAAAAGTTTTCTCGCTTCGATCGTCGCGTGTTATTTTGCGCTTTTCAAGGATTGGCGGCCGTACTTGGCGCCGGGAGAGACTGCCTGGATCATGGTCATCGCCACGGACCGGGCCCAGGCCCGAAACATTCTCGGCTATATCAAAGGGATCCTGCAAACGTCTCACATATTTAAAAACATGGTGGAAAAGGATTGCGCCTGGGAAGTCAATTTGAATAACCAAGTGTCCGTCAAGGTTGCGACCTGCGACTACAGGACGCTGCGCGGCTATACCGTGGCCGCGGCGATCCTGGACGAGCTGGCCTATTTCCGAGCGGAGGGTGCGAACCCGGCCCAGGAAATTTTGACGGCGCTCCGGCCTTCGCTGGCCACGATCCCGGGCTCGCTACTGTTAGGAATTTCTTCGCCGTACAGCAAGACAGGGCCGCTCTTTGAAGCCTTCCGGGAAAAGTACGGCCAGGACGATGAGGACGTCCTGATTTGGAAGGCTCCCACGACTGTGATGAACCCGACGATCTCGCAGAAGATCATCGACAAGGCGCTCAAAGAAGACTATGCAGCCGGAAAGGCGGAGTGGCTCGCCGAATTCCGAGAAGGTCTCGAAGCTTATCTCACCACGGAGATGATCGAAGCCGTGGTCATCCCGGAGCGCTGGGAACTGCCGAGAATCGAGGAAGTGAATTATCGAGGCTTCACGGATCCGAGCGGCGGCCGCGGGGACTCGTTCACGCTGGCCATCGCGCATGAAGACGCCGCCGGCCGGGTCATCCTGGATAAGCTCGAGGAGACGGCGCCGCCGTTCAAGCCCGAGGACGTCGTGGCCAAGTACGCGCAGATTTTAAAATCATACGGGATCTCCAAGGTCCAGGGCGATAAGTACGCGGGCGAGTGGGTCTCTTCGTCGTTTGTCGATCATGATATTTCCTATGAGTCTTCGGACTTGAACAAGTCGGAGATCTACCTGGAATTCGGGCCGCTGGTAGCCCAGGGCCGGGTCGAGCTCCTGGATAATAAAAAATTATTCAGTCAACTCCGGGGGCTCGAGCGCCGGACCCGTAGCGGCGGCAAGGATCTCGTGGATCACTATCCGGGCGGACATGATGACTTGGCCAATGCAGCTGCCGGAGCTTGCGTGAAGGCCGGGAAGGGCTGCGACTTTGGATTCTGGGTCCCGCCGAATCCCAAGGATGAGGACGACGACGAAAAAGATTTTGTCGAGGTTGGGAGGATCGAATCACTGCCGGGCATGCTGAGGCGCGCGAGAGGACAATGAGAAATATTATTTTCCCGCGAAAGGTTTTGAATAAACGAAAACAGGAGGTTTTTAAATGGACGTTAAAGAAAGATTTTTGAAATTCAGAAAGGACATGGAAGCCCTGGGCTCTAAGGCGAGCTCGTTAAAGGTTACTGCCGAGCGACTTGAAGAAGAGCTGCCGGGGGATGAGGAAGAGGTCATCAAACTTGAAATCCTGGAGGATTCGGCGGCCGGGAAAAAAAAGAAAGAACTCCAGTTAAAGAAAGAGCGGATCGAGGTGATGAAGAGCGAGCGAGAGGACGCCGTAAAGCGGCTCAAAATTATGCAAACGCTTAGCGAGCCCCTCAAAGAAGAGGCTTTTCAGGAATTGAAGCGGCATTACACGCCGATTTTCGAGAAGGCCCTTCGTGATTGTTTGGCAAAACTCAAAGTCGCGGCGGAGGCAGAACAGAAGTTGGTCGAGATTCAGGCCGCCGCTCGGCGCGAAGCCCTGGTAGAAATCGGCTATAACTCATCGCCGATCAGCCCGGAATGGACGCCCGTTCTCGCCCGGGTCTATCCTTCAACGCCGGCTGAATGGGAAGCCCAGGTGAAGCGATTTGAGATCGAGTGAGGTTTTCGATGAGCCAAAAAATCTTTAAGATGATCGAGCCGGAGGTCCGGTCGATCGATGAGAGCACGCGGACGATCTGGCACAAAATCACGTCTGAAGTCGTAGATAGAATGGGGGACATCGTCCGGATCGGCGGCCTGGATATGAACGCCTTCCGGCAAAAGCCGGCGGTCCTCTACGGGCATTCTTATCAGGGTGTCGATCCCGTTCCTGTGGTCGGTGAGTGCGTCGGGATCGAGCGGCGCGGTCTAAAGCTTTGGGCCGGTACTCATTTTCTAGATCCGAAACAGGTTTCCCCAAAGCTCGGGGCCTTGGTCAACGATCTCTGGTATCTGAATAAGAAAAAGCTCATGGGTTGGTCGATCAGTTTTGTCCCTCATGAATTCGAGGCGTTAAAGGATGAGAACGGGAAGGAAACGGGATGGGACTTTAAATCGGGCGAGCTGCTCGAATACTCAAACGTTTTGATCCCGGCGAATCAGGAATGCGTCAATGACATGATCTCCAAGGGATTCTTATCGAAAGCCGTGATGGCATTCGCGGGAAAAGCCCCCAATGATACGGCTAATTTTCAGCGGGGCCTTAAAAGAACGATAGGCTTCTGGGAAGAATTTGACAGGAAGCTCGAGACATTCCGCGCGCGGATCGAGAAAAGTAAAGACCGATTTTATTACAAGTTGGTCCCTCCGGAGGACGTCGATCCATTCAAAAGAAAAGCAGGATTGCGCATACTCCAGTACTGCAAAAACCATTTCGAATGCCCAAAGATCCTCGGAACCTGTGACGATATCGGTATCCTGTGGGTCCGCGAAAGTTGGTGCGGCGGAGATGGTGCAGTATCCACAGACCGTGAATTTTTGGGGCAGAGTTATTCGGGCAGCCGCGCGATCGACGTCCGCTGCGATATCCCCTTTCATATGATAAAACACGTTATTGCGCATGAGGTTTTTCATGTCTTTTCCGATCGGAAGCGAGAGGGCCGCGTCGCGACGGCGGAAGAAGCGAGGCTCGAGGAGCTCGGCGCCCACGGTTTCGCGGATATGGTCAGGGATGAATTGCTGGATCTCGATCGTTGGGCGAAGTTGGGATGATGATGACCGACGTTAAGAAGATCCGCGAACTCTCCGGCTGGCTGACGTTCGAGTTGGATACGAAGCTCCTCGATCCGCCCATTCTGAGAGTCCGAGTTAAACCGATTGTCATGATGGAAGGGATTCGGGCAGTTTTAAAAATAGGATTGAGCGAAAATTTCCATAAACTCATCGAACTTCAATATAGATTGGCGATCGAATGTATTCAGGAGTGGGACCTAACACATAAAGGAAAACCGTTGCCTTGCAATGCCGAGACAAAAGAGAAGTACCTGAAATGCCTGCTCGGAGAAAAAACGAAGTCGGGGATCCTGTTGATGCAGGAGCTCATCATCTATGCCTCAGAGCTGGAGAATTTTTTACAAAGGGAAGACATGATTAACTGAAAGGGAGATTACTACCATGAGTGACATAAAATTCACTGTGACCGTGGATACGGCCGGCGGCATCGTCAATATCCAGAATCTTGAAAAGGCGATTGACACTTCAGGCAAAACTGCGGAAGGAGCTCACGGTCCTTTCGATAAACTCTTCCAGGGTGTAGCGGCGGGAATCATCTCCGCGGACCTCCTAGGTAAAGGCTTCAGTAAAACAACCGGATTTTTGAGGGACACCATCGGCGCTGCGGCGGATGCGGAGAAGGCAAACCAGGGACTTGACGCGGCCCTGTTCACGACGGGCCGGACGACGGCCCAGCTCGGCGATCACTTCAAAGCCTATGCCGATCAATTGATGAGATCGACCGTCTATGACGATGAAGCCATCAAGGGCGCGCAGGATCTGCTCCTGCAATTGACGAGTCTGGATAAAGACGGCATCGACCGCGCGACGAAAGGCGCGATCGGCTTGGCAACGGTCTTCAGGATGGACCTCGGCTCGGCTTCGGAGCTCGTCGCCCGCTGGATGGAAGGAAATACCGACCGGATTAAAAAATACGGAATCCATGTCGATGAAACGGCGTCCAAGGAAAAACAGCAAGCCCAGATTTTAGAGCAGCTCGGCATCTATTACCAAAGAGCAGAGCTCGCTACCGGGACTTTCAGCGGCATTCTCGCGCAATTGAAGAATGTCTTCGTTGAGGCCCAGGAAAAAATCGGGACCGCCGTCACCCAGAATGAATCGTTCCGAAAGACCGTCAAGGCGATCAAGGATGAAATTCAGCTTTTTATCGACAGTGGACAGGCCGAGAAATGGGGAGAGAGACTGAGCCGGGTTCTCGATTTGGCTATCCTGGGCGCCAAAGGCTTTTTTAAGATGCTCAAGGAAGGGCCGATGGGCATGGGGGACGTCCTGGCCGAACAGATTATCAATCCGATGGAAGGGGTCCATGCGGAGACGATAAAGAACGTCAAGACTATCACGGAATTCCGCGACGGCTTGAAATGGATCAAGCCGACGGTTGCCGAGATGAAAGAGGAAATCGAGAAGGGGGCCGCGTCGTGGGGAGAATATCGCTATAGGATCGCGCAGGCCAACGCAGAATTTGAGAAAAACAAAAAGACTCTGGGCGGATGGATGGACCAAGCATTCGGGGTGATAGGAATCAATACCGAGATCGCCAAGTCGTTTGATAAATCCTCAGGGGGGGCCAAAGGACTTGGCGATGAGCTCGCAAAAGGCTCTATCAGGAAAATGGGTTTCGATTTAAAAGAGATGGCTTTTATTTCGGAAGAATTAAATGCGGACGTCGGCAAAGTTTTATTGACGATGGCGCAATTGGGGCAACCGACGACAAAACCGCTTAGCCTGGCCTGGAAGGGATGGTTTCTTGAAACGAAAAAACAGCTGGAAGAACTAGAGAAAATAGCCAAAGAAGCTTCGGATAGAATCCCTTATGATTTTGCAGAAGCCGCTCTAAAATATCAACAGGAAGTCGCCGATGCTGTGAACCATATCCAAAGCACGATGGGCGGCGTCTCCAACGTCATAACCGGGTTAGGCAATCTGTCTCAGGCCAAAGAAGAAGCCCGGCTCCAAAATCTCAATGCTTATTACGATACGGCGGAGCGAAACCTTAACAATTATTATGCCGCGGAAGAGAAAAAAATTGAAGATTCCGGGCTTAGCGAAGAACAAAAACGAGCAAAGATCCTCGCGCTTGAAAAGGAAAAGCAGACTAAAATCAGTCTGCTTGAAAATGAGGCGGATCAAAAGCGGAAAGAGATGCAGCGAGAGGCTGCGAAGACGGCGAAGGAAGTTGCCAAATTAACGACGGTCATCAACACAGCTTCGGGCATCATGGGAGCATTGACGGCTATTCCTTGGGGGCCGTGGAACTGGATTCAGGCCGGACTTGTGGGTATAAAAGGAGCGGTTGAACTTGCCGTTATCAATGCTCAGCCTCTGCCCCTGGCCACGGGCGGCGTCTTCACGCAGCCGACGAGATTCATGACTGAGCGCGGCGGATATTATAAGGCCGAGCAGGGCGAGATGATGATCCCTCCGGGAAAGGCCGGAGGCGGGGTCACGCACATCCACAATCACATCTACGTCGGCGGGCATGAGATCCGGGAAGAAATAATTAAGATCGTCAATCAGGCTGCTGGCCGGAATCGGCTGGTCATCCCGGCTAAAGTAATTTCGTGATCTACTTCTTCGGCTTTATCCGGACGGTTTTTGATTCAAGGAAGGCATCGATATCGCTTTTCCGAAAGAGGACCTTCTTTCCCATTTTGATAAAGGGGATATCGTGCTTCTTCATCATTCTATCGAGCGTGCCACGGCAGATCCGAAGATACTCCATTGTTTCTTTTCTCGTGAGAAGATCCTTATCCGGCATGGAGAAATTATACTCAGAAGGGATGTCCAAAAAAAGGCTTGACAGAGCATTTATACTGTAATATGCTTAGTTATGCCATAAGACGCAATAAGGTGAAGCAATGGAAAGGATGTACAGCATAAACGGGATTTGCCAGGAGCTGCATGTGGCGCGGCGGACGGTTCATCATTGGATCGCTACCAAGCAGCTGCGCGCTTTTCATCTCGGCGGTAAACGTTTGACCAGGGTTTGGGAAAGAGACCTGCTGAGATTCGTACGACGCTCGAAACCTTCGCAAAAGAATTTCATCGAAGGGAAGCCTTCGAAGAAAAATAAAAAATAGGAAGGAGGACGCATGAAAATTCAGGAGAGAGATTCAAAGGGACAGTTTTCGGGCATCAGAGACACGGAGATCGACGCCATGATCGTATCTGAAAATGAACAGGCCCAAAAATTCATTAAGGTCTGTGACATGATCAAATCCGAACCGGAAATATTCGGCATCCAGAAAACGGAAAGCGGTAATTATCGTCTTGGATACAAAACAAGATCACAATTTGGTGGCATCGCCTTGGGTCTTGCCTTCGCGATCAATAAGCCGTCCGAAAAAATTATCGAGATTCTTAAGGCCCTATGCGATGCTTTAGGATTTCGGGAAAAAATGAAGGCAAAATGAACCTCAAAAATCCTCCCCGCCTTTCGCCCGTGAGGGCCCGGGCCTGGTCCCCGCTGCTGACGATCTCCCAGGTCGCCTGGGTCCTGGGAGCCTCATGCCGGACCGTACAGCGGATGATCGCCGATCGCGCTATCCCATTCTACAGGTTCGGCTATTCCTTCCGGATCGAGCTCCAGGCCGTCTGTGATTTCATCCGCGCGGAGGCTTGAAACAGGTGGACCCGAAATTCCCCGCCGACTTAAGCGAGCTCGAGATCCGCCCGGGCCTGACAATCGTACGATCGGAGACGCTTGGCAAGTACTTCGTCCGCGAAACCATGGAACGGGTCGAGGACCTTCCGGCGCCGGTGCGAAGGGAGATCGAAGATCTTTTGAAGGATAAAAAATCATGAGAAGCCGAATTTATCAACGCGGGAAAAAGTGGTATATCGATTACGACGGGCCGGATGGCCGGCGGGTCCGCGAAAAAGTCGGCAACAAGCAAGCGGCCGAGAACGCCCTGGCCGCGATCCAGGCTGATATCCTCCGCGGCGAATATCGATTTGTCCAAGACGCGAAGCTCCGGCTCAAAGATTTCAAAGACGAGTACCTGGATTATGTGAAATCGAAGCAGCGGGTCTGGACAATCCAGGAGCAGGGCCTTAAAAATCTTCTGCCCTTTTTCGGAGACAAGTTTCTCTCAAAGATTACGCTCGACGATATCATCGCCTACAAGAAGATGAGGAAGCAGACGGTCTATTATTCGAACGAGGATAAGAGCATCACAAAGACGATCAAAGGCGCGACGATCAACCGCGAGCTCGCCTGTCTCCGCCATGTCTTCAATGTGGCGAAGCTGAAGAAGAAATTCTTCGGCGAGAATCCGGTCCGGCATGATGAATTCTATCCTGAGCCAAAACTGATCGAGCGGATCCTGGACCGGGAGGAGATCGGCCGGCTGCTGGAGTCGGCGGCGCCGCATTTGAGGCTGGCCATCACCCTGGGCCTGTGTACAGGGCTCCGGAAGAGCGAGATCCTGGCCATCAAATGGAAGAATATCGATTTCGCCAACCGGCTGATCATCATCGAAAAAACGAAGAGCGGCCGGATGCTCGAGATCCCCATGAATGACGTCATCCTGGAGCTCCTGGGCGGCTTGGAACGCGAAGGCGATTTTGTATTTCATAGCGCGGATTCAAAAGCCGGCCATGTCCTGGACGTCAAGCGGTCCTTCGACACGGCGCGAAGAAAGGCTAGGCTCCCGGAATTCCGTTTCCATGACCTCCGGCATTGCGCGGGGACCTATATGATCATGGGCGGAGCTCCGCTCGTCACGGTCTCCCGGATCCTGGGCCATGCGTCCGCGAAAACGACGGAGCGATATCTGCATCCGACGGAAGAGAATAAGCGCCGGGCGGTCGACGTCCTGGGCGCCCTTTTCCTTGGAAGGCCGGGAAAACAGGGCACAGCCGGGGCACAAACGCAGGAAGAGGCTGTCTTAACTGATTCATCCCTCAACAATTAGCTTAGACGGCCTCCTGACTACGAATCAGAAGGCCGGGGGTTCAAGTCCCTCCTGGCGCGCTCCTTGCGCATTCATTAGATTTAAGCGTCTATCCCAAATTCTTTCCATGGGCTCAAGACGCCGTGTCATGCCAATCTTATCAAGGGATTCGGGGCAATGTCGGTCCCTTCTGAGTTAGAACCGTGATAACAATAGCTATCAAAAGAATGATAAGGATAAGAACGAAAACAAAAAATGGAGAGAGTGATAATCCCTTTTTGGATTTCTTCATTTCTTCTACCCCCGAAAAATAAATTTAATGTATTGGAGATCGCTTTTTTCGACCGCTTGAAATCTGTCCTCTCTGAACGCCAACACTATGTTCCCTTACACGAAAAAATTGTATTCTCGGCGATGATCGATGTCAAGAAGGTGAACGAATACAGCCCCTTGACAAATAGCGGGCCAAAATCTATTTATTAAGATGAAAATCAAGGCTTTTGGAGGTCGATAATGAGAAAGGAGACCTGGAGCTGGGACAGGTTGTTCAGGATAGGGAATAGGATAGAGAGAAGAAATTCGAGAAAAATATCAAGGTCAAGCAGAATCGAAGAAAAGCTGGAAAAACATGATCTCTCACCCAATCGATTTCGACGGCTAAAGACGCGAATAAGAAGGTTGTCGCGACGTATCGAACGATTGGAAATGCGGCGTCGAGACATCCTTAGGCACCTAAAAACAAAATGGCTTAATGAAAGAGACCGCATAAACGGATAAACCCATGACCAACACTCCTATCCGCGTCACTGTCTGGAATGAGTTTATCCACGAGCGGACCGCTGCGCAGCCCAAAGAGATTTATCCCGAGGGCATTCACGCGGTTCTCGCCTCCGCGCTGCGGGAGCATCTCGGCGCGGCCGTGGACGTCCACACGGCAACACTCGACCAGCCCGAGCACGGTTTGTCCGTCGATGTCCTCGCCCGAACCGACGTCCTCACTTGGTGGGGACACGCGGCCCACGACCGGGTGAGCGACTCGATCGTTGACCGAGTTCACCAGCGCGTATTGGAAGGGATGGGGCTCCTTGTGCTTCATTCCGGCCATGCGTCCAAGATCTTTCGCCGCTTGATGGGGACGAGCTGCATGCTCCGCTGGCGCGAGGCCGCCGAAAAGGAGCGGATCTGGACGATCGACCCCGCCCACCCCATCGCCGATGGCCTCAGCGACGAATTCTTCGAACTGCCCCACACCGAAATGTACGGAGAATTCTTCGACATCCCGCGCCCGGACGACCTCATCTTCATCAGTTGGTACGAGGGGGGAGAGGTCTTCCGCTCGGGCTGCACGTTCCGGCGCGGAAAAGGAAAGATCTTCTACTTCGGACCGGGCCACGAGACCTTTCCTATCTATCACGATACCCGGGTGCGCCGGATCATCGCCAATGCCGTGCGCTGGGCCGCGCCCTGCGGCTCGCCGTATTTCGGAGAAGGCCGCCGCATCGAGCCGCCGCTGAGTCCCATCGCCGCCAAGCACGTGGTTGACGAATCTCTGCACCGCAAGGAATAGGGGGAGCAGCACGGCGGAGGGAAAAGAATCGATATTCCGGCCGCACCTAACAGCGAAGTTTCAACATGGAGATGCGTCATGAAAGCTAGCAAAATAGCGACAATTATGATTCTTGCCCTGCTTGCGGCGGCACGACTGGGTTCCGCTCGAGAGAAGAGCCCCGTCGATAAGACCGCTCTCGAACGCATGAACGGCGAGGCCGAAATCGCCGTCTCGGGCGACTCGCGCGGCCATCTCATCGGGACCGTCTCGAAAAATATAGGCAAGATCGGTCTCGTCGGCGAGAGCGTGACAATTACCGGCGAATCCTGGAACCGGAGCGCAACGACCGGCGAGAACGGCTTCTTCGTCGTCTCCGTGCCGCTCAACGCACGCGGAAAGATCACGATCGAGTCGGCCGGCGGCAAGCTGATCGCGGATGCAACCGATTTCCCACTCCGCCTCACGGCCCGCCCCACGACGCGCCGGCTCTCGCTCGAGGGCCCTTGGCGGATCCTCGTCGACCCGCCGGCGAATTGGCAGACGGCTTCGAATTGGCGGGAGATCGACGTTCCCTCCAACTGGGAGATGAAAGGCTTCCGAGTTGCAAGCGGGACCGCCGTGATGCGCAAAGAATTCCGACTACCCCGAAACTGGAAGGGGAAGCTCGTCAAACTGCGCGCGGACGGCATATACAGCAAGTGCGAGGCGTGGCTCAACGGCATCCGCATCGGGAGTCATGACGGCGGGGCCACTCCAATCGAGTTCGACTTGACTAATGCTGCAAAATACGGCGAGCTAAACACGCTCGACGTTTTCATCTGGGCCCGCTCGCGCGCTGCCGATATCGATCATATGAGCATGTATGCTTACTTCGAGATCGCTGGGGTCTGGCGGCCGATCGAAGTGTTTGCCGTCGAGCCGGATCACGTTGCCCGCGCTGACTGGAGCGTCGAGTATGACAAGGACTACAAGAACGCTGACCTCACCGTCAATGCCACGGTTGCCAATGCTCAGTCTGCGCCCATCAAGGACGGAAAGCTCGGCGTGCAGGTGCTGGATCCGGCCTTTCATTTCCTTAAGGTTGAGAGCCGGACGATATCGCTCGGTCCGTGGGAAGAGAAAACTGTTCCGCTGCGGATTCATTTCGACAGCCCCGAGCCCTGGACGGCGGAGCGCCCCCGTCTCTACAGACTCGACGTAACGTTCAACGGGTCGGCCGTCGAGTCGCCGCTGGGTTTCCGGCAGATGGAAGTCAACGGTCAGCGCTTCACGATTAACGGCAAGTCCGTCAAGCTCTTCGGCGCATGCCTGCACAACGCCGACCCGGTCGCCGGCCGCGCCATTTCCGCGCTGCTCGTCGAGAAAGACCTCGACCTCATGAAGGGCTGCAACCTCAACGCCATCCGGACATCGCATTACCCGCCCAATCCCCATACGCCCGAATATGCCGACCAGGTCGGGCTCTATATAGAGGACGAGGGACCGGCGTGCTGGTCCGAGACCGACGACCTCCGCGACGTGCCACTCTACATGGGGATTTACTCCGCCTTCGTGGAGCGCGACCGCAACCATCCCTCTGTCGTCTATTGGTCGATGTGCAACGAGAGCCGCTACACCAGGATTTTCCAGATGACGCAGCAGTACACGAAAAAGGCCGACCCGACGCGGCCGTCGAGCGGCACAGACGCGCCGGAGAGCGACAAGGCGGATATGGTCGTGCATCATCACCCGACGAACCTCAACCGCTTCATCCGCGAGCAGGCCGGCGTGCAGAAGCCGGTGTTCATGGACGAGTGCCAGACCGTTTTTCATGGCTGGGGGGACCTGGCGATTTCCCTCGAACTCGACCCGGGCATGCACGATTACTGGATCACCGGCGTTCCCGACGTCATCCGCGCCTGCTTCGAAACAAAAAACCAGGTCGGGACGATGATCTGGGCATGGGTGGATGACGCTTTTCAGATCCCCGGTCGCGGCATCGGCTACTGGCGGCGCGATATGACCCCGATCCGCTACGCCGACGGCATTTACGCGGGGCCCGGACATGGGTATGTGGGCGACTGCGTCTGGGGAATCGTTGACGGCTGGCGGCGGCCCAGGCCGGAATGGGAGCTGTGCCGGCAGGTCTATTCCCCGGTGCAGATCCCGACGGCGCCGCTCGAGCCCCGGCCGGTGCGCGTTCCCGTGTTCAACCAAAACGTGTTTGAAAATCTTAACATTTACGAGTGCCGCTGGAAGATCGGCGATAGGGGCGGCGTGGTCCGCGCCGATGTACCGCCGCAATCCCACGGCACGCTTGCCATTAACGAAGAGGCCGGGCCCGATGAAATGCTCGAGATGCGGTTCTTCGACGGTGCCCGCCTCGTCAACAGCTTCCGGCTGCCATTCAAGCCCCGCACACGGGAGGCGTGGAAAATGGGCACCCCGGCGGGAACGACGGAAGAGAAGGACAAGTATCTCTCCAGCGCATCCGTCGTTTATCTCCGCGGGGGGAAATATGAGCTTGCCTACGACCGTGTCAGCGGCGAGCTGATGTGGGGCCTGGCTAACAATACTCAGGTTCTCCTTAAGGGACCGGGCCTCCATATATTGAAAAGCGATGCCCAGGCGGGTAATGATCCGGCTGGATGGAAGCTCACGGGTGAGACCCACGGCGAAGGCCGCCTCAGCTGGAATGGCACGTTCGGCAAGGAATGGAAGGGCGGCTATGAAGTGCGCCTCGACCGGGATGGCAACGCGGAGTTCGCGTATGATTTTACCTATCTCGGCCCGGACCTTTGGGTGCGGGAGCTAGGCCTCGAGTTCGACCTGCCGCTTTCGTTCTCGAAGCTCGAGTGGGACCGCCAGGCCGAGTACACGATGTATCCGGAGGATTATATCGGCCGTCCGCATGGCGTCGCCCAGGCACATCCTGCCGTGGCCCAGACCGTTCCCCCGGGCAAACGGCCTTTCTCGCTCGACGACCATGCTTGGGGCTCGAACGATTTCCGGAGCTCCAAGCGCAATATCTACTGGGCGTCGCTTTCCGGCCCCGGCGGGCGGGTGAGGGTCGTTTCGGACGGCACTCAGACTGTGCGGTGCACGCTCACGTCCCATGAGATATCGATGAAGGTGCTGGACTTCTATGGCGGGTCGGGCGGGCCGAAAGAGTGGTCGGTCCTGGGGTTTCATTACGGCGCTGGCCGGCTGATCAAGACAGGCGAAGTGGTGAAGGGCGTCGTAAGGTTGAAGCTTGCCGGCTAGATAAAATCAAGGCGTCGCCCTTCGCGACAATTTCTTTGTTCTTGAAACGACTCTCCACAAGCCTCAATTCTTTTCGACAATTCTGTATTCGTGGACACACGCTTCATTCTGCGAATCGATAAGATAGATCCGGTCATCGTAAAAGGAAATATTGTCAAACTTGACATTCGGAAAAGGAACCTTGAATAGTAGAATGCCGCTTGAATCAAACACATCGAATTCATAGCAGTGCGTTAAATTCTTTTCGTCATCAAACCCCCCGAACTTATTCGGCTGTTTAAGAAAAGTCAGTACCCAAATCCTATTTTTTTGATCCAGACAAATTCCCTTCGTGACTGATGTAACCGAAGGCCAAAGAAACTCTTTTTCCAGCGGGCCGCTCTTAAATAATACAGCTTTCAGCTCATTTTTTAACTTATACGGAAGATATCTGTCAGCAGAAAAAATCATTTTGCCGTCTTGTGAGTATTTGTCGATTTTGTTTTGAAAGGCGTAGGCGATAAATATATTGTCATTGTTATCGTTCGAAAAATAAGCGATATTGGCGTTTAACGTCAATTCCGGATCATCATACTGTTTAACAGCGCCGAAAGAACGGATCATCGTTCCTGTTTTGTCATAAACTGATAACAATTTATGTTCCCCTGAATCTTCCCACGTCGAAGTATCGTTCGGCAGAATTACACGTGACCCGGAGAGGACCGCCATTCCGGACGTTCTATATTGTGCGCTGATACTGCTGCCTCCAGTTCTTGCTTTTATGGGTCCGAAGCTCCCTTCATATCTCCCGTCAAGTAACAACCAAGAAATTTTATTATCTGCAACGTATAACTTATTCCTTTTTATATTCAGTCTTAACAAAAACGGTGAAATAAAATCCCCGGGCCCCTGGCCTCTTCGTCCAAAAGATGAAATAAACTCATGATCCTTGTTATACCGCTTCACGGTGCAGCCGTTCCCTTCAAGAATGAGAATGTCTCCGTTTGAAAGCCGGGCGGCATCGACCGGATCATATAAAATATCTTTTTCGTCTTCGCTTTCCAATTTACCGATTTTTCCGATAAATTCCAGTTTCACGCCGGAAGCGACCCCAAGTTGCGGGGCGTGATTATGGACATACCTGACGCCATCGATGGCTTCGACCGTAAATAACGAAGTATCAATTGATGAATGGTTGCAGCATACTATCAACAGAATTGACATCACAGCGGCAATTGGAATTGCGAAGATCAAGCGTTTCATATCATATTCCTTGTAACTGACATATCCATTTTAATAAATATACAAATCTAATCAAGACAGATTCCCTTTGAGTTCTAAAAAAATACCCCTCTTTGAAACGATATTTCTTACGACATATTTTATTCTCTTGGCGGGGGGAATTATTATTATGTTTGTGAGGATGGCCTCTTATATCTGAAAAGTAGAAAAAGTGGATTCTTGTTTTGAGTAAGCAATTAAGCAAGGGTATGCCGGGTCAGCTCAGGAAGGGTTTCAAGAGGGGGCATCGGGGGTTCCGTCAGGAAGGTTATATGAAGCGGTATTCGTCGACGGCGCGAAGGAAGGCCAGGATGTTCTCCCAGGGCACCTCGGGCTCGAGCACATGCGTCGGGCAGGGGAAGAAGCCGGTCGGGCCGAGAGTATCGATTGTCCGCTGCACGGTACGGTAGGCGTCCTCCGCCGAAGCAAACGGCATGGTCGTTTGCGTTCCGATCCCGCCCCAAAAAATCAATCGGTCGCCGAAGTGCTTCTTAACTTCGGCCAAGTCGAGGCACTCCGGCTGCACCGGGTTCAAGACCGAGACACCGATGTCGATCAGGTCGGGGATAATATCCCAGCACTTGCCGTCGCTGTGATAACAGACGGGAAGCGCAGGTCGCACCTCGTGAGCCGCCCTTATGACCGACGCGTGCCGGGGCTTGAACCATTCGCGGTACATCTTCGGACTCATGAGCATGGCCCTCTGCGTGCCTACATCGTCACCGATCTTGAGCATGTCGACGTCGGCGGCTGCAAAACGCCGCGCCTGGAAGCAGCGGATGGCCGTGATCCGGTCGAGCAGGTGCGCGGCGAACGGCGGGTTGAAGGCGATGTCGCTGAAAAGCTCCGCCATTCCGCGCAGGTGCCAGGCGATCTCGAAAATCGTCCACTCCATGAAGCCGATGACGAATAATCCCCGCTCGTGGAGCTCCCGCACTTGCCCTTCAAGATGCCGGTGGCGTGCCGGCGGTGTCAGGTCGGGGAAGGGATAGTGTTCGAGCTCTTCGATTGTAGTGAGCCGCTTCGCCGGATGTTCGAGGTGGATAAAGTGATACATCGAGCCGTCGGTGACGCCGACACCCCATTCTCCAACCTCCCAGCCGGCCGGGTTCCAAAACCGCGGCAGGCCCTCCGGATAATAGGCGCTGAAATCTGCAAAGGACGTTGGCGGCGCGAAATAGACGTCGCGGACATCAAGGCCGAAGTATTCGGCGGGATCGTTCGCTCCTGTCCGCTTCTCGAATTCTTCGAGAAGCGCTGGGGTTAGTTTAAGCTCGCGCGGCAGGCGGTCCGGCGGCTCCTTTGCCAAAACAGCCAGGGTCCGCTCGCGCGAAGTCATTTCCCTTGCTCCTCTATCAGGCGCCGCACTTGCTCGAAGGAGATAATGCCGCGATGGCTTATCTGGGTCGTGCAGAGGGCGCCCGCAGCGTTGCCCAGCCGGACCGACTCGTCGAGCGGCCGTCCGAGGCTTACGCCCAGCAAGAATCCTGCCGCAAATGCGTCGCCGGCGCAGGTCGTATCCCTGACCTTGACGCGGTATGCAGGAAATTCCGCGACACCATCTTTGGTGGCCAGCATTGCACCCCGTTCTCCGCGCTTGACCGCTACGGCCTTCGGTCCGCGCCCCAGCAATTCCCGCGCCGCCTCTCGTGGATTGTCCTTTCCGCTCAGCATGGCGGCCTCTTCCTCGTTCGTGATGAGGTAATCGATTTTTGGGATGGCGCCCTGAAGCAACCGCATCCAGTTGCCGTAGATGTCCCAATCCGTGTCAAGCGACGTGATACAGCCGAATGATTTCGCCCGGCCCATGAGCTCGGCCAGGTCGAGGTTCAGCATCTTCATTGCGCCGCCGAGGTGGACGACGCCGGCTGTTTTTAGGGCATCATCAGGCACATGATGGTTGGCGAGCTTTTCGCACCCTCCGCCCCGGTAATAGAATGACCGCTCGCCCTTGCCGTCGATCAGGACAATCGCCACGGATGTCGGTAATCGGGCCTCCCGCCACACGGCCTCGACGTTGACGCCGGCCCGCTTGAGGTCGGCGAGGGCCGCGTCGCCGAAGGAATCCTGGCCGATGAGCGCGACCAGCCTCACCTCGGCGCCGAGCTTGGCCAGGACCGCGGCCGTGTTTGCGGCGCAGCCTCCCGAAAGAAGGTCAAGGTCTTCGACCGGCTCCGTCCTGCCGGGGTAGGGAAGCTTCTCGACCGGCCGCACGACGATGTCTGCAACAAGTTGTCCGACACACAGGATCGACATGCTATCTCCTCAGCTCGACGTCATACATCGCTACGATGTTTTCCTCCGGCGTGTCGGCGCTGATGTCGTGGCTCGAGGCGATGATATATCCGCCGCCGGCTCCGAGGGTCTCCACCCGGTCCAGCACGGCCTGCCGCACATCGTGCGTCGTCCCGAACGGGAGGGTCCGCTGCGTGCAGATCCCACCGTGAAACGCCAGCTTGTCTCCAAAGTCGCGCTTCAGCCCGGCCGGCTCCATCCCCTCCGCAGCAACCTGGATTGGGTCGAGGATATCCACGCCAAGCGCGACCAGGTCAGGGATGAGCGGCCGGATGGCGCCGCAGCTGTGGGCCATGAACTTCACCCCCGCCGAGTGGCAGAGGTCGATCAACCGTTTAAGATATGGCGCCACGAACTCCCGGAACATCGGGATCGACATCAGCAGTGCCCTCTGCGTCCCGTAATCGCTCCATTCGCAATAGATATCGAAGCCTCCGCTCGCGGCCTCGAGCGCCCGTGCGATGTCTTCCGAGTAAAAGTCGGTGAATTTCCGGAAAAGAAAGTGGGCCATTTCGGGCCGCTCGATCATGTCGACGAGCAAGTTTTCCATGTTCCGCAGGATACCCGGCCGCGTGAATAGGTCGGCGCCTTCGTACATGACGGCGTAGCCGCGGTAGCGGGCGCACTGCTCGCGCATCACCGAATAATCGAAGATGTCGGGCGTCGGCCAGGCGTGTTTTTCGAGGTCTTCAACCGTCTGCGCATCCCAGAGCGGCGTGTGAACGTGCATGTCGTAAACGCCGCGGCCCGCCGCGAGACGCTTGGAGCGGATGCCCCAATAGTCCTCGAACACCCCGTCTTCGAAAGTTTGATAGGGCCGGCCGACGTAGCGCGGCTCAAGCCTCCGGACGTCGATTTCGAGCCGCTGTAAGAGCTCTTCATAAGTTGCGACCTTGAGGAATTCCATCATGTATTCGTTGACGGCCGGCTCGGCCTTGTAGTCGGCGGGCGTCCGGTCGGCCAATCTGCGCTCGGCGGCTGTGAGCACTCTTTCTCGGGATGTCATGGACTGCACTACCCGACCTTGCTTCTCATGCCGCGCGATGGAATCGGAGATGATTTCACCAAGGGATCTAGTCCTCTGCTTCGTGAGGGCTGACATACCGGACGCCCAGGAACGTGCAGAGCATCCGGACTTCCTCAGTTATATCGTCCATAGCCACGGCGAGATGGTGAGGGAATCCGCCTTCGAGAACAAGCCGGTTCAGCTTGCGATAGTCGGGGACATGGACGTCGGCGGCGCTGTAAGCCTTTCCTTGGGCCGTGCGCGGGCTACTTTCGCCGCGGAAGGCGAGGAGCTTGAAGCCGCCGTCCGGATCCCGGGCGAGACAGAGACCTGTCTTCGGTCCGAACTCGAACTGGCCGATGTGGACCGGACCAACGGTCCCGCCTCCCTGGCGGATCACCGGGTGGACGGCGACAGCGTCGCCGGCTGCGCCGCGGCATTCGCCCGGGGCCATCATACCGCAGATCCCCATGCCGCAGTGGCCGAGCTGGATGATCTCCGAGCCGCCGGTGTAGTCGACCCAATCCAGGCATGCGGCGGGACGGCCCGAAAGCATGGTTCCGATCGACTGGGCCACGGCCGTGGGCCAATCCGATTCGCAGGCAGCCGCCGTGATTTCGCCGTTGGCCAGGAGCAAGCCCATGGCCAGGCAGGCGCTGATGCCGATATAGAGCTCGTTATTCTCGGGCCAGCAGCGGAAAGCGGCCGACGTATATCCGTTGGCCCGGATGATGGCTCGATAGGCCTGGTAGAGCCGTGCACCGCGTTCGATCATCGCCGGTTCCACTTCGACGCGGCGGCCTTCCGTCATTTGAACGATTGTCGCACGGACATCATTTTCGGAAAAGGCAACCTCGCCCAAATATCCTTGCGCTTTGTTCGAGCGATAAGCCTCCATGACGGCGGTCAGGTCGACCGTCTCCACCCGCGTCCCGAACACTTTGGCGAAGGCCAGCTGGTCTCCCGTCGCGGAGTGAAAGCCAGAAGGGGCGTCCCCGAACCTGCAGAGGAGGTCCCGCCGCAAAAAACGGATCGTGCCGGCGACACGGAGCAGCCGGCCGAAGGCGGCCTGGAAGGCATCGCCCGTGAATGGTCCGGGAAACGTGACGATGGGCCGGCCGATCTGCCGCGCGACGTGATTATTCATGATCACGCCGCACCAGGCGTTGGTGCTCCATTCCGGGCCGGCCGGCTCGGGTTCGGCGACGACGGCTAGAGGCGTTCGCGCCAGGTGCGGATGGGTGGCCACGGTCGCGAAAACCTGCCCATTGGGGAAGGCGACGTTGGCGATGACGACCAAGTCAACCCGCGCTTCGGCGAACTGGTCGGCCGCGGCCAAGGCCTCGTGGGGCCCAAAAATCCGGGGGGTGATGATCGACCCGGAGTCGATCTCGCCGGAGGCGGCGAGGCGACCGACAAACTCTCGGATCGCCTTCTCTGATTCGTCCTTGGACCGGGGGTTGAAAACCCCGATGGAATTGATGACCAGCCCGATCTTGGGCGCAGGCCGGATTCTAAGCGAATTTTTTTTGATTGTTGCTTGATTCATGGTGGGCAGCTCATCCTTCTCCCGATTCTGCCCCCGGGGGAATTCCCTGTCAAGCCCCTTCTTCAAACTGCAGGGGGGCACAATACTCTGTCCCCATTGCGAATCCCTGACAATCCTTGACACATTACTTGCTTTAATAAATAATTGGCGAGCAACTGCGAAAGCGACTCCCTACAGGCTGAAATGTCGATCCGCTCGAGGTGCTTTATATCTTGACGATGGCTACGAAATCCAGACGCCGTTTCCATATGCGGGAGTTCACGATTCTGGCGTCGGTCGTCCTGGCCATCGTCGTCTTCGGCTCGCTCAACCCCAGGTTTCTCAGCATCGAGTCGGCGCTGACCATCCTCGAAGGCGCTTCGACCGACGGCCTGATAGTCATCGGCATGACCGTTGTCATCGTCTGCGGCGCGTTCGACATGTCGGTGGGCTCCTCGATGGCCGTCTGCGGCCTTGTGGCGGCGCTGGCTATGAAGGCTCACCTGCCGATCGTGCCGGCCGTCCTTGCCGCTCTGGCCGCAGGCTGCCTCATCGGCTGGACCAACGGCGTGATCGTCGCCCGCCTGAAAATCAACCCCTTTATTACCACGCTGGGCACGATGAGCATTCTGCGGGGGATCGTGCAGGTCATCACGCGGAGCGTGCCCCCGACCGGATTTCCCGAGAGCTTCCTCAAGATCGCCTGGGGCACGGTCTTCACGATTCATCTTCCGTGGGGTCCTGCGTTCGAGGTCCGCTTCCCGGTGATTCTCCTGGTGGCGGCGATGATCGTCGGCGACATCCTGCTACGGCGACTGGCCTACTTGCGCCAGGTTTATTTCGTCGGCAGCAACGAAGAAGCCGCCCGGCTGACGGGCATTCGCACGGCCCGCGTCAAGATTTTCGCCTTCATGCTCACCGGCTTCATGGCCGCAGGCGCCGGAGTCATCGTCACGAGCCGGGCCAACGCCATCGACGCCAACGCCGGAATGGGAGCGGAGCTTCGGGTCATCGCCGCAGTCATCGTCGGAGGGGCGAGCCTCTCTGGCGGCCGGGGCACGATCCTAGGCTCGTTCCTGGGCCTCCTCCTCATGCAGATCATAACCACGGGCCTCGTCTTCATCGACGTGGCGGCCGAGGCCCAGCAGATCGCCGTCGGACTCGTTCTCATCCTGGCCGCGGTCATAGCCCTATCCGGCTCTTCATTCGGCCGGAATCTCGCCACGCGCTTATTTAAGATAAGGAACAAGAAAATGGAAAGGATTATTTCTATTATCCTGGCCATCGCTCTCGTAATCGTGCTGGTTGTGAAGTTCGGTGGACATGGCCGAAGCGCCGCGGAGGTCACGGACAAGAGCCGGGCCGACCAGCACTATGTCATGATCTCCGCCGTCACCGGAGGACCGTACTGGATCGACTCCAAGGCGGGCCTTTACGACAAGGCGAAAGAGCTCGGAGTCAAGGCCGTTTTCACCGGGCCGCCGACTGTGGACGCCAACGCCCAGATCGATGCCGTCAACCGGGCCATCGCGCAGAAAGTGGACGGGATCATCATGGTCGCCGTCGCCGATGCCGTGACCCCCGCTATCGACGAGGCCATCGAGGCCGGCATCCCGGTCGTCTGCGCCGACGCCGACGCGCCCTCGAGCAAGCGCTACTCGTTTATCGGCACGGGAAATTATAACGCGGGATATCAGGGCGGCGAGCAGCTGGCGAAGCTCCTCGGCGGCCAGGGCGAGGTGGCTCTCATGTATATTCCGGGCTGGGACAATCTGATCCAGCGGATCCAGGGCTACAAGGATGCGCTGGGCAAATACCCCGGCATCAAGATCGTCAAGATCGGCGACGACAAGGGTTCGCAGACCGAGGCGGAGAAGGAATGCCGGGCCATCCTTCAGGCCTATCCCAACCTCGCGGGCTTCGGCTGCGTCGCCGCCATCGGCGGCCAGGGGGCGGCCGTGGCCGTTAAGCAGGCGGGCAAAGCGGGCCGGGTGAAGATCGTGGCCATGGACCGCGACGAAGCGACGCTCCAGTTCATTCAGGAGGGTGTCATCGACGCCTCGATCGCCCAGAGAACCTACATGATGGCCTACCTGGCCCTCCAGATGCTCTACGACCTTCGTAACGGCCGGATCAAGTTCACCGACGACTGGCGCAAGGTCCATGTCAACCCGCTGCCGCCCCTGGTGGACACCGGCACGTTCGTCGTCGACAAAAGCAACGTGGCATATTTCCGACGCAATAAATAAGGAACGAGGCAGACAGTCAGATGAACAAGCCGGCAATGGATTCGACCTTGCTGGAGATGCGCTCGATCCGAAAGCGCTTCGGCGAAGTCCAAGCGCTCGATGATGTGGACTTGGATATCCACGCGGGAGAGGTGCACGCGCTCGCCGGTGAAAACGGGGCGGGCAAGAGCACCCTCATGCGGATCGCCGCGGGAGTCTTCCCGCCCGAAAGCGGCCGTATGACTTTCCGCGGACATAATTATGCGCCGAAATCCCCCGCCGATGCTCTGCGCCTCGGAATAGCCATGGTCCACCAGGAGCTGAGCCTGGCGCCGGATCTCACCGTAGCCGAGAATATCCTTGCCGGCCGTGAACCGAAGCGCGGCTGGTTTGTGGACCGCAAAAAGTTTTTCGAGCGGGCTGCGGCAATACTGGCCGAGTTTTGTCCGGCGATCGATCCGCACGCGCTCGTCGGTTCGATCGGCATGGGCTACTGGCAGATCGTCGAAATCCTCAAAGCCCTCGCCTGGGAACCGAACGTGATCGTTTTTGACGAGGCGACCTCCGCGCTCGAGGCCCACGAGACCGAGCTTGTGCTCGAGACCATCCGCCGGTTAAGGGAAAGGTCCGTCGCGGTCGTCTACATCTCGCACCGCATGGACGAGGTCTTCCGCATCAGCGACCGGATTACGGTGCTCCGCGACGGGGCGCGGATCGCGAGTTGGAGCTCGGCAGAAGTCTCGCGCTCTGCCGTGCTCAGCGCGATGGTCGGCCGCGAGCTGACGCAGCTTTATCCCGCCAAGGCGAATAAGTTAGGGGACGTTCTTCTTTCCTTGGCGGGGCTGCGCCGTCCGGACTCGCCTCATGAGATCAGCTTCTCGCTGTATCGAGGCGAAATCCTCGGTTTCTCCGGGCTGCTCGGCTCGGGGCGGACAGAGCTTATGCGAGCGATTTTCGGGGCCGACCCCCTTGCCGCGGGCACGATTCTCCTCGAAGGCCGGCTTTGCCGCTTCCGTTCCGTCCGCCATGCAGTCGAGGCTGGGATCGCCTATATGCCGGAAGACCGCAAATCGCAGGGCTTGTTCTTCGACCAGAGCGTTCAGGATAATATCCTGTGCGCGAGGCTGAGGCAGTGTTCGCATCGAGGGTTTCTGCGGACGGGCCTCTGCCGCGAAATCGCCGAAGGCTATCGCCGCGACTTGAGAATCGCCATGCGGGATCCCGGCCAAGAGGCCCGCGACCTCTCGGGCGGAAACCAGCAGAAAACGCTGCTCGCGCGCTGGCTGGCTGTTTCGCCCAAGGTGCTCATCGTCGATGAGCCGACGCGGGGTATCGACATCGGGGCGAAGGCCGAAATCCACTGGCTCCTCCGCGAGTATGCCGACGCGGGAAACGGGGTGATCATGGTCTCGTCCGAAATGCCGGAGCTCATCGGACTATGCGACCGGATCATCGTCCTTCACGAAGGCCGGCTGGCGGGTGAGGTCAGCGGCGAGACGGCAACCGAACGTGAACTCATTCATCTCGCCATGGGATCGCCCATGGCAGGCTGACAATAAATCTTTGAAAGGAAGGCCGCTATGATCGCAAGAAGCATGGGCAAACAATTGAGGATGCGGAGAGTTTTCCGCGACGGGAAGGTCCTTATTCTGCCGATGGATCATCCGATTTATTTCGGGCCCCAGCCCGGCACGGAAAACCCAGCGAAGCTCGTGGCGATGGCCAGAAACAACGACGCAACCGCGGTCCTCATAACGGCCGGCGCGCTGCGTTCGGCACTCGACGAGATAGGCGACCTGGGAATCGTCATGCGGATCGACGCCACGATCTCCCAGTTGAGCGGGCCGGACACGGTTATGCACCTTCTCCACAGCGCGGAGGAGGCGGCGGTGCTCGGTGCGGACATGGTGGTTGTCAATTGCTTCATCGGCATGGCGGATATCCCTACCGAGTCGGCGCTTCTCAAGAAGCTGGCCGCGGTCTCTGCGGAATGTGAGCGGATCGGCATGCCCCTTTGCGCTGAGATCATTCCGCGCGTCTCTAATGCAAACCAGGCGCAAACGATGCCGACCTCGGCTGATCTGGCCATGGCTATCCGGCTCGGACTCGAATACGGCTGTGACGTGGTCAAGACGGTTTACAACGGCGATCCCGAAGGATACGCGAAGGCGGTAGCGGCCGGACAGGTTCCGGTTATCATGGCAGGTGGGCCCAAGGGCGGCGGCGAGCTCTCAGTCTTTAAGCAGGTTCACGAGGCGATGACGCACGGTGCGTGCGGCGTCGTTATCGGCCGCAGGGTGTGGGGGAGCGACCATCCCGAAGCGACGTTGAAGGCCATCCGCGCCCTCGTGTTCGACGGCGCCACCGCCGAACAAGCCATAGCTATTTATAAAAAGGCTAAGGGATAGGGACTAGCTTAGGGCCTTCGGCGCGAGATCCTGTTTCTGGCGGCGACGGTCGCTGTCCGTCGTTTCTATTCGCGCCAGAGCGCCTGCCCGGGATCGGGTTTGAACACTTTTGTCCGGGCTTCCTCGATCATCTGGGCGACAAGCAGATTCCAACTGATGAAGTCTGGCGCGGCCAGCGGGGCGCCGGTTTCGGCGTGGTAGTTTTCGTGCATCATCCCGTTGCGCGCGAGATCGTCTATGCATAACTGGGTGATCCGCTCCGCGACGTCAAGGGCCGCCTCGGGATAACCATAATGAAGGAGCGCGTGCATAAACATCCAGTTTGCGTGCGGCCAGATCGGGCCCTGCCAGTTGGAATATGGCTTGATGACGTTTTCATTGTTGTATAGGGGCTCATCCGCGGCGAGCGACCGGATTCCGCGAGGCGACCACAGCTTCCGCGGGTTGAGCACATAGCGCTCGATCATAATCCGGGCATCTTCGGGCGGGGCCAAGCGGGCCCATAATGGAACTTGGTTGCTGTAGGTGATGCAGCGCACGCGCGTTTTTTCGACGCAGTCGTAGCTGTGATAGGTCTGGTCGATGGGGTCCCAGAGGTGAGCGTTGATCGCATCCCTCAGGCGATTGGCCCGGCCGCGGAATGCTTCGGCGTCTTTGCGCTTTCCGGTTTTTTCCGCGATGAGCGCCATGGCCCGATAATCGAGAACCTGAAAGGCATTGACGTCGGCGCCGGCGACGCTGTTGTGGTAGCGGCGGACGAGAGCCGGGTTGTTATCGGCGCCGGATTCCAGGCTGTCTCACCATTTAACGAGGCCCGTTTCTGGATCGCTCATCTTGCGCTCGCGATAAGTGACGCACGATTGGATTTTTTCCCAAACCGGTCTGACCCAATCGAAGTCGCCGAGCGCCGTAGAGGCATAATAGGCCGCCTGTCCCATAAGCGGCTTGATGTGATAGAGCCGTGCGTCGCGGCCAGCCCAGGGCCGGATTCCACCCGGCGTTTGTCCGTCGGGCTCCGTGCAATGAAGGAAGTTCAGGCACCAGTTCTTGAGGTAGATTCCGTTTGAGGCATCTTCGGAAATCAGGTGGAGGCCGACGAAAAACGCGTCCCAGTCCCATAGCTCTTCGTAGACGCCGTTTGGGACGATGTAATCGTAGGGGAGGGCGCCGTTAGCCCGGCGGATGACGCGCGTCCGCAACGAGCCGATTTCGGATTTTGCCGCGGCGGCCAGGGAGTCATACGATTTCATCATACTCGTATATTTTACCTGAAATTTTCAAAAAAAGAGATGTCCTTGGCTTTATGAGATTTATAAAATTCTGGGACAGTTATATCTAGCTTGGAGATGATTAAGCATAAAAGCAGACAGGCGTCATCAAAAAAGGACATAACTTACAGATTCCAAAATATTTTCCCCTTATGATTCCACAGAATAATTGGCACATCTTTTGCAATAATTTTGAATCGGTCTTTCTGGACATGAAATATTGGAGGTATGTTATGTATAAAAAACCAATTTGGCCTCTCCTTATCGCCTTCGTTGGGAGCTTGCTTCTCGGTGCGCTTGCCGTGCCGGCCGCCGAAACGACGAACGTGGAGCGCCTCGGCCAGACCGTCGCGCAGTTCAAGGACGATAAGATTCAGGTAGCCGTCAGCTGGAAGTACCTCTCGCTCCACCCGGACGAGAAGTGGGCTTTCTTCGAGGCCTGGGCGATGCCGGTGGGGAACCCGCCCGTGAAGATCAGCCGTGGGGACATTTCCCTCTCGTTTCCCGACGGCACGCGCATCAACCTCCCGGACCAGAAGACTCTCACCGGGAGGCTGCCCGACGTGCGCCGCGTGCTTGGGGTGGGGGAGGCGTCCCGCGACCCGATGGGGGGCTATTTCTGGGCCCGCAATCGCATCTACCGCCTCGGCTTCCATGAGGTGCCGGGCACGTCTACGACGTTCGACTTCTGCGCGCTCGGCTCCCGCGACGCCGCCCGCGGCGACCTCTTTTTCGAGAACCCGAAAGGGAAGTGGGAGAGTGGAACCTATACCCTCGAGATCAAGAATAAGGACATAGACGTCAAGATCCCCATTTCTTTAGGCGTTGCGGAGTAGACGGAGCGGACGAGCCGAGGGGAATAAGTTTTCTCTTTTGTGGTTATCGGGACTGTCACTATTTCTTGATCTTTTTAAGCTGGAGCGTGGCCGTTTCGACGGCCTTTTTCGTTTCGAGGTTTTCCGGGTCAAATGTCAATATATCCTGCCAGATTGAGATGGCCTCAACGAGCTTTTCTTTTCTGTACAGTTCTAAAGCTTTTTTATTGAGCTCCGTCCTGCAATTTTTAATTCCCTCATCCAAAGATTTTTCGGAGAACGAGAGAGAGGTTTGAAATTTATCGAACGATTTGAAATTTTTCGACAGGCTGGAATATGCTCGGCCGGCGGAAACAAAATTCTCTTTCGATAATGCTCCGTCGCCGACCCGTTTGATTTCTTCAAGAAGAGAGACGAAGCTGGCTGTCCAGTCCGCATCATCGGGGTTTTCCAGATACCGGGTTTTATAGATCTGGACTGCCCTGCCGGAATCGGCAGCCACAAGAGCCTGCCGGGCCTGTCCCTCGCTCACCCTGTTTCTCGAATCCCTCAGCCGCATGTTCAACGATTGATGGCTGAAAGGAAGAGACTTCTCGAATTTTTGGACACGAGGCCAGTTTTTTAAGAGGAGAGAATGGATTCTTATCGCCGACGGATAGTCCTTTGTCTCAAAAAATCTTTCGGCGGAGTTGTTGATCTCTCGAAGAGTCTTAACGTAGTTATCCAAGACTGTCTGGGCTTCCGGATATTCTTCAGAAGTCTCTTGACAAGTATCGATCGCTTTCTGGAAATTTCCAGCCTGGAGGTATTGCTGGGATCGAAAGATGAGCGGGTAGAAAGACGCCTTTCTATGAGACACACAAGACGTCAGGAGCATCCCGGCAAGAATCCACGATAAGCCAAATGTCTTTCCAATAGAGCTTCTCATGACTGATTTCCCTGGATACCGGAAATGGGCCCAAGTTTCAATTTTTCAATAGACCTTAAGAACGCCTCCATCAAGTCTGGGCGAAATTGTTTTCCTGACAAAGCGAACATTTCTTTCACTGTTTTCTCGACGGAATGGGCATCTCGATAAGGCCTTCTTGACGTCATCGCATCAAAGACATCGGCGATCGACATGATTGCCGCCGGGAGGGGGATATGATCGCCGCTGAGTCCATCCGGATAACCCGTGCCATCGTGCCATTCGTGATGATGCCGCACGGCGGGAATATACTTGACGAGAGACGACGCTTTGCTGAGGATTTCCGTGCCGTATTCCGTGTGTCGCATCATCTCCTTCCGTTCGGAAGGCTCCAGCTCGCCCTTTTTCAATAGGATGGAATCGGGAATTTTGATTTTTCCGACGTCGTGGATGAGACAGGCGACCTCGAGGTCATCAAGGTCGTTTTGGCCGAGTCCGATTTCTCTGCCAATCTGCACCGAGATCCGGGCCACCCGGGTCGAATGGCCGAGCGTGTAGTGGTCTTTGGCTTCGATTGCAGCCGAAAGCACCCGGACTGTCGAGACATAGGCTTCTTCAAGATCGCCGGCGTATTTGCTCAGCTTATCTCGCTGGGCCGTTATCAGGGCCGTCATCCCATTGAAACTTTCGGTCAATTTCCCGAGTTCATCGCGTGAATAAATTCGTAACGGGTGACTCCTTTTCCCTAGCTTGAGATCCTCGACTCCAGAGGAAAGTTCTTGAATGGGCTTGGTCAGATACGAGGAAAGAAGGACGCTGCTGGTGATGCCCGCGAGGAGAATTAGAGCAAAAATCAAGACAATGGTTTTTTGAGTTTCCCTCTGGGCGCTGATGAGCATGAATTTGTTCACGCCCAGAATGACCGAACCGAGATTTTTTTTCATAAAGATAATCGGGCTTGTGATTTCAAATAGATAGCCCCTACGTCCGGAGATTTCTTTGATGAACGTCCCCTCGGCATCGCTGCGGATGGGCCGTCCTTCAGAGGGTTTGAATGGCTTCCCGGCTTTCTTGATATCACTATGGACCAGGATCTCATTTTGAGGACCGACAATCGCAATATACTCTATATCTGGATTGGAGTCCTTGATCTTCGAAATGATGGTGTCGAGGCCGAGGATATCCTGAGAGAGCGAGCTGAAGCCCGTCGCAGCGGCAATACTCCTTCCCAAGGATTCGGCACGCTTGAGAACTTCGCTCAGGATCCGCTGGTTCATGATCCGGATTGTGACGAAATAGAACGTCAGGGTCGTAGCCACAAGCAGCAAGAGGACAAACGAGGAGGCTTTGACCCGGATTTTTTTAAAAGAAATAAGCATCGTTTTTTTCAAGGGAAGAAAATGGGCAGTGCACAGGAGTTAGCATTCTCGGGACTCAAAAAATTGCCATGAAAATCACCGCACAAGCGTAGCAGAGTTAAGCCTTGTTTTCAATACGAGTGCTTTGAGGCGCGCGGGAACCCGACGCGCCGACCCCTCGTGTTGATTTGACGCCTCCTATCAGCCAGGGTATGATTAATTAAAGGATTGAAGGAGCGGAATCATGAGGCTCATAACAAAAAACAAGATGTTGGTAAAATGCAAGATCCCGATTATCTCTTTGTTGATATTTCTTGCTTTTGCGGTTCTTCCGATTATGCTTTCAGGCCAGCAGAAGCCGGTTTCTGTCTATTTGGAGAATATGACTTGGGTCGAAGCGGAAAAGGTTTTAAAAAATTACGACGTTGTTCTAATCGGCCTCGGGGCAAGGACAAAAGAACACGGCCCGCATTTGCTTCTCAAAAACGATTATGTCCTGGCTGAATATCTCAAGGAAAGAGTGGGCCGTGAAGTGCCTGTGGTCATTTTGCCCACGCTGGAGTATGGCTATTACCCGTCTTTTTTGGAGTATCCGGGATCCGTGTCGATCGGACAGGAGACGTTCGAGCATATGGTGATGGATATCTGCAAGTCTATGAACGGCTATGGAATGCGGAAATTTTATGTCCTCAACACGGGTGTTTCTACGCTCGTCCCCTTAAAGGCGGCTGCCGAGGAATTGAGCAAGCTGGGCATCGTCCTTCGTTACCTCAATGTTTTAGACGTCGATTCGAAGCTCCCTAAGGGGCTCCTTTCTCAAGAAGGAGGCACTCATGCCGATGAAGGAGAGACGTCGGAGATGCTTTATATCGCCCCCGATATCGTCAAGATGTCGAAAGCTGTCAAGGATTACGATCCGCGGCCCGGCAGAAAAGGGTTGACGCGCGATCCCAAAGGCAAGGGCGTTTATAGCCCGACGGGAATTTGGGGAGATCCCACTTTGGCCACGAAAGATAAGGGACGGATCATTGTCGAGATGACAGTCAAAGAAATCATCGGTCAGATTAAGCAGCTCATGGATTTAAAGATAGAGAGATAAGAGGAAATTCATTAAAAAAACAAAATTCAATCCGGGAGCGAAAACCACGCCGCATAAGAAGGCGACATCATCGATCCCCGAGATTTTTTCTGATAACCGAAATCTGCCTCCGAAAGACATCGCCGTGCTCATCGGAGATAGATATATCAACTTTGACTTCGCTCCCGGCCAAATCGAGATGGAGCCGGCCGAAAAGGCGGGGCAGGCGTACTATCGTTGTTTATATCCGACCGGGGTCTCGCTCTGGGCGCTCTGCCGGCTTTTCGACTTGACGAAAGAGGCGAAATACCTCGATTTCGTCGAGCAAAGCTTTAATTTCTATATTTCTCAAGAGAGGTTGAAATACCAAACCATCGATGAGGGCGGCGCCGTGAGCCATGCGCTTCTTGAATTGAACGCGAGGCGTCCGAAAGAAATATATCTGCGTCTTATCCGAGACATCACGGATCATTACGAACACCGTCAGCCGCGGCTGCTGGATGGAAGTTTTTGCTTTGAGTTTGAGACGTGGCGGCGCAGGACTTGGCTGGATGCCATCTTCATGCTCTGCCCGCTTCTCGCCAAATCTGCTGGACTGTTGAGCCGCCCTCGGCGCTATGATGATGTCCTCCGGCAGTTTTTTAATTATACAGTACGCCTTCAGGACCCTGAAATATGCCTTTATCACCAGGGTTGGGGATGGGGGATCAACCGGACCACGCACTCTCCGGGATTCTGGTCGCGGGCCAATGGCTGGTTGTCCATGGCTTTCGTGGAAGTCCTCAAAACGATTCCGGCTACTCATGAAGGATGGGATAAACTTCTGGAGCTTTTCCAGAAATTATGTCAGGCCGTCCTGAAAGTTCAGGATCCTAGCGGACGCTGGCATCAGCTTTTAACTCATCCCGATTCCTTTGAGGAAACATCGGCAACGTCGATGTTCATTTATTCTTTTCTCGGAGGCTATGAGAAAGGCTGGCTCTCCAAGATTTTTAAAGACGGTGCGCTTAGGGCGTTCGATGGGTTGAAAGAAAAAATCGATAAAAAGGGAAATATTTATGGCACGTGTATTGGAACCTCAACGCAGAATACTCTGGAGGATTATTATCAGCGCGCAATTCCCGTGAACGACTGGCACGGCCAGGGCCCTGTGATCTTAGCAGCATGCGCCGCCGCCTCAGTTCTAAGGCAATCCAGAGACAAAATTCAGGGATGAAACTCTCCGGCCTCCAAGCCGGAAAGTCTCATTTATTCTGTTTTGGCCGGTCGGCCGACCTTCGCAATAAACATAGAAATGACGAACAAAATCCCCGCCATAACCGCGGCTATGGGAAGACTGCCTTGGACCGACCGTCCCACGCTCATATTGCCGATGAATTTAGGAACGAAGGTGCCGCCGAGCAGCCCGATGGCGAAAATGATTCCGAAAATGCTGCCGTAGAGACTGGGATTGAATTTGGCAAAAGTGACGCCCACGATCGTTGGGAAAAGAGGCGCAAACGAAAGACCCGTGAGAACGACGGCGACAATGGCCAGCGCCGGGCTTTTTGTCATAATCATTAGGACAATCGCAATCACAGAAATGAAAGACATGAGGGTGAGGATCGTGCCGCCTTTGGCTGTCAGGTTTTTCATGGTTGAAGCCAGGAATCGACCGATCATCATGGCCACGCCAAAAAGGCTGAGGACAAGGCCGGCGTTGCTAGCAGCATTGGCGCTTTGGCCCTTGCCAAAAAGTTCGGTCATGAGGGGCTTGATCCAGGTCGCCATGGTAACCTCCAGGGACATGTAGCAGACCAGGGCTAATGCGGCAATTAAGACAGCCGCCTTGCCCAGAAGCTTGATCGCCATCGAGAACTTGTATCCGGTAGCAACCTGCGGAAAGCTCGTGAAAAGCGCGAAGAGAAGGAACACGAAAACGAGCGCTCCAATAATGGAGACAGATGTGCTGTAGCTCAGGCCGAGGGTATTGAGGAAGAAAATAAACAGCAGGGGCGTGAGAACATAACCAAGCCCAAAAAAGGCATTGCCAAAGTTGCTGGCACGGGCCGGGTCCTTGCCGTTAAAAAGCACCACGGGGATGAGCGTATTGCCCACGGTGTTCAAGCACATGGCGCCAATACCCAATAATATACAGGCCAGCATGGCCAAAGAAAAACTGCGTGCAAAGGCCAAGAGCAGCAGGCTGCCGCTTGTCACTAAAAAGCCGATGATCGCCACGGGTTTGTAGCCGAATTTATCGACGGACGGCCCGATGATAAACTGTACGATGCAACTTGTTAGGAACAAGGCCATGACCAACGATCCGAATCGACCCTCATCGATCTGAAGTGATTTCATGAGCTCGATCGAGACTGAGCCGAGGATGATAAAACAAATAGCGATAGAAAACACAGACATGAGGGCAACAACGGCAGTCATTTTCTTCATTGTTTTTTCTCCCTTTTTGGCCAGGATTGCATGACGCAAACTACCCTTGCAACTTTATCCCACCTGGTTCTTTCCTGTCAATAGCGAAAAAACAGGATATTTTTCCTCTTTGCACTGTGAGGGCAACGATTGGATCGCGGCGAAGTCAAAGGGGTGATTGATTGAGCCAAGTTGCTTTAGTTGCCGATATTATAGATGGCGCCATCGGCATGGGCGCCCTTGGCATCAACGCCGCCCCAAATGATGAGTTTGCTCCTATATAAAAAGGATGCGTGATAATCTCTGCCGCCGAAAGGAGCCGCTGCTATTTCTTCCCATTTGTCATTTTTTAGGTCGAAGATCGCGCCAACGACGGTCCCTTCGCCGCCCCAGACGATGAGCTTGTCGCCCAACAAACCCGGCGGTGTTGGATTGTATCCGAATATCCCATAATTATAGAGCTCTCTTCCGCGGGCGCCTATGCCGACGAGCGGCGCGTCAGGAATCTTTTTCCATGCATCCTTCTCGACATCGTAGATGGCTCCATCATAGTCAAACTCGTCTTTGAACCCGCCCCAAATGATGACCTTTTTTCCCCAGACGAACGATCTCGGCAAAAATCTTGCTTTCAAAGGTGCGCCCGCCATCATTTTCCATGTGTCCTTGTCGATATCATAGACAGCTCCATCGGCAAAGCTCAGTTTCGTGTTTGCTTCAACGGGCCCGGGGCATCCTCCCCAGATGATCAGTTTATTCCCCACTAAAACTGATGCGCTCCAATTTCTTCGCTCGATAGGAGCCTTCGCCATTTCTTTCCATTCATCTTTGTCGATGTCGTATATCGCTCCATAGCGGTCGCCCTTTGCGGCACTCGGAGCGCCCCAGACGATGAATTTATTCTTATAGAAAAGCGGAGGCCAGTCATCGATGGCTTTTATCATCAGAGGCTCGGCTATTTTTTTCCATGTATCCTTGCCGATATCATAGATCCCTCCGACAGGGTTTAGGTCACGCGTCTTTCCAATTCCCCAGACGAAGAGCTTGTTTCCCAATAAGCCTGAGGTGTATGGCTCTGCTCCTAAGGTGATGGGAGCCGCGGCCATCTTTTTCCATGTATCCTTGTCTGCATTATAGATCGCTCCAATGGCCGTCCCACCCCAGATGATGACTTCATTTTTCCCGTAGGCAAGCATTGTGCCATGCTCCGCACCTTCCATAGGGGCTGCGGCCATCTTTTTCCAGGTGTCCTTGTCTATGTCATAGACCGCGCCGTCGCTCAGAGGTTTATCGCTTTTCTCTCCACCCCAGACGACGAGCTTATTTCCGACGAGTTCTTTGCCAATTCTGCTGTTTGGCACCGCTAGAGGAGCATCGGGGATCTTCTTCCAAAGCCCTATCTGATTATCTTTCTGCTGAACTGCGGATAAAAACGAAGCTTGACTCGCCTGGATTGTAAAAAATAGGACGAAAATCAGTATCAATCTTAATTTTGGCTTCATACTCGCCCCCTTGTATCAATAAAGAATCTCCTTTAAAATCTGCTTTTGACTATGACAGCAGTTTGCGTTATTCATCAATATCGGCATATTTCAAGGCGATCTCTCTGAACTCCTCTTTGATCCGCAAGAAAACGTCCACGACGTCAGGGTCAAAAAGTATCCCTTTGGCTTGGGCGATGATTTCCTCGGCCTCGGAATGATGGAAAGCCGGCTTGTATACACGCTTGGTGATCAGGGCGTCATAGACATCGGCGATAGCCATCAGCCTGCCGGGGATCGGTATGGATGCTCCGGAGATACCTTCCGGATATCCCGTCCCATCCCACTTTTCGTGATGAGAATAGGCGATGACACGGGCCAGGACAAAGAACGAGGCGCTGGATCTCCCTTTGAACGCCTTTTCCACCTGGAGCAGGGCATCTCTTCCATAAGTGGTGTGTTTTTTCATCACTTCGAATTCTTCGGCTGTCAACTTTCCGGGCTTGAGTAGGATGCTGTCCGGTATGCTGACTTTGCCGATATCATGGAGCGGGGTTGATTTGTACATAAGATCGACGGTTTTCTCATCCAGGAATTTGGAAAACTTGTGGTGAGTCGCGAGGCGATCGGCCAGGGCGCGGACATAGTGCTGAGTCCGCCTGAGATGGCCGCTTGTTTCATTGCCGCGCGTTTCCGTCAATGTGGCCAAGCTGAGAATGATCGCATCCTGGGTAATGGCCAGCTCTTCCGTCCGCTCTTCGACTTTCTTTTCCAGCATCACATTTTCATCTTCCAGGACTTCCTTGGCGTTTTTGAGTTCGAGATGCGTTTTCACTCTGGCCAGTACAATCGGAGGGCTGACGGGCCTGATGATATAGTCAACCGCTCCCAGATTAAATCCGGTTGTTTCATCTTCTTCACTGCTTTTGGCCGTTATGAAAATAACAGGAATATTTTTTGTTTTGTCATTGGCCTTGAGCCTCCGGATGACTTCATAGCCATCCATGCCGGGCATCATGATGTCCAGAAGAATTAAATCCGGGCGGTCGTCCGAATCCGCAATCTCCAAGGCCTCGGAGCCATTATTGGCGACCTGCAATCGATAATATGGCTTCAGGACTTTTTCCAAAACTCGCACATTCACGGCGGAATCTTCGACGATCAGGATATTATATTGTTCGTGAGGTTCTTTCATTTTCGTTCTCTGAGGTTGGCGTTCAAGGATGATGGCCTTTTCCGGATTATTATACCATTCGGAGCGCTAGATTCCTAGGCGAAAATCTCCCGAGGATGCGGATTCAGTTGAAATCTTGTTTCATTTTGAATTAGCATTCTTAGGAATAGTCAGACTCATTCTTGGCAATCGTCGCTGCCCAGGGAGAGGAGGATCGACAGTGGACGTGATTTTTTTAGGCACAAATGGTTGGTATGATACTCAGACAGGAAACACGGTCTGCGTCCTGGTGCGTTCCGCCAAGTTCGACATCGTCCTCGATGCCGGCACGGGATTTTATAAATTAGACCAATATATTCGCGATCAAAAGAAAAAACCGGTTTATCTTTTTCTGAGCCATTTTCATCTGGACCATGTCATCGGCCTGCATACAATGGATAAATTCAAATTTTCTCTCGGTCTCACAATCAGCGGGCCCCTGGGAACCAGAAATGCTCTCAAGACTCTTATTAGCGAGCCGTTCACGGCGCCTCTTTCAAGAGTTCCTTATCAAGTCACTTTTCGCGAACTTCCCTCTGAACGGACGAAGATTCCTTTTAAAGTTGAGGCAAGGCCTCTTCAACATTCTTCGCTCACTTTGGGATATCGATTTGAAATCGAAGGGAAATCGCTCAGCTACATTCCCGATACCGGCTATTGTAAAAATGCGGTGATCCTCTCTAAGGGAGTGGACCTCCTGATAGCCGAATGCGCCTTTAAGAGCGGCCAATCCAATGAAAGCTGGCCGCATTTAAACCCGGAGAAGGCCGCTCAGATCGCCAAAGAAGCGAATGCCAATAAATTGGCGCTCGTTCATTTTGATGCCAGGCTGTATCAGACCCAGGCAGAGAGGAAAATCTCAGAGAGGATAGCCAGAAGAATATTCAAAAACACCTTTGCGACAAAGGACGGCCTGCAGATCGAGGTATAAACTTAATTGAGGGGTCTTCCCTCTCCTTCCAAATTGACTCTCCTATTTATAAATGATAATCTTTTGCCAGGAGCCATAAAGGGTCATGAAATGTCCCAAATGTCAGGCTGAAAATACTTCAGATTCCCAATTCTGCAGAAAGTGTGCAACGCCCCTGCCGGTCTCAGAGAAAATCTCTATCTCATATACCGAAACTTTTCAGACGCCCATTCAAGACTTAACGAGAGGAACGATCTTTGCCGGACGGTATGAAATTATTGAAGAGCTTGGCAAAGGCGGTATGGGCAAGGTTTATAGGGTCGAAGATAAAAAAATAAAAGAGGAAATTGCCTTAAAGCTCATCAAGCCGGAAATCTCCGCCGATAAGCAGACGATCGACCGATTTAGAAATGAATTAAAGATGACCCGGATGATTTCGCATCGGAATGTCTGTAGCATGTTTGATCTCGGTGACGAGAAAGGGATGTCCTTCATCACGATGGAGTATGTTCCCGGGGAAGACCTAAAGAGCATGATTAGGATGAGCGGGCAATTGAGCACGGGGACGGCGATTAAAATAGCCAAACAAATCTGTGACGGGCTGTCTGAAGCCCATAGACTGGGGATTGTCCACCGCGATTTGAAGCCGAGCAATGTCATGATCGATAAAGAAGGCAATGCGCGGATCATGGATTTTGGAATCGCTCGCTCAATAAGGGCCAAGAGCATCACAGGCGAGGGCATGATGATTGGGACGCCCGAATATATGAGCCCTGAACAGGTGGAGGGGGAGGAGGTTGACCAACGTTCTGACATTTATTCGCTGGGCGTGATCCTTTATGAGATGGCGACGGGCAGAGTTCCTTTTGGCGGAGATACGCCCTTAAGTATTGCCGTGAAGCACAAGACAGCGGTGCCTTTAGATCCAAGGAGGCTCAACCATCAAATTCCAGAAGATTTTAGCAAGGTGATCCTGAGATGCATGGAAAAGTCCAGAGATAAAAGGTACCAAAGCGCGCAGGAACTTCTATCCGAACTCAATAAGCTGGAAGAAGAAAAGCAGGAACAAAAAAAGTCTGCAGAAACTCCCTGGGAACGGTCCATAGCCGTCTTACCTTTTGCGGATTTAAGTGCTGAAAGAGATCAGGAATATTTCTGCGACGGGATTGCCGAAGAACTCATCAATGCCTTGACCAAAATTGAAAGGCTGAAGGTCGCCTCTGGATCCTCGGCATTTCAATTCAAGGGGAAGGGCCACGATATTCAGGAAATTGGCAAACGATTGAAGGTTGAGACAGTTCTTGAAGGCAGTGTTCGCAAAGCAGGGAATAGGCTGCGGATCACGGCTCAACTCGTCAATGTGGCCGACGGCTATCATATCTGGTCGGAAAAATATGATTGTGAAATGAAGGATATTTTTGCGATCCAGGATGAAATTTCCTTGACCATTGTTGATAAGCTCAAAGTGAAACTCTTGAGGGAAGACAAAGAGAAGCTCGTCAAGCGCTCGACCGAGGACGTTGAGGCCTATAATCTTTATTTGAAAGGCCGCTATTTCTGGGGCAAACGGACCAAAGAAGGTTTTCGAAAAGCCATGGAATTTTTCAAGCAGTCGATTGAAAAAGACCCCAACTTCACTTTGGGATATTCTGGTCTGGCTGATTCTTATAATTTGGTTGGATTCTACAGTTTTTCCCAGCCTAAAGAGGCATTCCCAAAAGCCAAAGAAGCTGCGCAAAAAGCGCTGAAAATAGATGATACAATCGCTGAAGCGTATGCTTCTTTGGCCTTTGTTCAGCTGTATTACGATTGGGACTGGAAGGATGCCTACGAAAATTTCAAGAAAGCCGTTAAGCTCAGCCCGGGCTATCCAACTGCCCATCATTGGTATGCGGAATATTTATTGGTCGTCGGGCGAATCGAGGAAGCCTTTGTTGAATCAAAGCGCGCCCTCGAATTAGACCCTTTCTCGCTTGTTATTAATGTGCTGTTGGGATGGGCATTCCATTATTCGTATCAGTATGATCAAGCCATCGAACAATACTTGAAGACGCTCGAGATGGACCCAAACTTTGCTCCCGCCCATTACTTCCTAGGATTGACGTATGTTCAAAAAACGATGTTTGATGAGGCCATAGAAGAATTTAAAAAAGCCAAAGCTATTTTTGGGGATAACACCCTGACGAACGCAGCTCTATGGCACGCCAAAGCCAGGCGGGGCAAGACAGATGAAGTCCAGAAGGTTCTCGATGAGATGGCGAAGATATCACGGCAAACGTATTTTCCTTTATATTATAAAGCAGCAATATATGCGGATGTCGGGGATAACGATCAAGCATTTCATTGGCTCGAAAAGTGCTTTGAAGAACGAGATATGTGGCTAGCTTTGCTCAAGGTGGACCCCATATGGAGCGACCTGCGACCAGATCCTAGGTTCAATGAGCTATTAAAAAAAATGGCATTGATCAATTGATCTCAATGCTTCACGCTCTGAATGGGTTCTTTGGTTTGAAATCATGAAAAGTCGAGGCGATAAGATACTAAGCTCCGTTCTTGAGGCTATCGGCGGGACTCCTGTGGTTAGCCTCTCCCGCATCACTAAGAAAGAGCCTGGCACGATCCTGGCTAAGCTGGAATACCTCAATCCCGGATTTTCCAAGAAGGACCGGCCGGCTCTTCAAATTATCGAAGACGCTGAGGCAGAAGGCTTGCTCAAGCCTGGCCAGCCCGTCGTGGAATTGACGAGCGGCAACATGGGTACCGGATTGGCTATCGCCTGCTCCATCAAGGGCTACAAATTCATCGCGGTCATGTCCAAGGGAAATTCCCCCGAGAGGGCTCGCATGATGTCGGCCCTTGGCGCAGAAGTCGTTTTGATCGATCAGCGGCCCGGTTCCTTGCCCGGGCAGGTTTCCGGCGGAGACTTAGAACTCGTTGAGCAGGAGACTCAGCGGATTGCCAGAGAGAAAAAGGCTTTCCGGGCGGATCAGTTCAAATTATGGGGAAATTTCCGCTCGCACTATTTGCATACCGGCCCGGAATTTCTCGAACAATCCGCTTATAAAATCGAAGCGTTTTGCGATTTTGTGGGTTCCGGCGGGTCTTTCGCCGGCTGTGCCGCCGCGTTTAAAGAGCATAATCCCTCCATCCGATGCTATGTTGTTGAGCCGGAAGGGGCAGCCGCTCTGGCCGGAGAACAGGTCATCTATCCGCAGCACCGCATTCAGGGCGGAGGATATTCGATTCCGTCGCTGCCGTTCCTTAAGCCCGGGCATATCGATGGCTATCTTAAGGTCACAGATGAGGAAGCCATTGCCGCGGCTAGGATATTGGCCAGGGAAGAGGGCATCTTTGCAGGCTTTTCTTCCGGTGCCAACCTTGCCGCAGCCATAAAACTGCTCCGTGGCCCGTGTCAGGGAAAGACCGTCGCGATCCTCATCAATGATTCGGGGTTGAAATATCTAAGCACGGATTTATGGCCCTCATAATTCGTCGGAGTCGACCTTTGCAACCCAGTTATTCACAGCTTTTGTGAATAAGTCTGTTGAAAAGTCGACGATCCATATTCTTAATGAATGGATCTTCTTGCACTTCCGACAATATGCACAAATTTTGGGCCTTTTCTGCAACTCGAAATTTCCATTTTTTATCCTATGAGAATTTGATATGCTGGTTGGGCCTTTTCGGGGTTTTTCCACGAGGGCTATGGCGATGATCAAAAAAAGAGTTGCCGTTTTCCTCAACATTTTCTTGCTGTTGTCGGCAGGCGCCTCTCTGTCCTTGGCCCAAGTGATTCATGACCCTGACGAGCCGGCCCTCTTAACCAATATCGTCCTGGTCAATGTCGATGGCGGCCTGGACGTAAAATTGCTCTGCACGTTCTTTTCGTTCCATAAAGCGTTCGAGCTTCAGGCGCCGAACCGCATCGTCATCGATTTCCACGGGGTGGAGGACATTGCCGCCCCGCGCGCAATCGAAGTGAATCATACCGGCGTTCTGAAGATCCGGGCCGGCATGTATTTGGAAAGCGTGGCCCGGGTGGTTCTAGAGGTCCCCGATGATATGCCCTTTTATGAGATCACCCCTATCCGGGGAGGGCTAAAGCTTACCATTCGGCCTCGGGCGCCCGTTCCTCACAAATAGCCGATTATCTGGACGTAATCAAATTTCTCTTGCGCAGCTCCTCGAGCCCGTTTTTCCAGCTGCCGGCCGCGCCCCAAAGATAATAAGAAAAATAGCGGACGGTCTTTTGATAGATCGGCACCCAGGGCTGAAACTCGGCATAGTAGTGGTTGGACTCGCCATTGGACGGATGGTTCATCCACATGTGCAGGAACTCGGGCTCGCTGACGGGGAAGGCGCCGACAAATGAGATGTCTTCGGCTGTGTCATAGCCGGCATTCCATCCTTCCTTAACGAAAAGCACCCGGCCGAAATATTCTTCCGGTCGCATATGAAATTCCTCAATGCCGGTGATGCTCGGTACGAAGAATGCATCCTCGATCCAGTGCCGCTTGCCCAGCTCGAGGATCGGCTGTGGTCCCAGCATGTTGGCTTCAGGATTCCGGAAATTCAAGGCGAAGCGGACTTCGACGAGAGGAGAATTCCCGTAGAGGGTAAAGATTTTTTCTAGCTTGTTGCCGTAATAATCCGCCGTCATCCTCACCTGGACATAGGGGCCGTTTTTTTTCACGAGCTCGGCCTCATAAACCTTGTGAGTTTCCATGCTGGCCTGCCCCAGAAAATCCTCGAACCCTCCGTAGGGATAAAAGCCGCGCTCGCGGAAAGGCCTTTTGTCCGTCGCCCATTCCTTGTCCGGCCAGAGCTTGAACAAAATGTTGTCGTTTTTCTCCTTCACGATATATTCGATGATGCGGGCGCCGATGGCGAGGAGTGTGACCTGGACCTTTTCATTTTCTAATCGGTATTCGCTGATGCCGTCGTTATTGAGGTCGATCTCATAGGCGCGCGCCGCGCCCGCAGCGGCCTCGATGCCGAGTTGGCTCCAGTTTTCCGAGCCGAGGGCTTGGACGCAGACACGATAAGAGCCGGGCGAGAGGGGAAGCTCGAACGTGGCTTCCAGGAATCCTCCTGGCGAGACGATACAGTTTCGTTTTGTTTCGTAGGCCTTTTGATTGGAGGCCGTATCCCGAAATACCTTGATTATGATGGGAACCTCTTTTTGACCCGTGTAGTTATGGATGGAAACGGGATAGACGACAGTGGGAGATTGGCCGTAAAGAAGCTGATGGACCGAGATAGCCCGCGGCAGGTCCAGGATGGCCAAGGTCCTTTTCGCCCGACCGCCCCATTCGAATTGGACCAGAATGGGATTCGTCCGGCCCATAGCGGCCAGCGCGGGCAGGATTGGGAAGTATTTCACCTGACTGGATCGAGAAGTTATCGCCACGGGGACCCGGAGATCGCCTTGGATCGAGAGCTCGGGAGCCGCTTTCACGGAAATCGTTCCGGAGACCTCAGCGTCCCGGGTATTTGTCAGATGGACGGCAAGCGTGTAGCTATTGACATCGGCAGAAACCTGGATCTGATCGCCGAAGTAGTTTTCGAGATAAGCCCTGTCCAGGAGGAGCATCTGCAGAGCTGTCCGGAATTGTTGGGGCCCGACCATTTTTCCCTGCGGCAAAACGCCGATCTCCCGGCGATCGAGTATGGCTTTATACATCGCATCGCGCGTGAACGGAGAGCCTTTGTCAGTAAACAACACCATGCACGGCGGCGCGTCTTCGCGGATGAAGCCCGTCGGCAGGATGAAGGGCACGTTTTCGTTATCGATCTGCTTTTTGTTGCCTTCGATAGCGATATAGCCGTCATATTTGTACGGATCACATTCGGGCGCGAAAACCGGCCGGAAGATATAGCCGCCGCGCTCCTTCACGAATTTGATCCATGTGTCTTCGGACGGCGTGTCCTGGATTTTTAGCCCTTCCCAATTCGAGCAGCCGAACCCCAGCGTGCCGAAGCTATGGGTGGCCTTGCTCGTGCCGACGTCGGCGACGATATCGAGCCCGACTTTCGAAAGCCACTCGGGCAGCTGCTTCTGGAGGAGATAATCCATATATCCGTTGAAGGTGAACCAATCATTGCCTTGATTCATCCCTGCGGCAATGACTTCGAGGGGATGGCCGGGGAAGCAGGTGACGCTGTGGAGAAGCGTGCCCGTGGCGAACCAACCGCGGTGCATTTCGTAACGGCGAACGACGCTTTCGACGGCGCCGATGAGCTTCTTCAGCCTGGCTCGGCAATCTGCGAAGTTTGTGAAGGTCGCGAAGATTCGTCGCTGCCCGTTTTCAAAAATCATGGCCCGGATCATATGAAAATATTCGGCGTTGGCCTGATGGCTTTTAAGAAGATCCCATTCCGGCATGGCGGCGGGGAGCCCTTTCAACAGCTGCCTTCCGACTTCGGTGAGGGAACTGGAATGGATAAGAAGGTTGCCTTGCGATTCGGCAAGCGCCTTCTTGACAACCTCAAGAGACGGGCTTTCAAGCTCCTGGTAGGATGCGGAAAGAAGGCCGTCCAGAAAGCCTTCCTCCATCCACAGACCCGGAAGGCCCAGCTCTTCAGCGACGTCCACTTTGTTCTGGAGGATGGATTTGGATGGGTCCGGGATGCTGAGTTGATAGAGGTTTCCATATTGATGCCATGTCCAAAAGATGCTGTGCCAATAATTTGTGTATCCGTTGAACTGGCCCGGCGTACGAATAGCGCGAGTGGAGGGATCGATTTTGGAGACATTTTTGAAATCCTCCAGCCGGTCGTGGGTTTGGCCGGAAAGCCGGCCGGAGAAAAAAATCAAAATCAGCGTCCCGCATAAAAAGGCGATCAGAGAATTTCCTTTGTTTAGTTTCATCGACCCTCTCCTTTCTGCATGATTGGCATGGACGGACATAATTATAAGAAAAAAAAAGGAGAGAGGATACCGATTTAGGAAAAAGGTATTGTGTCTGCCTGATTGGGTATGGTATAAGCCATAGCGAAGCGATGAATTCCAGCCCCTTTCTTGGCGTTTTTCTTCATGCCTTGGGAGGTGTTGCCACAGGAAGTTTCTATATCCTCTTGAAAAAATAGGCAAAAAAGCGACCATGCACAGACACGCTTTAATTATATTTTCTGGTTTTTTAATTTTTGCGGGATTCTGTTTTTGGGCAGCTCGTCCTTCTTCTCCCGGCGAGCGTGCGCCCTTAATTAAGCCTGTCGCCGGACCTTCGCTCGTCCCTTTGCTTTGGACCCAGGGACAGCCTCCCGATACGATCCGCCGGGTGATTCGGGAAGTTGCCGCCGGCGGCAACACCGGCTTTGTCTGGGAATCCCGGCCGCATCCCGATTATCTCGGCCCCAAGTGGTGGAGCGATCTAAAGGTGGCCGTTGAGGAGGCGCGTCGGCTCGGCCTCGAAGTTTGGATTTTTGACGAATGGATGTATCCCAGCGGAATCGCTGGAGGAAAAGTCATCGCCGAGAACCCGGAATTCTCTCATCATGTTCTCCTAGACCGCTCTCTCATAGCCGAGGGGCCTCAAGCGATAAAGGGCTGGGACATTCCAGGCGGCCTGGATAGCTCAGAAAAAGTGGTCTCGATTGCGGCGTTCCCCGATCCTGTTCGCAAAGGAAAAGCGGCGATCGATCTTTCTATTCATGCCCGGAACTCTGACGGCCGGCACGTCCAGTGGGCCGTTCCCCAAGGGCGCTGGCGCATCTGTTGGGCTGTGTCCAAGCCGGAGCTTCCCAAAGAAGGATGGCGAATGGACACGATGATCGACGTTCTCAATCCCAAGGCCGTCGAGGCATTCATCCGCTTGACGCATGAAACGACCTATAAATATTTTGCGGACGACTTCGGAAAAACCATCAAAGGATTTTTCAGCGACGAGACGGGATTCAGGAATGTCACCTCTTACCAAAGCTTGCCGGGAAAGCCGGGGATGCCGATGCCCTGGTCGCCGGCCTTTGTCGATTATTTTCGTAAAGTCAAAAGATACGATCCACGGCCGCTCGTCGCCTCCCTCTGGTTCGATCTAGGAGAGAAGGGGCGCGCCGCCCGTTTTGACCTGATGGATGCCTACTCAAACTGCTTCGCAGAGACCTTTTTCAAGCCTCAGCAGGAGTGGTGCCGGGCCCATGGTGTCCGGCTGATCGGGCATGTCGTGGAAGACAACGGCGCCGACAGCCAGCTAGGCTACGGCCCCGGGCATTGGTTCCGGACCATGAAATATTTCGATGTGCCGGGAATCGACATCGTGGGCTATCAAGTCACGCCGGGATTGGACAGCGGGACGAACCGTTGGGTGCCGAATTCCAGTACGGACTGGGACCAAGAGTTTTTCCAGTTCGGACTTCCGGCGATGGCCAGGGGCGCGGCTTTAATCAAGAATTCCCCGGACATTTTTTCCGAAGCCTTCGGTGCCAATGGCTGGGGGGAAGGTCTGCGCATGGTTAAGTGGATCGGCGACTGGCATTTTGTCAACGGCATCAATTTTCTCTCGCCGCACGCCGTGACCATGAAATTCAATGATCCGGACTGCCCGCCGCATTTCAATCGGACAAGCGGCAATCCTCAATGGCGCTATTATTCCGTCTGGGCGGAATATGCCAAAAGGCTGCAGTCGGTTCTTTTGAACAGCGCTCCCGTTTTCGATGTGGCCGTTCTCTATACGGCCGAATCGGAATGGGTCGGGCCGGCGCAGCCTCCGGCGCCGGTCGTGCGAGCACTCGAGAACAAGCAGATTTTGACGGCCGTGTTGCCCTACGATATCTGGGAGAAAGAAGGGGAATTCAAAAACGGGCGTTGGGTGTATCACAGTTCGTCGTTTTCCTCGGTCATTCTGCCGTCGGTTCGCTATGTTCCGGCGAAGGTTATGGCCCGGTTGGCTGATTTCGCCGAGAAAGGCGGAAAGGTCGTCATTCTCGACCGTTGGCCGGAGGGCTCCATAGACGGCAGGTCAGATCGAGAAGTCTTGGGTGACGAGGTCAGGCTTAAAAAAGCGCCCGGGACAGTTTTATGCGCTCTGCCGGAAATCGGATTGGTTGTGTCTTCCCTAGCGGGCGCGGTGTTGTCTCCGCGCACCCCTGACCTTATGATGTCGCGGAGAAAAGCGGAAAAAGGGGAGTGGTTCCTGCTTCATAATCGCTCGCTGGATGCGAACGTTCGGGGCAGTCTTTTGATCCATAATGCTCAGGGAACAGTCCTGCGTTTCGATGCCGAGCGCGGAAAATATCTTCATTTTCCGTTTTCTCAGACGCCGCGCGGTATTTCCGCGAATATCGACATCCCTCCTTATTCATTATTATGTCTATGGATTGGCGAGAATCTGCCCGCTATTGCAGCCCCGCTTGTTTATGGGGGCAACATTGATATCCACCCGGAATGGCGGGTGGCCGTCATCAACGAGGACGGCCAAGAAGAGAGAAAGCCTGTTGCACTCAGCAAAGGGCTTTCCGATTGGCGGCGCTGGCCTGGCTTCGAAAAATATGCGGGGACTCTTCGCTATCGGTGTTCCATCGACCTGCCCTCCCTTAAGCCGGAAGAAGCTCTGGAGCTGGACGCCGGCGCTGTCGGGGAGATTGCCGAGCTGAAAATTAACGGCCGGCTTGCGGGAATACGAATCGCTCCGCCGTATGTTTGGGAGATTACGGAGCTCGTCCGTCCTGGGCAGAACATAATCGAGGTCGATGTGACCAATACAGCTCAGACACGTTGGACGGACGCCTTTTCCCGGGGTGATGCGCTCAGCGGCCTGATGGGTCCGGTTTCAATTCTAAGGGGAGAGCGGAAATCCAAGTGAAGACAGCTTCCGTGCACGAGTCGATCCCATCGAAAATTCCGGCCCGGTACCGACCCTTCCTGCGCATCGGCACCTGTTCGTGGAAATACGAGTCATGGAAGGGGATTGTTTATGAAAAAGGGAAGAGCTATAGGGCCGACGATTACCTCGCCGATTATGCCAAGCATTTCGATTCCGTGGAGGTCGACCAATGGTTCTGGAGCCTCTTTCCAGCCGGTGTGAAATTGCCCGAGCCCAGGGTGGTTAAGAGGTATGCCGAGAGCGTGCCCGATGATTTTGTGTTCACGGTCAAAGCTCCGAATTCGCTGACCCTCACGCATTTTTATTCCAAGCAGACGGGCGGGGCGGGGGATTTTGCCGGAAAGCCGAACAAGCTTTTCCTCAATAACGACCTTCTGGAGCAGTTACTCGAGCGGTTGGCGCCTTTGGGCAAAAAGCTGGGGCCCGTTATGTTTCAATTCGAATACCTGAACAAGCAGAAGATGCCGTCCAAGGAGGCCTTTCTTGAATCATTCGGCGCGTTTATTGAAAAAGCCCCCAGGAATGTTTCTTACGCTATTGAAACAAGGAACCCCAACTATCTCTCGCCGGCCTTTTTTGAGTTCTTGCGGGAGCGCAAGCTTGGTTTTGTTTACCTCGAAGGCTACTATATGCCGCCCATCGGCCAAATCTTCGAGACGTTCAAACCGGTGACCGCCCCGTTTTCCATCATCCGGCTTCATGGCGGCGACAGGCTGGAGATTGAGACCGAAACTGGAGAAATTTGGAACCGTATTGTAGCGCCCAAGCCAGAGGCGATTCGAGCCGCCGTTCGAATCACTCAGGAAAATATCCGCAAAAAAATCGTCACAACCATCAACGTCAACAATCACTTTGAGGGCAGCGCGCCTCTGACAGTCGAGCGCTTCTTGGATAATTTGGGGTCAAAGCTACTCATTACGCAACAACAGGCAGGAAAAGCACAAAACGCGTAATGAGTAGCTTTGACCCCGAGCTTTCTCCTTGACAGGGGAAACGGATAAAAATTATAATCTTCCTCTCTTTTTCGGAATTTCTATTCATTCATTAATAAGCAACAGCTAAATAAGGAGTAATAAGAAATGGCTGGAGACAAAAAAGCAGATCTGGCGGGACCCGGCATCAGCACTTACCCGGAAGTCGATAAGATCCTGCCCAAGGATTATCAGGCGATTCTTCCGCCCCTGGAGCGGATGAAGGCCCTCTTCGCGATCAAAGAATACATCGAGAAGAACCTGTGCCAGGAGCTAAACCTGACGATGGTCCAGGTTCCCTTGATTGTGGAGCGGGAGAGCGGGATTAATGACATGCTCGACCGGGACGGTTCGCGCACTCCGATCGAGTTCCCCTGCGGGCTCGGACTTGAAAAACGGCTCAATGCTCAGATCGTACAGGCCGCCACAAAATGGAAACGGCCGGCCCTGTCGCAGTTCGGTTGCAAAGTGGGCGAGGGCATTTGTACAGATATGCGGGCGGTGCGCAAAGACTACTTCCTCGATCATGATCATAGTGCCTACGTCGATCAATGGGACTGGGAACGCGTCATGACCATGGACCAGCGCAACCTGGACTTCCTGAAGGATATCGTCAGGAAAATCTGGAAGGTCATACGGGGGGCCGGCAAGCATGCCCAAGAGCTCTACCCGCAGCTCAAAACGAAGAAGTACCCTGAGATACCCGAGGAGCTCACCTTTTTGACGGCTGAAGAGATCCTGGACATGTTCCCGGACCTGCCGCGCAAACAGCGCGAGACCCAGGTGCTGCAGAAATATCCGGCGATTTTCATTATCGGGGTCGGGTATCCTCTCAAAGACGGGTATCCGCACGAGATGAGGGCGGCCGATTACGACGATTGGATCACGGACACGTCGAAAATGACTAGAAAGCCGACGCGCGGGCTGAACGGCGACATCCTGGTCTGGAACCCGGTCACACGCCGGCGGCACGAGCTGACGTCGATGGGGATTCGCGTAACCAAAGAGACGCTGGTCAAGCAGCTGGAAATGGCGAATCTGATGGAGAACCTCAAGCTCCCTTATCACCAGGCCATCATGAACGACAAGATTCCCCTGAGCATCGGCGGCGGGATCGGGCAGTCGCGGACCTTCATGTATCTGCTGCGGACGGCGCATTTAGGCGAGGTCACAGTTTCGGTCTGGCCCAAGGCGCTCAAGGACATTTGCGTTAAGCACAATATCTTCGTTCTGGAATAAGCGCTCGTCGATTTAGAAGGGCGGCAGGAAGCGAAGCGCCCAAGGGAAGGGGTCTTTCCCTCCAAATCGCTTTGCTAGATATTTTCGACCTTCGAGCTGATGACCCGGCGAAAAGCTCCCACCACAAATGGGTCGAACTGCTTTCCGGCGTCGTCGACGATTTTTTGAAGGGCTTCCCAAGGCTGCATTCCTTTTCGATAAGGACGGTCGGTTGTCATCGCATCAAAAGCGTCGGCGACGGCAATAATCCGGGCCCCCATCGGAATCTCTTTGAACGTTTCGTCCTTGCTGTCCGAGACTTCCTCGAAATACCTATGGTGGGCGAGGACATAGGGGACGACCTCCTTCAGGACCTGGCCGACCTTGGCCAGAATCGAAGCGCCTTTTTCTGCGTGCGCATCCACGAGTTCTTTTTCTTCCGGAGTCAATTCGGCCGCTTTTTGGAGAACTTCGCTGCTGATTTCAATTTTGCCTATGTCATGCAGCAGCCCGGCGACTCGGACGTTTTCGACCTCCGTCCGGGGCAAGCCCATGGCGATGGCGATTTCCATGGCCAGCTCCGCAACCCGGACGGAATGGCCCTTGGTGTAGCGGTCAAAAGAGTCGATGTATTTCGTGAGAATCTCCAGAATTCCGATGTAGGCGTGCTTAAGCTCCTGCGTCTGTCGCTCCTTCTGCTCATAAAGGCTCCCCACCGCATAGCTGGTCAGGATGAGAAAACCTCCCCAAGAGGTCAACCTGAGGATGCTGCTCAAGAGCTGCCCCTTGATCAGGAAGTAATGAGGAAAGACGATGATACTGGAGGTCACTGCCAGGACGGAAAAAAAGGCCGAGAGCACGCCCAGCCGCTTTCCTAAAAAATATGAGGCAAAAACGACCGGCAAAAAATAGAAATTCAGGAGCAGGGTTTTGTCTTCGACAAAGAATGTTCCGAAAACGGCGGCCATGAGAATGATCAAAACCAATATTTTTTCGAAGTGCTTGAGGAGGAATTGTTTTATGTGCTCAAGTGCCATGGGATATTCTCCGTTTCATGCCGACCTCCTTGGGCTGACCTCACCATCCAGCCAGCGAATTAATCGAAATTATACCAAAGGAGGGGGGTGAAATCAAAGAGAATTCACGGGATCGATTCTTCCGATTGACTTTTCTCGGCCGATCGATATATTTATTCTGCAGGGTGCGCCGTCGAGAAGAAGGACGAACGATAGCTTGGTCACGAAATTTAGATGGGATTGTAGGCCGTGAGCCCGATCGCTCATTCCGGAATCGGTCTGCTCGGCTGGCAGCTCGCGGCCTCCCGCAAAAATTTCAAAACGCTTTTTCTATTCTTGTTTGTCGCCAACCTGGCGGACATTGATTATCTGCTGTTTCTTCTCTTTCGGACGCGCCGCTTTTATATCCACCAATACTTTACCCACAACATCTTCTTCGCCGTGATCGCCGCAGCGCTCCTGTCCCTGTTTCTCAAAGCCGGAAAGGAACGGGTGGGGCTCATCCTGGTCGGCGTGTTCCATCTTGTCCAGGATATCTTCGTTCTTGACCGCGGCTGGCCCAAGGGCATCAGGCTTTTCTATCCGCTGTCTTCCAAATTTTTCAACGTCGGCTTTTTCCCCAATCTCCAGCGCGGCAGCCTTTGGCATATGCTTTCCCTTAGGAATATCAGCGTCCTCGCCCTGGAAACTCTCGTGTTTATCGTTCCCATCATCGTCATATTTTGGAAAAAGCTGGGGCAGGAGTTCAGCCGTCGCGACTTCTGGACGATTTAAGGTCGTCAACGCCTGTAACAAGACCACTCAAACTTGCTCTTTTTGACAACCCGGAAGCCGTGTGTTATATAGTTCGAAACAGGAGAGCCCTCATGAAAAAACTCGTCCCCGGGATCCTCATTTTCTTTATGGTTTTGAGCCCTCAGCTGTTTGCCGCCCTGAGCAAACACATCGTCAACTATGATATCAAGGCGACGCTGGTTCCGAACGAAAAGACGGTCAAGGGACAGGAAATCCTGACCTGGCTGAACGATTCCAACGTGCCTATTTCCGAGCTTCAATTCCATCTCTATTTAAACGCCTTTAAAAATAGCCTGTCGACGATGATGAAGGAAAGCGGAGGCCCGCCGCCGGGCAGGACGCCCGCCCAAGAGGAGTGGGGCTCGATCACGGTCCACAAGATCCAGATCCAGGACGGAGCGGACCTGACTCCGACCTTGACCTATATTCAACCGGATGACCAGAACTCCGATGACCAGACGGTCATGAAGGTGACCTTGCCGGCACCTTTGAAGCCCCAGGAGAAAATCGCCCTGACGATCGATTTCACCTCCAAGCTGCCCAAAGTGAGTCGGCGCTCCGGGTATTCCGGCGATTTTTTCATGGTTGCCCAATGGTTCCCCAAGATCGGCGTTCTGTGGAACGGGACCTGGAACTGCCACCAGTACCACAACAGCTCGGAATTTTTTGCCGATTACGGCGTTTTTAAAGTCGAAATCACGGCGCCCGAGAAATATGTCGTCGGCGCGACCGGAAAACGCATTGCCGAAAAGAAAATCCCGGACGGAAAGCGGAGCTACACGTATTACCAGGAAGATGTTCATGAATTTGCCTGGACGGCCTGTCCGGATTTTGTCGAATTTAAAGAGAAATTCAAGCTGGATAACCCGAACGTGGAGACCGAGATGATCCTGCTCGTCCACCGCGCCCATCTCAAGCAGAAAGACCGGTACCTGCAGGCCCTCAAAAACGGCATCGAATTTTACAGCCAAAACTACGGGCCTTATCCGTACGAAACGATCACCCTTGTCGACCCGGCTCCCGGCGCCTTGGTGGCCGGCGGCATGGAATATCCGACGCTGTTCACATCCATGACCACGAGCTGGATGCCGAAGGGCGTCCATATGCCGGAAATGGTCACCATCCATGAATTCGGCCATGGCTATTGGTACGGGATCGTCGGGTCGAACGAGTTTGAAGAAGCCTGGCTGGATGAGGGGATCAACTCGTACTCTGAAGTCAAGGCGATGAGCAAGTATTATGGCGTGGACCGCTCAATGATTGATATCGGAGGCCTGAAGATCGGCGATCAAGCCTACCAAAGGATCATGGTCATCGGCTCGGGGAAGATGGACCCAATCGTCAAGAATTCTTGGGAATATGTGAGCGGCGGGAGCTACAGTTTGAACGTTTATTCTAAGGCCGCGCTGATGCTTCTAACCCTCGAGAAATGGCTTGGAGAGGACGTGATGGCCAAGGTCATGAAGACCTACTATGAACGCTGGAAATTCCGCCATCCCCGGTCTGAGGATTTTGTCCAGGTCGCCGAAGGGGTCAGCGGCCAGGACCTGAAATGGTTTTTTGACCAGGTTCTCCACAGCCCGGACAAGCTCGATTATGGGATTGGTTCGGTGAATTCCACAGAAGTGAAAGCGCCGCAAGGAATTTTTCCGGGAAAAACGCAAGACGCCAAAGGTCAAAGCGAGAAATCCGATAAAAAACCCGTCAACAAAATCTATCGCAATGAAGTCGTCGCCGTCCGATACGGCGACTGGATTTTCCCGCAGGAGATCCTGATCGTCTTCGAAAACGGCGAGACGATTCGCGAAATTTGGGACGGCAAGGACAGGTGGAAGCGCTTTATTTATACCAAACCGGCGCGGCTTTCTTATGCCCAAGTGGACCCCGACCGGAAAATGGTTCTCGACGTGAACTACACAAACAATTCCAAGGTCCTGGAGCCGAAGAAGGCACCTATCTTGAAATATGCCCTGGGCTTCATGACGGTCTTCCAGTCCATTCTCTCCTTCATTTCGTTGTAGGCGGGGAGGGCAGCATGAATATCATCAAGAGCTACCGCCAAGGGATTCAGGAGGCCACGTCCAAGCCGAAGATGGTCTTCGTCCTGTGGATGGTCAATTTCGTATTTTCCTCCGTCGTCTATTTTCTTTTTTCGGCCATGCTCAAAGCGGCGTTCGGAAAAAGTTTGATGGCCTCAGACCTCCTCAAAAAGCCAAACATGGATGTTTTTCTGGAGTTTCTTACGAGCTCGGGGACTGCCCTGGGGATGCTGATCACGAGCGCCTTGATCCTCATCTTCCTGTTCTTGCTGGCCGCTATGTTCCTGAACGGCGGGATCCTGCACACGCTGATCTCTCGCCAGAATCGTGAGGGCTTTGCCCAGGTATTTTTTGCGGGGGGCGGGAAATTTTTCGGACGATTTTTCCGCCTGACCGTCTATTCCCTGATTCTCTGGGTTCCGGCCGTCCTCCTGTTTATGATCCTCAGTGGGATCTTGGCGATGATCGCCAAAAATTCGCTAAACGAGCAGGGCGCATTTTATCTGGCGTTATTGAGAATCGCCGTCGCGGTTTTCTTTGTCTTTTTCATCAAGATGATCTTGGATTACGCCAGGATAAAAATCGCCACCCAGGATGCGCGGCCCGTGTTTCGCTCTTTGTTGGAGGCGACCGGGTTCGTCTTTCGCAAGCTGGGCAAAACCCTGGTCCTTTACTATCTGCTCGGCCTGACGGGCCTGGCCGTGTTTCTGGCCTATTGGGGAATCCGTTCGACCTTCTCGGCCAGCTCTACAACCGCTATCTGGCTTGGGTTTTTTATCGCCCAGCTTTTTATCGCCAGCCGGGGCTGGCTGAGGATCGCCTTCCAAGCGGGGCAGACGAAATTTTTTACGCTTGAATATTTCTAGGGTATCGCCGGGACCGATTTCGGGTTTTTTATTTGAAACCGCTGAGGGCGCGGGCCGGCAACGTGATCAGAGCCTTGAAGAGATCGAAGACGGCATGGACAGTGATCCCGACCAGGCGGAAGGGAAGCAACAATAACCAGACCAGGGGATAGAGAACGAGCGCCAGCAGCGCCACGGGCCAGCAGATGACGAGCAATATCAGCCAGAGTAAAAATTTCATCTTCGGTCATCCTCCTCTCATGACTATTGTAAAAGCATGATCATCCGAAAATCAACCTTCATAGATATAAACGAAAATGCGGCCCAAAAGGTTTGCTGAGCCAACACAAAGAAGGAGGTACTCATGACCGTGGAACGAGAACAAAACGTCTATAATGCCTTGCAGGCGCTGGGCATCCCATATACGCGGCATGAACATCCGCCTGTTTATACTGTCGAGGAGGCTGTCAAGCATTGGCAGGGGATCGCCGGCGCTCATTGCAAGAACCTCTTTGTCCGAAACAAGAAAGGCAGCCGTCATTATTTGATCATCGCCGAGCATCTCAAAAAGGTCGACCTGCAGGCCCTGGCCAAAAAGCTGGGAGACGACCGGCTCAGCTTCGCTTCGGACGAGCGCCTGGCGCGCTATCTCGGGGTGCAGGCCGGCGAAGTGTCTCCGTTCGGGCTCCTCCAGGATGCACAAAAGGAGGTGGTTGTCGTCGTCGACGCCGACCTCAAGAACGAGACGCGCGTCAATTTCCATCCCAACATCAACACGGTGACGATCGGCATTTCTTTTGCCGATTTTGAAAAATTCCTTGCCTGGCGCGGAAACCGGGTCGTCTATCTCGTTTTTTGACCAAATTGAGACATTGAGACATTCCGTAAGACCCTGGAGGTAACCATGCGATTGAAAGACGCCTTCTTCGGCATCTCGGAAATCGACATCCCGACCGACGGTTATCCCGTAGAAGGGACTGTTGCCACCGAGTTTTCAAAGTTTATCAGCAACAGCGCCGTTCTCCAAAAAGCCGGCAGGGGTCCGCTAAGACATAAAAAAGGGGTTTTTTCAATAGCCGTTGCCGATGAAAAATGGGCGGATTGGCTCTTGAAATCGGGAGCAAAAATCCCGCAGGACGGCGAATGGGTCTATTTCTGCATTGACAAAAATTCTAGCGGATGCCTGCTCAGCTCCAAGCCGTATTTCCTATATGCGGCATTCCGCCGCATCGTTGAACAGTTTATGGAAGAACAGCTCGCGCGGTTCCAGGGCCGACTTTGGCAGCCGAGCTTTTCCGTCGAGAAATCGACCTTCGACCTCTTCCTCACGCAATACGCCCGCACCCTTCGGCAGTTTGACCGCGAAGGCTATATTCGGGAATATGCCAGGCTGGGATTTACTCATATCGAGGTGAACGCCTTAGCCACGCCCTTTCCTTATGAACAAGGCGTTCCCGGCGAATTTTATCCCGATTTCTACACGTATTGTCCCGCCCTCGACCAGTTCGTGGAAAGCCGCTTGAACCAGGGGATCTATCCTAAAGAATATTTGAGGGCCAACCTGGGTCTTTTGAAAGAGAACGCACGGCTGGCTCTCAAGTACGGCCTCGCTCCGGGGCTTCTCTGTTTTGAGCCGCGCTCCGTTCCGGAGACCTTTTACCAAAAATATCCCACCCTGCGGGGCGCCCGGGTGGACCATCCTTTCCGAAGCTTCAGGCCTCGATATTCGCTTTCGCTTGTCCATCCGGCGGTGCAAAGGCACTATATCGAGCTCATCACCAATCTGATGAGGGAGGTGCCCGAGCTGGGATTCATGGCCGTTTGGTCCAATGACAGCGGGTCAGGGTTCGAGCACACCAAATCGCTCTATGTTGGGCGGAACGGCGGGGCCTACATGATCCGGGAATGGAAGACGGACGAAGACATTGCCCGGGCGGCTGCCCGAAACGTGGCCAATTTCCTGAGAATCCTCCGGGATGCAGCCTCAAAAATCCATCCGGGATTCCGCGTGATCACCCGGCTGGAATCCTTTTACGGCGAGCGCCGCTTCTTATGGCCCGAGCTAAGAGACGGGGTCGATGCGGAAGTCAATTCGCTGTTGGTCGCGGGCTGGGAGAACAACTATCCGCATCCCTTCTATCCAGACATCAAGGTCCTCGGCTCGGGGTATCACAACACCCTGTGGCGCAAGGAAAAGATCGTTGAGAAAGAGCTGCGGTCGCGCGGCAGCCGGAGCTATTTCTATCATTTCTTCAACGTCCACGGCAATCATGAGCCCCTGCTCGGAATCCCGTTCCCCTGGTTGACTTGGGAAAAACTCCGGACCTGCCGGAAGCTCGGCATCCGGACGCTCGCCCACATGGGTGGGCTGCAACCTCCCGACAAGGTTCCCTTTGCCGTCAATCAAGAGGTCTTCAAAGCCTTCCAGTTCGATGCGCGCTTGGATATTGAACAAACGATCTTAAAAATCGCGGAGACGTATGCCGGCAAAGATCATGCTCGCCACCTGGTCCGCGGCTGGAGGCTGATCGAACAGGCCATCCGGCGTTTTGTGCCGCTGTCCCTGTATTCCGGCTTTGGGACGGTCTGGAATCGGTTGCTGGTCAGGCCGCTTGTTCCGAACATCGACCATATTCCTGAAGAGGACAGGGCCTATTACGAAAAATTCATGGTCAGCGCGGTCCACAACCCGAACAAAGTGGACTTGGCCAAAGATGTGCTTTTTGAGTTGATTCCCAAAGAATATGCTCGAACGGCGTTTCGCCGGATCGATCAAAATGTCTGGAAACCCCTGGACGCGGCGGTCGGACTGTTCAAGAAAAAGATGGATGAGTCCAAACGCCGGCGGCAGGATCGGGCGCTGCGGGTCTTTAAAGACCAGCATGAGCGGGCCCGGGCTCTCCGCTGCCTCTATGAGACGCTGCGGAACACCGCCGTTTGGATCTATGCCGTTCATGAATATCAAGAAACCCGCGACGCGCGGAAGAAAATATATTGCCGTACGCTTCTCAACGAGATGATGGAGAGAGAGATCCACAACACGCGCGAGTGGATTCGCCTCTGGCGCGAGGCCTCCGTGGAATGGATGGTCGTTTCAGGTTTCGGGGAAACGCCTTTTATCTACGGAGAAAATTTTATGGAGCTCCTGGAGAAAAAAATGGCCCTTATGAAAAAGCATAAGAATGACGAACCCTTCATCGATCCGAATTATATGTTCCGCCTGGCTGATGACCCCACCTTAAATCAATTGGCGTAAGCCTGTTTGACAGGGGGACGTTGATGAGGACGTCTCGCCGGTAAAACTCAAAAGGGACATGGACCTAATTTTTGAATTAGGTGGGTGTCCCCGATTTATAGGAATGCCTACAACACCCATTTTAGAATTGAGGCGAGGCAACAAGGTCGGTCGGTCTCACTTACCTCATTTTCAGGTCGATGCTGCCGATGCCCGCTTTAATCTCCAGGTCGATGGAGACCGGAGTTTTTCCGTAGACCTCGTTTGTATAAGTATCGCCGCTTTTAGCAAAACCGGAGGCGCTCACAGAGCCGATGCCGCCGTCCACCCGGACCCGGACTCCGATGTTTTTCGGCAAATAAATCACGCCGCTGCCCACTCCGCCATGGACTGACCCCTTCAGATTTTGTGTCCGATCACCCGATAGGTCGAGAGTCAGGCTGCCGACCCCCATGTGGATTTCTATATCCTTTAGTTGAAGGCCGTTCAGGTTGAGGTCGGCTTCGCCGGCGCCCAGGTTCAGCTTCAGCTGGAGAGGGATCTTGTTATTGAGCTCGAGGTCCCAACGATTGCGCGTCCGCCCCAAGGTGATTCCCGACGACTTGCGCTGCTCGATGGTCAAATAGGCTTTTGAGCCGGTTTTGTGATAGCTGACTTCGGGCTCCCAGCGCGGGACGTTGTATTTAAAGTAACCCGACATCAACGCATCGCTCGTCCCGGCCTGGATCTTGAGTTCGCCCGCGCCAAGCTTCAAATTCAATTCGGCAGACTCCGCATTCTCAAGCGGAGTGACCACGGTCTTTTCTTTAATTTCGCCGACACGAACGCAAGCCATGCAAACCATAATGGATATAATGAAAACAACCGACATCGCTTTCCTGGTATTGTTCATGGTTATCGTCCTCCTTCTTTAATGGATACGTGTTTATCTTCGGGAAAGTTCAACATTTAGGGGAGCAGGGCTTTTATCGGGTTTCTTTCAGGTTGACCGCATCGCGCCAGTAGCGGAGCTTCCCCGTTTCCTGGACGTCCGGACTTCCGTCAAAGGCCAATCCCGATAGCCAGGGCTTGCCCTCCATGAGGACCTTATTCTTGAAAAGGGCTTTGGTCAAGTTGACGATTGTGTACCGGAGCCCGTCTCCCTCGAGTGCGGCAAAGAGAAAATCGCCGTTGGTTTCAAAGTCGCCGCAGTGCCATTTTCCGGCTTCATAGGTATATTTGGGGCGTTTGGAGTCCCGGCTCATATCCTGGCGCAGGTCGTTTTTTGCGGCGATAAAATAGCTTTTTCCGCCGACTTCAATCCGGACTCCCTGACCGGCACGGGGAGCGTCCACAGAAAGTAGTCGGACCTGGGCCGCCAGTTTCTGAGGGTCGTCTTTGGCCGGATGAGGAATAAGCACGGTCACGAATCCCACGGTTTCGCGAAGCTCAAAATGCTGTCCGGTGGTCTGGTGAATGGTCATCTCATCCTGATAATGGCGTTTTTGCGGCTCAACGCCTTCGAGCTTGAAATGCGTGGCCGGGAAAACGATGAGCAGGTGCTTGTCCATCGGAAGCGCGCCTGCTTGGGTGCCTCCGAATCCGGCGATGGTGTCATAGACGGTGTCATACCAATGCTCGCCTTGGGCGAGGATCTTCCGGGTGTGCCAGAGGTTGGCCAGCGTGAAGAATTCTTCTTTGAGCGATTTGAAAACGTCAAACACAACAAATATATCGGCCTCTTTGATATAGGTGACCACCCGGTCCCAGGCATATCCCCAGTTGTCGTCGGTCAGCCGCGTGCGGCTGTAATCGAAGTCCGGCAGGCTTAGAAAGTCCACTTTCTGTGTCCGGACTTTTCGGAAGGAGCCGGCGTCTTTTAGGAAATCCAGGATGCCCTGCCCGGGCACGGCTTCCCGGACGCTGTAGCGATATTCATCAGCTTTCTGGCCCATCCAGATTTTTTCGGGCCGGACGCATAGCCGGTTGTGAAAATAGTCCTGCCTGTAATTGCCGAAGGGTCCGCTCGGCATATAATCCCTATAGCCCCCGTCATGGAGAAGGACGGAGCCGCCGGACATAAGCAGGACAAAGCTGTTTTCGTCGGAATGGCCATGGGTCATTTTTTCCTCTTCCACGGGGATCGTATCTCTTAGGTAATCGCGAAAGTTCAGCCCGCCGTCCCCTTCGTCCCTGTAATTGAGGAGTAGGTATGTGGATTGGGGATTCCAACCGTTGCGGAAAACGATCTTTTTTCCCAGGATATCTTCCATGACTTCCTCAGATTGGAACTGCGGCGGGGTCGGGGCGACCGAATCGCCCCCCCAGCGGTAGCAATCGAGCAGCATAAATCCCAGGCCGACGCTTTCCGGCTTCTTGAAATCGATGTATTTGCGGGCGATCGTCGAGGCGGCCCATTTCATCGCAGGGTCTTTGTAAAAATTGGCCGCCGTTTCGAAGAAGACCAGGAAGTGTGTCCATTGCGATTCCCAGTGGGCGTCGCCGAAGTCCGGGACTATGCCCCAAGGGCTGATGAGATGGAGATAGTACTGGGCGTAATAGTACATTTCCGGCGTTTTCAGGAGCGTGTCCATTTTCTTCAAGGCGTCGGCATAGCCCAGCATCGAATAGAGCCAAACGCCGTTATAGATTGTGGCGTCCTCGATTTCCCAATTTCCCCAGTTGTCGTCGCCCAGGGCCTTTTGCTGCATTTCCCAGACCTTGACGTTTTTATGAGTGGGGAGGGCGCGGACCGCCCAGGCTAGGCCTTCCGCGCGGAGGATGGCCCTATTCATCGGGCCCCATTCCTGGGTCCGCAGCATATAGGCCATACTCTCGGCAATCACCGTTTCCACTTTGGCATTTTCTTCGGGGCTGAGCTGGTTGAGGCGGTGGAGAGTGTCGTAGGCGCGGATATAACGCATGACCGTGAAAAAATCAGGAAGCGCCGGCACTCCGTCTTCGTAATCCAGCCGGATTTTCCTGGCCCAATCGGGGAAGTTGGCTCGGAAGTCACCGTAGGTCGTCAAGACTTTCTTTGCCCTCAAAGCATATTCGGGCTTTTGTTCTTTCTCGAAGAGATAAGAATAAATGACGGCCATTTCGAGCAGACCTCCGGGGGGCCGATAACCGAAGACATTTTTTGGGTCAAAGGTCTGTTTCCATTTGCCGATGATTTCGTCGTAGTGCTGCCAGGTCCAGTCGGCGGATGCCTTGGCGTAGGCCAGGTATTGGGCGCGCGGGACAGCTTCGACGCCTAAAACATCGCCCGAAAGCATCATAAACAGAAGCACGGCGAAAATGACATAATAAGCAGTCCTAAGAAATTTTTTAATCATGATTCGTTCCCTCCGCAGGATTGGAAAATCACACGCTCATCATATGAAAAAGATATGCGCGTTTCAACTCGCGACGTATAAAAATATTATGTTTTTTCATTTTATGAGAGGCACGAAACATGGAGTCCGTGATGCTCGCAGCGACCATCAGCGAAGGTTTAGTCTTTTCTCGCCGTCTTCGAGGGGACTCCGTATTCGGAGCGCGAGGACTGTGCGAGCCTCGCCGCGATCTGCGGTGATTGGGAATATACGGCACAGAGCAGGGGAAATGATTCAAACCATGGTGCGAGTTCCGCAGCGGCGAGAAGACGGTGAGAAAACGGCGTTAAAAACCTTCGCGGGAGCAAGAGCATTGCGGACTCCATATTTCATGATCGGCGCCAGATAGAAAATGATCTAATAAAATTTGTTTTCTGTATATAATATGGATGTCCCTATGAAACATTCAGAGAATCGCATTAAAGGCTTGGGCAAGCTCAAGCGCTATGTCGAGGGTTCATTCTTGTTCCAGGCGGAAGAGAAGGCCACCGGCTTCTATTATGTTGAGATAGGCGAAATCCGGGTTTTCAAGATGGACGAGCAGGGCCGGGAGCTCGAGGTGGCACGCTTGGGTCCAGGCGATTTTCTGGGTGAAGCGATCGCCTTTGTTTCGGGACGCTTCCCGTTCTATGCGCAAGCCGCTAAAGATTCCAGCGTTTTTTATTTTGAAGCCAAAGCCCTGTTCCGTCGAATCGAATCCGACCCCGCCATCGCCAGGTTCTTCATCGGTTTGCTCGCCCAAAAATGTGTCGTGCTGAGCAGCCGGGTTGAGAGTCTTGGCCTGCGAACGGTCGGGCAACGCCTTATCCAATATCTGCTGGCCCGGTGCTACGGATCCGGCCATTGCCTCGTCGAGCTGAAGATCAAAAAGGGGGATTTAGCCAAAATCCTGGGAACGATCAGCGAGACGGTGTCCCGGAGTTTGAAACAGATGCAGGAGGAGGGTTTGATCGAAGTCGATGGGCGGAAGATCCATATCCGGGATTGCCAAAAGCTCAGGGAAAAACTGTCGGCCTGATCTTTTTTTGATTTTGACATAAGTCAAAGACTTTTTGACCTCCCCAATTTAGAATGTCATCGTTCTTATTTCTATTTTGGTGCCTCTCGAGCTCTTCCCCAGAATGCGGGAGAGGGGACGAGGGGGAAAGAAAAGCTTCAAAGGAGAAGAAACATGGCTAAAAGAAAGATCATTGAAATAGATCGCGATAAATGCGACGGCTGCGGGCTGTGCACGACGGCCTGCATGGAAGGCGCGCTCGAGCTGGACGCTGAAAATAAGGCCGTCCTCGTGAAAGAGATCTTTTGCGACGGACTGGGCGCTTGCCTTGATGTCTGTCCGACCGAGGCGCTGAAAGTCGTCGAAAGAGACAGCGCGGAATATGACGCGCAAGCCGCTTATACCTATGTCCTTAAAATACGGGGAAAAGAGGCCGCCCAGCAAGTCCACGGAGCGCGGCCGGCGGAAAGAAAACCGGCCCCTCATTTTCAAGGGGGATGCCCGGGCAGCATGGCCAGGGAAATTCCGAAAGATCCCGAGCCGCAATCCGGTCGGACGGTGTCCGGCCGTTCAGAGCTGAGTCAATGGCCCATCCAGCTCCATCTTGTTTCCCCGTTTGCGCCCTATTTCCAAAATGCCGACCTATTGATCGCCGCGGACTGCACGGCTTTTTCCATCGGTGGTTTTCATCAGGACCTGCTGAAGGGGAAGAAGCTTGTCATTGCCTGTCCGAAACTGGACGACACGACCGGATATATCGAAAAATTAGCCGAGATCCTGCGGCGAAATGATGTCAAGTCGCTGACGGTTGCGATTATGATCGTTCCCTGCTGCTCGGGCCTGTATCACATGGTTGAAGAGGCTGTGGCTCTCTCGGGAACGCAGATAAAGCCCATTAAAGTCGTAGTTGGGATCGACGGCCAAATCGCCGCTTGATTTTTTCCGGGGTTTCCGGGGTCAAACCTACTCGTTACGCATCTCGCGATTTTCCTGCCTGATTTTGCGTAACGAGTAGGTTTGACCCCAATCCTCAATTCAGATTGACCGATTCCGCGCCGCCGCAATAGATGCCGTTGAACAGGAATTTGAACGTGCCGTGAGGCTGGCCGCGGAACGTGATCTCGGGACAGAAAAGGACGAGCTTGCCCTTGCCCACCGGCGCTGAGACGACTTCAACACCGCGCCGCAGATACTGATCGCCCCAGACCCAGCCGCTCCGCAACGGATTCGCATTCTCAAACCAGGCCACCGCTTGAACGCCCTTCAGCGCGGCGTCGGGGGTAAGGTCCAGGACCGGGTTGTTGTCGAAGAAGACGTCCAGAACGTCGGGCATCCCATAGGCCAGGGGATTCGTGTTGTCGACGCGCACCTGGAGCACAGAGCCCGGCACATAGAACTTTTGCGAGCCAACCGTTGCCTGCCTTCCGTCCGGAGTTATTTCGACAAGGTGGTTGGCGATCGGCAGCCCGAGATGGTAGCCGAGGCTGGTCGAGCCGGCGATTGTCAGGACCGCGCCGCCGTCTTCCAGGAATTTCTTGATCTGCGGGATGGTTTTCTCCGCCGTGATCCGGCCGATCATATGCCGATATTCCTGTGGAATCGAGTCGGGGTTGAGCTGGCCGAATCCGCCGCGTCCAAATCCCGCGGCTTGGCCGCTTAGGACGGGCGCGGGGATGGCTCCCTCCACAAAAATCAGGACATCATATTTCGCCGAAAGATTCCCTTCGTCCAAAGCCGGGGCGTAGACAACCTCAAACGGGAACTCGAATTGTTCGAGGATCCAGCGGACCCAGCCGGAATCCATGGAGCCGCCATAGTTGTCCCAGAGCCCGACGCGGAGCGGCTTAAGGCGATAGGCTTCGCCCGAAGGCCTGATGTCCGCGGCAGCGATATCCAATCCGAGCTCTTTGGCCGCTTTCGTCAATACCGGGAGGACCGAAGGCTTAGCCGGAACGAAGATCGTCCCGGCGGGATAATTCTTTCCGTTTGCCAGAAACGGCTTTTTTATCCAATAGACCTCCTCGTTATTCTTCAGAAGCCTATTGACTGCGATGAAGGAATCATTCTCCTGATGGCTGAGCAGAAAGCCGGCGGCCTTGTCGGCATCTTGGGCGGCGAAGGCTCCCGCCGGCGGCTTGATCAAACCGCCGATTTCCTGGAAGGGGCCGTCGAAAGCGTCGAGAATTCGGTCGAACACGATGCCCATTTGATAAGCGACGGTCCAGCCGGCGCTGTCATAGGGAGGCCGGGGCGGGCCGCCGGGATAAGCGAAATCATTGGGATGGTCCTGCGGCTCGAACATGGTCATGATGTGGGCGCGGAAAGCCTGAGCGGATTTTACAATGAATGAGCCCTGGGGATAATTTTTGCCGGCCACGGCAAAGTCTTTGGTTGCCCGGTGGACCGTGACTCCGCTCTTGATGAGCGTGTTGACGAATTTGACGGCCGTGGGGAAGTCGGGCTGGTTCGCCGGGATGATGAAGCCCCGCGGATCGCGCTTGGCCGGGTCGCGGAGCATGTCATAATATTTCAGCGCTGCGCCCCCGCCGCCTCTCATTCCGCCCGGGGCTCCTCCCGGTCCTCCTCCCGCGGCCGGCTGTTGTGTCCCTGCGGCGGCTCGCTCCTTTTCGACTTGCGCCTGGAGGTCGGCGATTTGCCGGGGTTCGAAAGTCCACGTGTCGCGGCTGCCTTTGTCGATGGCGTTTTTCCCCATGATAAAGCGGTTATACAGAATCTCCTCGCGCCGTCGCGTGGCGAATTCGAGGATAGCTTTGTCGGCCGTAATCGAATAATCGATGGACTGGCGCATGTGCCACGTCTGCGGCATGATCGGGTAGGGATAATCGCCCTTGGGCAGAACCCGGTCAGGAATAAATGGGATGGTCTGGGGCGTGGGGTTGCCGATGATCTCGGTCAGGATGCCGATGACATTATGGAAATAGCCCGTGCTACGCAGGCCGCCGTTCCACCAGGTGGAATAGCCTGCACCCGATCGCATGATGGCGCCCGGCTTTCCCTCGGCCGCAAACCGCTCGTGCATGGCCAGCCCGAGAAGGTCGGTGCCGATGGGGACGAGGGGATCGAAGTAGTAGTTGAAGGGGTCGCGGAAGGGCGGGCAGAAAAGGACCGTGCCGGCAGGGCCTGACTGATGGTGGTTGTAGAGAAACTGCGGGTGCCACTCCCGATAGAGCTGCCGGCTGACGGCCTCGGTCTCGGGCTGTGTCACCATGTAGAAGTCGCGGTTGTTGTCGTGGCCGACGTATTTTTGGTAGAGCCGAGGCAGTCCGCTCATCGCTCTTTTCTGCGGGTCCTTTTCCCTCATATACCAGTTGGCGGCGAGCTCCAGGCCGTCGGGATTGACCGGCGCGGCCAGCAGGATCACGTCGTCCAGGATGCGGAGCGTTTCGGCATCTCGGCCGTTCACCATTTGATAAACAAGCTCCACGAGCTGCTGGGAGCCTACGATTTCGGTAGCGTGGAGGCCGCCGTCGATCCAGACCACGGCCTTCCCCTCGGCCGCCAGTTTCTTGGCTTCGACGTCAGTCAGCCCCTGGGCCAGGGCAAGCCGCCGCGAAATCTGCTTGTAGCGGTCGAGGTTCCTCATGTTTTTGGGCGAGGTGATGATGGCCATGATCATCGTCCGGCCCTCGGCGGTCTTGCCGATGTCCTGGAGCGTCATGCGATCGGATTCCTTGTCCAGCTTTTTCCAGTAGGCGACAAGCTGCGTATAATTGATGAGCTGATAATCGTCACCGATGTTGAAACCGAACTGCTCTTTCGGGCTGGTGATTTTTCCCTGGGCCGAAGCCAAGGAAAACGCGAATAGTAAACAGAGGGAGAGAGCCAAGAATTTTTTTAGGGAATTCATGCGCACCTCAGAGGAACATTTTCTTGAACACGTCGACCAGGCCGAGGGCGTAATCCACTTGCGTCAGCGGCGCCTTGCTTTTCTGGGCGATCTTGGTGAAGCGGCCGTCTTTGTTGCTGTCCTTGGTGACGATGAGGCAATCGGCGAAAGGAGCGACGGCATCGATCATCCGTTCGTTATCGCTCCCCGCGGGACCCCGCGTGGCCTCTCCACCGACGTGCACGGCAATGATGAGAATCTTGTTTTTCTTGCAATAATCCAAGAGTTTTTTCAGCCGTGCTTCTTCTGTATCCACGGTCAATCCCGAGGCGCCCATCCCTTTCAAGCTGGCACCGATGGCGAAGATGACCGTCTTGTAGGGACTTCCCTTGGTGAACTTGGCCGTGTCTGTATTGATTTCCACATGGAATCCCTCGGCGGATTGTTTGCCGCCCAGGCCCACGCCGGCCTGGAGCATTTCCACGGTCGGGACGTCGCAGTAGTCATACTTGATGCCCGCTTCCTCCATGACAATATTGAGCGCGTTGACATCATTGCTCTGCCCTGCGGACGTGGTCAGCACGGGCAGTTGAGCTTTTGGCGGCGCCTGAGATGAGCCTGTTTGGCAGAAGAAAGCAAACATTCCAACCAACAAAAACAGGATTGCTTTTGTTTTCATATCTTGTCTCCTCCTCGACGCAGGATTTTTTTGTCTTTCTATCTCTGGGGTTCCGGCTCTATCAGGACGTCGGTCATCCGGACGGCTTTCTGCCATGTCTGAGAATAGGGCTTGCCGCGTCCCCGGCTCCGTTTTGCGTTGTCATAGAAGCCGAAATGATTATATTTCACGAGCAGCTTGTCTCCGAGATCCCACCACGCATCCACCACCTTGGTGGCGTTGTCCAGGCAGTACTTGGTCAGGAATTCCCGGGCTTTGACTGGGCTCTTGGCATAGAGGTCCTGGGCCTTTTTATCGATCTCGGCGGTCCTCTGGACGGCGCCGGCTTCGTACTCGAGCTGCGATTTCTTCACGTCTTCGATGGCTTCGGCATAGATGACCTGTGTATGGAAATCGACGTAGTCGAAGGCCCAGCGAGCCGAGCCGCGGTTGAACTCAAAGTGATCGCCGATGCCGAAAGATTTGGGAAGGTCGTTGATCCCGGCATAGAGCGGCACGTAGCAGGACGTGTCCTGAGGGCCGAACGCCAGCCACTCGATCCCTCCGATCGGGTCGGGCAGCCACCCTCGGCACTGCACCAGGCTGGTGTATTCGACGTTGGAAACCCCGATCAGCCGCGTGTTCCGCCAGTAGTTTGGATTCTGGTACGGACCGCCGCGGATGCCCTTGACGGGGTCGAAGATCGTCCCGTAGCTCTTGTCTCGGGTCATGTTCATGACGTCCTGGACGGAGATCTTATTGTCGGGCTTAACCGAGAACGGCAGGTCCATGTTCTGGATCTCGGGGCCGAGCTTCAGCGACGGGGCAACGATGTTGAAGAACCGCCATATGCGTGACGCCCGACCCTGGCTGCTCATGGCGCTTCCCTCGTGCGGGGAGTAGGCCCGCTTGAAGCTGAAGGGTTTGCCGCTGGCCGGGTCGTAGAGCTTCTGCTCGACGGCGAAGGAAATGACGTTCGGCGAAGCCATGAAGAAATCTTTGTTATTGAGATCGATCTCGCCGATGCGCGATTCGTTCGGGCAGACGCTCACGTTTTCATCGGGAATGCGCTGGGCGCACCAGACGGCGCCCGGCTTCCCAGTCTCCGGGGTCCACAATGGCCCCGCGGGCATGATCTCGAAAACCCAGACTTCGTTAGGGTCGGATACTGCTAACATCTCGCCGTCGTCGTTGAACCCGTAGCCGAATTTCTCGGCGGCATCGCCCATGATCTTGATCGCCTCGCGGGCGGTCTTTGACCGCTCCATGGCGACGAGCGTTAGCATGGTGATGTCGAACTTCGCCGCGGGCGTATTATTGACCAGCTTGCGGACCGTGCCGATCGTCGATTCCGAGATCGCCACCTGGTTTTCGTTCATGTAGCCGAACATGCCGCGATGATAGGCAAAGGTGTGGGGGATTTCCTGGATCTCAAGGCCCGCGAAGTCCTTTTTGTAAAGCTCCCACTTCAAGCCTTCTTTGGGCGGCCAGGTCTTGTACTGGTTGATGTGATAGATTTTTCGCGTGGAGCCGAGCTTGTGGTCCGCCGCGGGAATATGGCCCCAAGTCCAGTCGCACGTCCCGCAGTCGCAGGTATGGGTGGTCATGGTCGAGCCGTCCACGGACGCCCCTTTCGCGATCATGATGACCGTGCACGCGTCATGGCCAAGGTCCACCATGAGGTCATCTTGGGCCCTGCCGGCATTGCGGGGGCCGATGAATGCATAAGCGCCAACGAGCAAAAGGGCTGTCAGCAGGCCGATGAATGGCCATCGTTGTTTTAATAACATGTTAGTCCTCCAACCGTAGTATAAACGGGGTCAAAGCTACTCATTACGCACATTCCCCATCTGATTTATGCGTAACGAGTAGGTTTGACCCCATTTTATTTCTCTGCTTCCGTATAAACGTCCATCATCCGCACGGCTTTTTGCCAGACCTGCGGCAGAGCCTTGCCGCGGGCCCGACTCCTTTTTTCTGGATCATAGAAACCGAAATGATTGTATTTGACGAGCAGTTTGTCGCCGAGATCCCACCAGGCCGCCACGACCTTGTTGGCGTTGTCCAGGCAATAATTTGTCAAAAACTCGACCGCCTTGGTCGGGCTTTTCGCATAAAGCTCCTGGGCCTTCTTGTCAATTTCTGCAACTCGGGTCAACGCGCCGACTTCCCATTCCTGCTGGGCCTTTTTTATATCTTCGATCGCTTCCGAATAGGCGATCTGGGCGTGATAATCCGTATAGTCAAATGCCCAGCGGGCCGAGCCCCTGTTGAGCTCCCAGTGGTCGCCGATATTGAACGATTTTGGCACGGCGGTGACGCCGGCATAGAACGGCATGTAGCACGATGTGTCCTGAGACCCCCAGGCGAGCCAAACGATCCCGCCGATGGGAGCGGGCAGCCAGCCCCGACATTGGGTGACCGTCGTGTATTCGGCTCCTCTTGTCCCGATTGTCCGCGTCCCTCCGTAATAGTTAGGGTTGGCATACGGGCCTCCCCGGATGCCCTTCACAGGGTCAAGCGCCGTCCCCTGGCACTTGTCGCGCGTAAAAGTCATGACGTCCAGGGCCGAAATCTTTTTGCCCGGCTTCACGGAGAAGGGCAGGTCCATGTTGGGCGTTTCGGGCGGCAATTTTTGGGACGAGGCGACGAGGTCAAAAAAGCGCCAGAGCCGAGACCTCCCTCCGCTGGTGGCCGCGCTTCCCTGGGCGGGCGAATAAGCCCTTTTCCAGCTGAAGGGCTTGCCGCTCGCCGGGTCGTACAAACCGTTTTCCACAGCGCAGGAGAGGACATTCGAGGATGCCATGAAGAGGTCGGGATTGTTAAGGTCGACTTCGCCGATGCGGGACTCGTTCGGGCAGACGCTGACCTGGTCATCGGGGATCCTTGCGGCGCACCAAACGGCGCCCGGCTTTCCGCTCTCCGGCGTCCACAGCGGGCCGACGGGCATGATCTCGAAATCCCAGACTTCTTTCGCGTCAGCCACGGCCAGCATCTCACCGCCGTCGACAAAACCGTATCCATATTTTTCGGCCAGGGAGCCCATAAGCTGAATGGCTTCTCGCGCCGTCTTCGACCTCTCCATAGCCAGGAGAGTGAGCATGGTGATGTCCATTTTTGGGGCCGAGGTCGAATTGCTGATCTTGCGCTGGTTCCCGATCGTCGATTCACCGAAGGCCAGCTGCTGGTCGTTCATGTAGCCGAAGACACCGTGGACGTAGCCGTAAGTGTGGGCCGGTTGGGGAAGTTCCAAGCCCGCATAATCCTTCTTAATCATATCCCATTTCAGCCCTTCTTTGGGCGGCCATGTCCGCATCTGGGAAATGTGGTAGATCTTGCGCATTTCGCCCGGCTTATGATCGGCGGCGGGCACATGGCGCCAAGTCCAGTCACAGATGCCGCAGTCCGCCGTGTGTGTAGCCATGACCGACCCATCGGTGGAGGCATCCTTTCCGACCATGATGACCGTGCAATTGTCGGAGGGAATATCGACATCAAAAGATTCAACGGCTTTATTTTTTAGGGAAGGATTAGTGCTTAATGAGCTTATAAAGAGGATAGAAATGGCTAATAAGAAAAAAATCGACGTTTTCTTTATTGACATCTCTCAACTCCAAATTCTAGGAACACATTTTGAATCCCCAAAATATCCTCAGCTTTTTATTTCAACTCTATTGCTCGTCCGAGACTGATACAAAGTGATTCCCTTCCATTTAGGAGAGATCGAAAAGGGAAATGATCCGGAGACGGCCGCAGCGACCATGGAGGGTTTAGCCTTCCCGAGCCCTCATTCGAGGGCAGCCGGCTCGGAAGAAGCCGGCCGGACACTCTTGGACGGAAACCCTTGGCAGGGGTTTCCTTCCAACGGTCGCTTCGCTCCCTGCCTTCCTTCCAAGGAGCATCTTCTGATGAATTCTTGCGGTGACATTGAGATCTGTTCTGGAATAAAGACTCGAGCAGGGCAGGAAACCCCGCCCCGCGATCAAGGAGGGTTCGGGAACGGCATGAAAAATCCGGATGGGGAGCGAGGCCGTTTCCGGATCGTTTACCAGACGATTTTTCCCCGTACAAAATGGAAGAGAACCAATAAAGTTTGTTTCTCACTCGTAATAAACGCTTTTCGGATCGGCCTTCGCCGGATCATGAAAATAGTGTCCGACGCCGTTCTGGACGAGGTCCGCATACCGAGGGATGCCCTGAAGCCGGATGGCCTGGCCCGGGTTCTTCTTGGAATATTGACGCATGATTTCGAGAGCTACGGAGCAATGTTGGCCGACACGCTTCTCCATCGGCCACCCCTTCTCGTCATACGGGACGAACAATTTTTTCTTTTTGGATAGGCTCAGCAAAAATGGGTCCTTGCCGTCCAGAAGCAGTTTGACCGTTTTGGGTCCGGTCGGCTGGTCGAGGAAGGGGATGGGAGCTTCCATGAGGAAGGGAAGCGTATCGGAAAAATCGCCGATCTCTCTGTGGGAAAGGCCATGGAATCCGGAGGGAGATGGCTCGACATGGTTGTCGAAGCCTTCCATGGCTTTGACGGTCATCGCCGTCAAGGTGGCGATCTTCGCAGATTTATCGGGCGCGACGATGCAGTTCGTAACGGGAAACATGGTCTCCGCGCCATGCATGTCCATGGCGATATTCACTTTGTCCTGCCTCATCATTTGCATGGCGGCGTAGGTCACGCGTTCCATAAGAGCGCCGTGGGGCCGCCCCGGCCACGTGCGGTTGGTGTTCCGGATATCGAGATAGGAGAGAAGCTGTCTGTCGGGATAATGGATGTAGACGTCCGGGTCGGGCCACTGGTCGAGCGGAGAGGCGTCACGATTGCCCATCCGGAACTGCATACGGCCCCATTCGGTGGGGATATCAAAATACAGCGGATAGCCGTCGCCGGGCTTGGTGTTGCGGCTGGCGCTGCTGTTGAATTCCGGGATGATGAGGAGGGTCCCTTTTTCGACGACTGCGTTCTCGATCATGATGATGGTCGCCAGCAGCCCCGCCGGCTCGTTGGCATGGGTGTTGGCCATGACCAACACTTTCCCCCCCGGCTCTTTGCCTTCGAGGATGAAGACATCGGCGTCGGCCATCGTCCCTTTCAAGCTGGGCACGAATTCGCTCAGCTTGATGACTTTTGTCACACCGGGGCCGGCAATAATTGGCATTCGAAAATGCCGATGTTTATAGAGAGGAATGCCTCCGAGAATGCTCACGGCCAGAAGGATCAGGACCAGCGCCGATTTGATTCTCCATTCGCGGGACATTTTTTTTCTTCCTTTTTTATTTGAGGCGCAGGATGCGGAGCAAGAGCGGGACCAGGACCAGCAGGTAAAGGATCATATCGTTAACGTTCTTTTTTTCGTGGATAAAGTTCCAGATGAGCATCGCGGCGACGTAGGCACTGATGACATAATAGAGGATCATGATCAGGGGCATGGCATCTCTCCTCTACATGCTCCACCGGACCAAAAAGGCCAGTTTCGCGCTGAAGACCACCATCAGGATGCCCACGGCCGTGATCACCAGCCAGGGAAGCCAGGTTGTCTTCAAGAATGACCAATACGAGCCTTTATATTCAGAGACCATGACGCTCAGCCGTCCAATCAAGGCCGTCGGCGGCAGGCCGTCGCCCAGAGGCCAGAGCAAGCTCAGTCCGGCGATGGCGACCGTCGCATGCAGGCCGATCGAATCGAAAAACCAGATGAGGGGAATGCCCAGGATGGCGGCGGCGCCGTATGTGAGGACGCCTTCGGAAAACGGAATGATCGCGGTGAGCAGGATATAAAGAAGGATGAGCGGCGTGCTGATGACGGCAAAGGAGAGCAGGCCTCGGACTCCCGTCGCGGTCATGATCTGCTGAAGCATCCCGACGACGATCATCGTGGCCAGCAACGGCAGCAGCCGTTTCATGGTGTCCCGTGATAAGGTCAAGACCTTGATTTTCTTGGGGCTGACGAGAAGCGCCACAAGGGCCGAGATGACAAACTCCAGGGGCAGCCCGAAAATAGGCAGGGCAAACGGCCAGATCCTCGAGGCGACGATGAGCCCGAAAAAGACGAGGAACGGAAGAATAACCCGCCACCAGGTCATCCCCTTGGGGGCTTCGGGCATATTCTGGAGTGCTGTCTTGAGGTCTGCGGCGCTTTCTTTTTTCCAGCCCAGGACGAACAGTGTGAATGTCCCGAGCAGCAACACGGGAATGCCCAGGGTGAACTCAAAGCCGACATACGGAATGGCCGTCCCGGCGCAGAGGATCATCGCCCAGATGTTGACGGGCGGAGCCGCCGCGCTGAGCCCGGCCCAAATGAACATCATGGCAGCGACCCTTTTTTGGGGAACGCCAAGAAATTTAAGGGCCATAGCCACGGGCGCGCCGACCACCAACAAGGAGACGCTGCCTGCCCCGGTCAGCGCCCCGGGGATGAGGACGATGATCATCAATATGAACAGGGCGATGAGGCGCTTGTTGTGAAAGAGTCGGATCGTGCCGCGGACCACGTAATTCACGCCGCCGGATTCGCTGATGATGGCCATGAAAATTGTCGCCGTGGAAAAGAGGAGCATGACATCCAGATAGGGGAAGCTGCCCTCGATGAGGTGGCGGGGGAGGTCGGCGATGGGTGGCGTTTTGACGAAAGCCCCGGCGATGCCTCCGGCCAGAGCGGAGGCGAGAATGCTGAGCTCAACAGATAATTTCTTCCACTTCGCCGCCGCGTAGGCGGCGACCATGACCAGCAGGATGATCCCGACTTGAAAAGTCATGCCTTAAGCCTAGCGGACATTTTATATTTTGCTTTTCCCAATAGTCAAGCCTTTGAACTCGCTCACGTTAGGAAAATAAGAAATTCCTGAAAATCGCTATCCTTCATCTCGAGCCCGGTTCGATGGTCGGTCTCAAGGAGCCGGATAGGACGCCGGTCATTTCGACCGGCACTTCTGGATCAAAGATTCCACCGCGCTCAATTGAGCGGGAGAAACGCGGCCGGCAAACTTTTCCTTGAATTTGATAAGCGTCTCTAGAGCTTTTTCCTTGTCGCCGGCATTGAATTGGGCCAGACCCATATGATAGAGCGCCGGTGCGTAATCCGGGAAAACTTTCAGGACGCGTTCAAAACAGGAAATCGCTTCCTGGGGCTCCCCGCCCTGAAGATACACTGTGCCCAAGCCGTTATAAGACCAGACATCCGCGGGGTCGATCTCAACGGCCTTCCGATAATGACCGAGCGATTTCTGGTAATCACGGGTATCTTTGGTTTTGAGGTAGATCGAAAGATAGAGGTTCCCCAGGTTCTGATAGACCACGGCATTTTCTTTGTCCAGGACGAGGGCTTTCTCAAATGCCCCCAATGCCTTTGGAAAATCTCCTTTGTTTGTGAAGGCGAAGCCGAGAGCATTCCAGCTTTCCGGGTCATCCTTGAGAGAGGCGTTACCGCCTACGGTGATCAGGCGGATAACGTCATCAAACCGCCCGGCCTCGTTTAGAAACGTAATGTAGTTCGACAGAATTTTCAGGCTGGCGGGCAGGACGCTCATCCCTTTTTCCAGAATCCGGAGGGCGTCATCCATTCTTCCCTCTCTTTTATAGATCCCGGCCAGCATGGAATAAGCGATATCGATATCCTCTCTCTCCGCGAGGATGCGAAGAAGAAGCTCGATCGCTTCTTTTTTCCGGCCCTTGTCATAAAGGTTCACCGCTTCGTAAGATCTTGTCTGGTAGGGAAGAAGAGTCTTGATATCGTCTTTGGGGTCATATTTTTGCTTTTTAGGGCCCTGCGGGCCGGCCAGATAGCCCAGGCTCCTCAATTTCTCCAAGGACTGCCGGTCGAGCCGGCTTTGACTCCTGGCATCATCGACGGCGGAGCGATTTCCGATCAGCTGAGAGAGCCTGGCCCGGTACTTGTTCACGTCCTTTCCCGCGATCAGATTTTTCAGTTCGTCGAAATCTTTCTCCATATCATAAATCTCAGGAATCGGCGATTCGATGAATTTTTCAGAATCCTGGAGATAGCCGGTAAGAGGGGCCCATCCTAAACTGTAATGAGGGTATAGAGATTCGAAATAGACGGCCCGATTGGGGAGTTTTTTGCCTTTTATCGCCGGCAGGAGCGAGATCCCCTCGAGATTCGGCGGCTTCTCGATTTTCAAGAGCTCACAGACGGTCGGAAAGATATCCGTGTGGACAGCTTGCTGGTCCACCTTTCCGGGTTTCAACCCGGGGCTGCAGATGATGAGGGGAACCCAGAGCGTCGAATTGTAGGCGAAATATCCATGGGTCTCTTCTCCGTGCTGACCCAGGGATTCTCCGTGGTCTCCGGTGAAGATGATGACGGTGCTGTCCATGATTTCTTGTCCCCTGATATAATCGAGCAGCTTCTTCAGGGCGGAATCGACATAGGCCACTTCTCCGTCATAAGGCCGGTCTTTATAAAGGGTCAGGAACGGCTCCGGGGGCTCATAGGGATAGTGAGGGTCATAACAATGAACCCAGAGAAACCAAGGAGAGGCTTGACGCCCAAGCCACTGGAGAGATCTTTCCACGACTACCTCGGCTTTTCTCTCCCTGAAAATCTGCCTTTTAGACTTCCGGCCGTCAAATTCATCATCGTAAACATCGAAGCCCTGGTTGAGCCCGAATCGATGGTCAAGAGGAAAGCCCCCGACAAAGGCAGCCGTGGAATAGCCCTTCTTCTTGAGATGCTCGGCCAGCGTTAAAAGGTCTTGGCGAACGATAAAATTGCCATCGTCGTGAACTCCGTGCACGAGAGGAGTCGTTCCCAGGAGAATATTGGTATGAGAAGGAAGAGTGGTCGTGGTTTGGGCGAAGGCCCTCGAAAACAAAACTCCCCGTTCAGCGAGGATGTCGATATTCGGAGTTTTGATGTGCCGAGGGCTGTAGCTGCTCAGTCGATCGGGCCTCAAGGTATCGATCGTGATCAACAGCAGGTTGAATTTTCCCTTGGGATTTTCCCCGGAGACAACACGAGAGGCGGTCAACAAAGCGCACAGGAACGCGACCATCAACAGACCACAAATAAAGAAACGGGTTCTTCGCATCGCTGCTAGAAATATATCGCCGAGCGATGAGCGATGTCAACAATCTGAGCTCGGCTGAACAGGGCGCGCCCGTGTTGACCCATGTTCGTATTTTCATTATATTACTCCGCGCAACCGCCATGCCGACCGTTCAACAAAAAATCGCGGCGCCTATCCTTGTCATCATTTCTGCAATCGGGCTGCTCTCGTTCGCGGCGGCCTGCAAAAAGCGGCCGTCCTCTCACGGAATTCTCTTGGCCCAGATCCAGGAGAACCTCCGCAGCCGGCTGGACAAGGCAGAAATCCCGCCGGAGGTTTGCGTCGGGGACGATCTTATCCAGGCCTCGACGCTCGTGTGGGAATTTTATCGGGGCCGTCAGTATCAACCGGCCTGGAGCCGCAAAGGCAGCCTGCTTGCTCACGTCGAGTCGTTGCTTTTCGCTATCCGGGCGGCCGAACAGGAGGGCCTTTTTCCATGGGATTATCACCTCTCATCAATCCTGGCCAGGGTGAAGGAATTCGTGCGCATTTCGGGCGGCGAGCCTCGACAGTTGGCCCCCGTCCTGAGCGACCTTGAGCTTCTCCTGACGGATGCGTTTTTGGTTTATGCGACCCACCTGGCGCAGGGAAAAGTCAATCGTGATGCCTTCGAGGCGGAATGGGATGCGAACTGCCGCTCCATGGATGTGCTTGATCTTCTCCAAACATCGCTGGCTTCAGGCCGCGTTTGGGAGAATCTCCGGAACCTTCCCCCCCAACATGCCTATTATGCCGACCTGAAAAAAGCTCTTATGAGCTATCGAGACCTGGCCTCGAAAAACGACTGGCCCCGGGTCCCGGGCGGTCCTCCGCTTCAAAAGGGGGATAGGGGCACGCGGGTGGAAGCTCTCAGGAGGAGATTGCTTCGAGAAGGCTTCGACGGCCGTCTTCAATCGAAGCCCAAGGACCTCTTTGACGAAAGCACGGAACAGGCCGTCTGCCGGTTCCAGGATAAGCACGGACTTCCGCAGACCGGAGTGGTCGATGAGCCCACGTTCAACGCACTGGCGGTTTCTGCGGCAGAGCGCATGCGCCAGATCGAGGTGAATCTGGAACGGTGGCGGTGGCTTCCCCACGACCTCGGGCCAACCTATGCCGTTGTCGATGCGGCCAGTTTCGAAATGTTCGTGGTCGACCGCGGGCAAGAGGTCATGGCCATGAAGATTGTGGGGGGGATGCAAGCCTGGCCCACGCCGGTTTTCAGCAGCCGGATGACGGATATCGTCATCAATCCGTATTGGTATGCTCCGTCACAGGTCCTTCTCAAAGAGCTGATCAATTATATGAAGGCCGACCCGAATTATCTGACCAGCAACAAGATGAAGCTGCTGCACGGCTGGGGGAAAGAAGAAGTCGAGGTGGATGTCAAAACGCTCGATCTCGATGCGGTCAACGCCAAGAATCTTGATTTTTATCTCCGCCAGGATCCCGGCCCCCTGAACGTCCTGGGCCGCATCAAATTTTCGATGCCCAACAAATATGATGTTTATCTCCACGACACGCCCTACCAGTCGGACTTCGGCCAGTTCACCCGGACCTTCAGCCACGGCTGCATCCGAATCGCCAAGCCCGTGGATTTTGCTCTATTCCTTCTCCAGGATCCGGAGCGCTGGGACGAGGAAAAGATCGCCGCATGTATCGACCAGGAAGTGGAGCAGACCATCCCGGTGAAAAGGCGCCTCAATGTCCACGTCTTTTACGGCACGGCCTGGCCCCTGGAAGACGGCAGCGTCCAATTCCGGCAGGATATCTATGAGCAGGATAATCGGGTGGCCGAAGCGTTGCACCAAAACCCGCCCAAGGTTCTCAAGATCGCGGTCCCTTCTTTGAACGGCAAACAACCGGTGAAAAAAGAGGCGAGTGTGGCGGGCGATGAGAAAAAGCGCGATGATCGCTGAGAAAGCGCTAAAGATCCGGGCGGGCGAATTTCGTTTTCAAAAGAGCTCTTCAAAAGACATTTTTCTTTTCCGGAGTTCCGTCACGAGCCTTTCTTTTTGTTTCCGAAAAAAATCGTCGGTCGAGGCCTCGGTCAGGCCCAGACGCGCATAGAAACCGCGAATCATGTCCATATAATTCATCCGGTCGATTAAAACCTCATCGACTTTTCCTTCGAGCTGGGCGACAAGCCTTTCCGGATTACCGGGCAGGAGAGGGCCGATAAACGCCTGCGTCTTGATTCCGGCGCTATGGAGCTTGTCCAAAGCTTCGATCCGCTCCTTGATGGATGAAGCGCGGGGCTCGAACGTTCTCGCTAGTTCCTCGTTTTCGGTTGCGATGGTGAAGGTGAATTCGATTTCTTTAAACTGCAGGAACACATCCAAATCGCGAAGGGCTAAAACCGATTTTGATTGGACATGGACGGGAAACTGAGCGGCTGCCAGCTCGATCAGGCATTGCCGGGTCAGCTTGTATTTCGCTTCCAAGGGCTGATAGGGATCGCAGACCGACGCGACCCAGACGATTCCTCGCTTGGCCCGCACCAGCTGCTTTTTTAGAATTTGCGGCGCGTTGACTTTGACATCCACGAATTCGCCCCAGGGCTCGCTGTGGCCGGAATAGCGCGGGATGAACAGCCGGGCGTAGCAGTAGCGGCAGCCGACCTGACAGCCCGTAAAAGGATTGACGCAGTAATCGAAAATCTTGGACTTATTGAGGACGCTTTTGGCCTGGACTTCGGCGACTTTCAGCACGATCGGTTTTTCCTCTGGCTATTGATAGCATAGCTAAGGTGTTTTTTCCAGACATCGTCACGGGGTTTGTGGATAATCCGGCGCCGGCCGGCCTCTAATTAGAGAATCGTCTCCGATTCTCCAGGTGGCAGGGGTAAGATATCGCTTATTTCTTAGGAGGCGCCGCCATCCGCTCTTCAATCTTTTTTTGCAAAGCCTGTCGTTGACCAAACGTATCCAGATAGATCTGCAGGTCAATAATTTCACTGGCAAGGGCTTGGGCGACCCAGTTAACGGCCTTCGGCCCTTTCCCTCCCTCTTCGCGAAAGCCCGGAAGACCGAGCTTGTCAAGGACAAAATCACCTAACACCTGTTCGATGACCGGGGCGAAGACTCCGCTTGAATCTGGCGTGGCCACAAGTTTGGTCACGGCGAGCATCCGATTGAATCGGCGGAAAAAGACGGAATCGATCGTCTTCGCCTCCCGGGCCTTTTTGGCCGCGATCATCATCTCTTGAAGACGCGGCTCGAGGACTTCCGTTTTTCCGCTCTGAGCTATGTCGCGCAGGTGGTCGAGGAACAAGTCCAACAAGGCTGTTCCGGTCACGAGCGAGATCTGCGATGAATCCTTTAATTGCACCACCGGCGTTTCAGCACGCGGGTTCAGTGCTTGCGCATCCCGGCCGGGTCTTGCCGTTTCCTGGGCGGCCCATCCGCCCAGGGCCGCGAAGAGGATCGCTCCGACGATCAACAATTTTCTAGCCATGTTAAACCTCCTTGAATTTGTCTTTGAATAATGAGAACGCCCGCTCGATTGTTTTATCGCCAAACAGGATTTTTATTTTTTGTTCGAGGCTGTAGCGCGGCACGAGTTTGGCCCCCGGCGAAACGGCTGGCTCTCCCCCCGACGTCGCACCGCGGGTCGCGAAGGTAAGGGCCCTGGACACGATGGCCGTGGCCGGAGAAAAATCCTCATTTGCCGCTGTTTCCGTTTGACGGGAAAGAGACAATGTCCGGAAACCGGGCAGGACATTGAGAGCTACATCGATAGTCCCAAGGTTCGCCGCAGGAAACTGCGATTTGGCTCGGGTGAACCACAGGACCGCTGAGATGATTACAACTGCGCCGACTGCAAGTCCGAAAACCGGAATCCATGCCCGTCTGAACAGGCTGGGCGCGAATTTTGTCCCCTTCGACCGGATCCGGCCGGCAGCCTGCAGGCGCGCTTCGAAATTCCGGGCGCGGAAACGGCGGAGTCCGTCTTCGGTCTCACGGTGAATGATTTGCCGGACCTCTTCAGGCAGGTCATGGAGGCGCTTCCCTGTGTCCTTTTCACTCATGGTATTCCTCCTTCATGGCGGCCGTAATCGCCCCTCGGGCCCGGTTGAGCCGTGACATCACGGTGCCCTGCCGTATCTTTAGAACCCGGCCCAAATCTTCGTAGGAGAGGTCGCCGTATTCACGGAGGACGAATACCTCTCGCTGTTTTTTGGGCAGGCTTCGAATTGCGGCCTTGAGCCTACGAAGGTTTTCGTTCGCTTCGGAAACCGTATCCGGGGTGAGGGGATCGGCAGCGGTGCCGGGAACGACATCTGCGAGGTCGATCGGACTCCGCCGCATCCGCCTGAGGTGATCGAGGCAGGTCGTCCGGGCGATCCGCAGTAGCCATATCCGCAGGCTGCCAGGCTGGCGGAGATCGCCGGCTCGGGCAAACGCTTTGAGGAAGGCGTCCTGGCATAGGTCTTCGGCATCGGCGACGTTCCTAGAAAAGCCCAGGCAGACCCGGAAGACGTCCTCCCGGAAACTTACGAGTTCACGGAAACGCCCATCGTCTGGTGCGGTCATATCCATGGCTCCGTCATGTCATACAGAAGACGTTCTCGAGGCAAGAATATTCCATTTCTTGCCCAGGCTCAACCAAAAAAAGCCTTGATTTTCGGCCTTCATCGCGATAAAAATGAAGGCAAGAAAATCGGCATTCGGATAAGCATCTTGGCGCAAAAAAGAGAATCGCAGGCTATCCCGCAGGGGGACAAGAAGATCATCCGCGGTTGGGTGATGTATGACTGGGCCAATTCCGTATATCAACTGACCATCGCCTCGACTATTTTTCCAATTTACTACAACCAGGTAACGCGGTCGGGGAACAATTTTACGGTGGATTTCTTCGGCCTCCCGATCATCAACACCGTGCTCTATTCCTGGGCGATCGCCGCGGCCTATCTCATGGTGGCTTTGTTCTCCCCACTGTTTTCGTCGATCGCCGATTATACGGGGCGGCGCAAAGCCTTTATGAAGATGTTCACGTGGATTGGCGCTCTCTCCTGCGGCGCCCTGTTCTTTTTTGACAAGAATACGATCGAACTCGGAATCGTCGCTTTTTGGCTGGGGACAGTCGGATACGGCGGGAGCATCGTCTTTTACAATTCTTTTCTTCCCGTCATCGCCAAGCCCGAGGACCAGGACCGGGTGAGCGCCCGGGGCTATTCCATGGGTTACTTGGGCAGCGTCATCCTTCTGGTCATGAACCTCATCGTCGTCCTGAAGCCGGACTGGTTCGGCATCAGCGACAAGCTCCTGCCGGCCAAGCTGTCCTTTTTGTCCGTCTTCCTGTGGTGGATCGGCTTCTCTCAGATCACCTTCCGCCGCTTGCCGAAATACACGTTCGGCCACCGGGCCAAAGGCAAGAGCGCTCTTTTCGGCGGATACAAAGAACTCCGGCTCGTTGTCCGGCAAATCAGGAAGCTGCCCCGTTTGAAACTTTTCTTATTTGGGTTTTTCTTTATCATGATGGGACTGCTGACGATCATGTTTATGGCCGCTACCTACGGTGCAAAGCAGCTTCGGCTGAGTGAGGGGATCCTAATTTCCACCATCCTGGTCATTCAGATCATCGGCATACTCGGGGCCTGGCTTTTCGCCAGGATTTCCGGACGGTTGGGCAATATCCGGGCCTTTAGCCTCACGGTCATCATTTGGGTTCTGGTCTGCATCGGGGCCTATTATATCCGCGATGCCGCAGGATTCATCGCTGTGGCGGCCTGCGTCGGCCTGGTCATGGGAGGCTCCCAATCGCTGGCCCGTTCCACCTATTCCAAGATGCTTCCGGAAACGGAAGACCACACGTCCTTTTTCAGCTTTTATGACGTCGTGGAAAAGTTGGCCACGGTCGGCGGCACGTTCAGTTTCGGGATCATCGAGGCGCTGACGGGGAACATGAGAAACTCCGTCCTGGCCATTATCGCATTTTTTGCAGTCGGGCTGGTGTTCATGCTTTTTCTTTTGAGACGGCGCGACGTCCCCACGGTCTAGCTGTAGGCCGCTGGATTTGACAATTAGGGACACACACTGTGTGTGTCCCTAATTTCGTCCCCAATTTCGTCTAATTTCGTACAATTTGACAATCGATTTTCTAGGTGATAAAAGCAATAACAATGAATTTTCAAGGAGGTCTCATGCATCCAAATCACCGCGCTTTTCTCTATCGCCATCGCCGCGCCATCTTTGTCGTCCTCATCGCCTCCCTCGCCGTTTTTTGGCAGATCGGCTGCCGGCCGGCGCAGAAGGCCGAGCCGGGTCCGAAACCTCCGGTCGCCGAAAAGATAACAAAAGAGCTGACCATCCACGGCCAGACCCGCATCGATGAGTACTTCTGGCTAAGGGAGCGGGAGAACCCAAAGGTCCTGGATTATTTGAAGGCGGAAAATGAATACAAAAAGGCCGTGATGAAATATGCGGAGCCGCTCCAGGATACTCTTTATAAAGAGATTGTCGGACGGATCAAGCAAACCGACTTGTCGGTTCCCTATAAGGACAACGGCTATTTCTATTACACGCGTTATGAAGAGGGAAAGGATTATCCCCTCTACTGCCGGAAAAAGGGAAAACTCGAGGCGGCGGAAGAGGTCATGCTGAACGGCCCGCTGATGGCCGAAGGCCATGGCTTTTTTGCCATCGGAGGCTGGTCGGTCAGTCCGGATAACAAGCTCCTCGCTTACGGCGTCGATACGGTCAGCCGCAGAAAATATACCCTTCACTTCAAGAACCTCGCGACGGGTCAGGTCCTGCCGGATGAGATTGCCACGACTGGCGGCTCGGCCGCCTGGGCCGCCGATAATAAAACGATATTTTATACGGCTAAAGACGACACAACGTTGCGCCCGTTCAAGGTCATGAAACATGTCCTGGGCACCCCCGCGGCCGCGGACGCTGAAATCTATATGGAGAAGGATGAGACATACGAGATCGAAGTCTACGTGTCCAAGTCGAAGAAATATTTGATCATCGGCTCGGGCAGCACCTTATCCGATGAATACTGGTTTCTGGATGCGAACAATCCCAACGGCAAATTCAAGGTCATCCAGCCCCGGCAAAAAGACCTGAAGTACAGCGTCGAACATTTCAAGGAAAAGTTTTTCATTCTGACCAACGATCAGGCCAAAAATTTTCGGCTGATGACGACGCCGGTCACCAAGACAACTAAAGACAATTGGACCGAGGTCATTCCCCATCGGGCGGATGTTCTTCTCGAAGATTTCGCCATTTTCAATAATTTCCTGGTCCTGCATGAGCGGAAAATGGGCCTGCCCCAGCTCCGGATCATCGCCTGGGCCCACAAATCCGAGCATTACCTGGATTTTGGAGAAGCAGCGTATACGGCCGGTTTGTCCACGAATCCTGAATTCGACACGGACGTTGTGCGATACAGATATGCATCTCTGACCACTCCCAATTCGACATTCGATTACAACATGAAGACAAAACAAAAGACACTCCTTAAACAGGAAGAAGTGCTGGGCGGCTTCGACCCAAAGTACTATCATGCAGAGAGGCTCTATGCCACGGCCAAGGACGGAGTCCAGGTTCCGATTTCGCTTGTCTACCGGATCGGATTTGAGAAGAACGGCCAAGGTCCCTGCTTGCTCTACGGCTACGGATCATACGGAGCGAGCACCGACCCGGGCTTCAGCTCGGCCCGGTTGAGCCTCCTCGACCGCGGTTTTGTCTATGCCATCGCCCATATCCGGGGTGGACAGGAGATGGGGCGCTGGTGGTATGAAGACGGCAAGCTGCTCAAGAAGAAAAACACATTCACGGATTTCATCGCCTGCGCCGAATATCTCGTCGCGCAAAAATTCACGCGGCCGGAAAAGCTCTTTGCCATGGGCGGCAGCGCTGGCGGCCTGCTGATGGGCGCCGTGGTCAACATGCGGCCGGATCTTTTCAAGGGCGTGGTCGCCGCCGTTCCCTGGGTGGATGTCGTGACCACGATGCTCGATAGTTCCGTTCCCCTGACCACGAGCGAATACGATGAGTGGGGGAATCCGAACAACACAGAATACTACGATTACATGCTGTCCTATTCACCCTACGATAACGTCGACCGAAAAGCTTATCCGGCGCTGCTGGTGACGACGGGATTGCAGGATTCCCAGGTCCAATACTGGGAGCCCGCCAAGTGGGTGGCCAAGCTGCGGGCGATGAAGACGGACAAGAATATCGTTCTTCTCGTCACCAACATGGAGGCTGGGCACGGCGGGGTTTCTGGACGGTTTCGGAGATTGAAAGAAACGGCGCTCCAATATGCCTTCATGCTGGACCTGGCTGGGATAACAAAATAAGAAAGACCAGGGATGACTATCGCTCCCCATTCGGGTTTTTCACGCCGTTCCCGAGCCCTCCATGGTCGCTCTAGCCATCCCTGGTCTTTCTTAGATTAATGAGTTATTTAGGAGGAAACATGAATCTTAGATTTTCAATGTTTTCTGTCGTGGCAACAGCTTTGGCCTTGATTGCATTTTCATTCTTGGCCATTAAGACCCAGGCCGCAGTTCCCCAGGAGACGATGGCGCAAAAAGAGGCGCGGATGAAATGGTGGACTGAAGCGAGATTCGGCATGTTTATCCATTGGGGGCTTTATGCCCAGGCGGCGCGCCACGAATGGGTGAAAAATTATGAGCATATCAAGGACGAGGACTATCAAAAATATTTCGATGTCTTCAATCCCGACCTTTACGACCCAGCGGCATGGGCGCGGGCGGCCAAGAACGCCGGCATGAAATATTTCGTCATTACCACCAAACACCATGAAGGGTTCTGCCTCTGGGACTCGAAAAACACGGACTACAAAGCGACCAAGACTCCCTACGGCAAAGACCTGATCAAGCCGCTCGTCAAAGCCATGCGCGATGAGGGGCTGCGGGTCGGCTTTTATTATTCGCTCCTCGACTGGCACCATCCCGAATACACGGTCGATCGCTATCACCCCATGTTCACCAATGCTGAATTCCGCGAGAAAGCCAAGAACCGAGACATGAAAAAATATGTGGAATATCTGCACAACCAGGTGCGTGAGATCTTGACCGAATTCGGCCAGGTGGACTGCCTGTTCCTGGACTATTCCTTCCCCGGGAAAGATGGGAAGGGGAGGGACGACTGGCAATCCGAGAAGCTCCTGAAGATGATCCGGGAGCTCCAGCCGAACATCATCATCAATGACCGCTTGGATTTGCTCGATGTGCCGGGCGGCTGGGATTTCCGGACGCCCGAGCAGTTCATGCCGCGCGAATGGGTCAAGATGAACGGCCTGAAAGTGCCCTGGGAGACCTGCCAGACCTTCTCCGGCTCATGGGGGTATTATCGGGATGAAGCGACCTGGAAGAGCGTCCGCCAGCTTGTGGTCATGCTGATCGAAACGGTGAGCAAGGGCGGCAACCTGCTGTTGAACGTCGGGCCGACGGCCCGCGGCACCTTCGACCTTCGGGCGCTGGATCGGCTCAGCGGCATCGGCGAATGGACGAGGCTCAACGGCCGCGCGATCTACGGCTGCACGGAAGCACCGGAAGGTTTCGGGACGCCGGCCAACTGCCTCCTGACTTACAATCCGCAGACGAAGCGGATGTATGTCCATATCCTCGAATGGCCGATGGGAGCACTTTATCTGGATGGGTTTGCCGGCAAGGTCAAGTACGCCCAACTTCTCAATGATGCTTCTGAAATCCGTTTTTCCGAGGTCAGCAAGACCGAAGTTGGATTTATGCCGGGAGACAGGAAAGAAGCTCCCAGCCAGTCCATCCTTCTCAGGATCCCGGTCCAGCCGCCTCCGGTCACCGTCCCCGTGATTGAACTGTTCCTTAAATAAAAGGAAAAGAAGGCGCGCATGAGATTTTTTAAGAAAAACAGCCTGATGCAATTCTGCGTTGAAGAATAAATGGGGGACACACACTGTGTGTGTCCCCTTAAAACTTTCTTCCTGTTATTTTTTCAATTTTTTCTATAAATTTTTCGTCGCCCAAAGGTTTAGCATTGATCGCATGAACTCTGAAAGTTTTATTTTCTATGTCGTCTTCTTTCTGATTGAGATATTCATTCCAATTACCAATTTCTCCGGTCATGAAATTATCGGATATTAGTTCGTCTATTTCGCCAAATATGTGCGCTCTCGCGCTGGACCAAGGATAAGCTTCAGCCTTTTCTACGATTCCAGCCCGAACGGGATTAAGTTCTATATAACGAACAGCTGCATAGAGATATTTCTCGTCCATTGGATATGATAAAAATCTTCCCTGCCATAAATAGCCTTTCCAGCCTTCTCGACGGTTTATTGTATACGAATATTTCTGATGAGCCAATGAAAATCCTTTGACAAAACTCTTTTCATCGGCAGGGACGGCGATAAAATGAACGTGATTGCCCATCAAACAATATGCCCAAAAATCGATTCTGGCCTCTTTGGCATGCCGGGCTAATAGCCTTAGATACACCTTTCTATCTTGATCACAGAAGAAAACTCGTTGGCAGCGATTGCCACGCTGGATGATGTGGTGCGGATATCCGGGAATTACGATACGGGCTCTTCTTGGCACGGCGAGTTAGGCTATTTTTCCTAGCCTAACTCATAGACGGCAAAATGAATCAGCATTCTCATTGGGGACACACACTGTGTGTGTCCCCATTTTCTTTACAGTTCTTTGACGTAAATGTTCCGAAAATACGGCGGAGAGATGCTGTCGTGGTTCTGGAGCCCGATATAGCCCTCGAGCGCATAATCCTTGACCTTTCCACCCGGCTTGGCATCCCAGTCGAGGATCAATTTCCCGTTCAATTCGACCTTGAGGTGTTTGCCTTTGAACTCGATTTTGAAATGGTTCCATTCGCCGGTCGGCAGGGAGGCAGTCATCTTCGGCGCTTCGACATCATAGGCCGCCCCGGTCGCATGGATTCCCTCGCCCGCGTCATAGATCTGGATCTCGAAGGAATGATAGATGTAGTCGTCGCTGGTCGGGACTTCGGGAACCCGGATAAAGATCCCCGAGTTCGTCTCCTTGGTCGAGCACTTGAAGTCGCACTCGAGAATGAAATCTTTATACTTCTTGCCGTACCAGAGCAGGCCCATGCCACCCTGTCCTTTGAGCACGCCCGCCTTCGGATCGACCTCGAAGTAGCCCGGGCCGTAATGGTTCCAGCCGTGTTTTTCGTAGCGGCCGCCGGCCTTTCGAAAAATCTGCTCGTAGCCTTCGTAATACATGATGCTCTTGACGTAGTCGATGCTTTTCTTGATGGCGGGGCTAGGGTTGGCGGCCTCTTTCTCGGCTTCGTATTCCATGGTCAGAAAGCCGTCATAGTCCTGGAGGGTCAGCTCGGCCAGGATGTCGTGCATGTTCGCTTTGCCGCTGCCCCACGGGACGTCATCGGTAGCCGGCGGCGGGCCGTAGCCCGTGCGATCTTTCAGGTGGGTATCGATGATCCGGCCTTCGAGGAGCCTCAACGCTTCGAGCGGATTGTTCATGCCGCGCATCCAGTGCCCGGTGTCGGCGCATGAGCCGATGCGCTCATCGCGGCCCTTGACGTGGTCGTACACGGTCTCGGGCTTGGCATATTTGTTGGCCTCAGGATGGTTATGGATGGCGATCTGAATATTGTATTCCTTGACCATCTTTTCAAGGAGCGTGAAATCGTCGTCCGCGGGCTCGGTCACGATCGTCCGGAAGCCCATCTTTCGCGCGAAATTAAAGACCTTTCGCATGCTCTCCTCGGTCTTGCCGATGTCGCAGACTCCGTAGGATACGATAGAAATGCCTGCTTCCTTGAGCTTGTCTTTGATTTTGGCCTGCTGCTCGTCAGTCAGGTTGTCGTCAAACTTGACGTTCGGGAATTCCGCTCCCAGGGCCTGCCCCGGATACGCTTGGGCATATTCCACGCCGAGTTCTTTGAGTTTTGCCAGCGTCTCCAAGAAACTGAATCTCCGGTAGGACCAGCACTGCACGGCGATGGGAAATTTCTTTATCCGGACATCTTTATAATTCGTGCTCTCGACTTGTTTTTGGATCTCGGGCGAAAAATGGCGGATCTGCGGCGCCGCCGCCTGCTGGGCGTGTGTAGTGTGAATTACAAGAAACATCAGAAAAGGAATAGCCACCAGTAGAATTAAAGATTTCTTTCTCATCTAATCCTCCTGTTATCACGCTAAATAGTTGTCATTGTAAGCAACAATGCAGAGTGGGTGGCGCCGACCGGGGCGCCCCACGCCCGCTGCGAAATACCATGTGACCTCGGAAAAGGATTATGTCAGGAATGGATGAAGCGACCATAGAGGGTTTAGCCTTCCCGAGCCGCCTTCCGAGGGTACCCGCCTTGCCGGGCGCCGAGAATGTTTGAGCTAAAGTAATCAATAATGAACCCCACAATGTGGACAAGGACTTTTTTTAAAGCGATTATCTTTCATGCGAGAAACGCAGGCGCCGAGAAAGGCGCACTGAGGGAACGGCGTTAAAAACCCGAAAGGGAGCGAGGCGATTCCTGACATCATCCTATTTCCCTTTAGGGTTCCAGGTCCCCTTGGCCACGGCCGGCACGAACGTGTCGAGACCCGGCGGTGGGAAGGGGATGGTGGTTTCTTTTTCCGCACTCATGTAGGCCGTCATCAACAGCTCCGTGACATTGACGCCGTCGCTGAAATTTTCTTCCGGCCGCTTGCCCGCCAAGAACGACTGGACCATGTGGCGGTTTTCGGCGATGTAGCCGTACTCGGTCTCTTCGTTGGCCACTACCGGCATGAGCCCGATCTCGGCATTCTGTTTTTCGACCAGGTCTTCGCCCTCTTTGCCCATGACGTTCCGGCTGAAGAAGACCTTGAGCCCGGAATCCAACGTGTTAATCTGCAGAGAATATTCCGGTCCCAGCAATTCCAAGGTCAGCCGCAGACCGGCTCCGATATAGCACCAGGACGTCGTCGTTTCGACGATGACCTTTTTCCCCTTTTTATCTTTATACTCCACAAGAGACCGGGCAAAATCCTCAGCTGGCCGCTTGAGATAGTCCGTCTTGCCTCCGCTGTTCTTGGCCAGGATCGCCGCGTAGTGCGGCTCCTGCCATTTCAGGCAATTCATGTACGCCGTGACGCTGACGGGCTTAAGGACATTGCGCGGCGCACCGGGCGGCGTCAGCATGAACCGGGCCTCTTCGACCGAGTGGCACATCATGTCGTTGAGCACGCCGCCGCCTTGAAGCGTGCCCTCCCAGAACCAGGGCATGTGAGGCCCGCTGTGTTCCTCGGCGGCCCGGGCGAGATAGGGGGGACCGGATATGGCGGCGCCGCGTGCCCATACGATTTCTTTTCCCCTGACGACGGCGGGCGCAAAGACCTGATTTTCCAGGTAGCCGTCGAGGAGCTTGGCCTTCTTGGCCAGCTCGAGCATGCGCCGCGCTTCCTTGACATTTCGTCCCAGCGGTTTTTCGCAGGTGATGCCGACGAGCTCGCCCCTGCCCTTGAGCACCGCCTGGGCGATTTCCTCAATGACCTCGACGCGGGTATAGTTGGGCGCGCCGATCCAGAGGGCGTCGATGGCCGGGTCGGCGATCATATCCGTTATCGACTTATAGGGCTTTGCTTGGCCGACCTTGAGTTTGCGCGCCAGGGCGACGGCTTCACCCGCGCGTTTTTCGTCCGGGTCGAAAATGCCCAGGATGTCCGCGTCCCGGATGCCGACCCAGGAACGGATGTGAAAACGGGCGATGAAACCGCCTCCGATAATCCCGATGCCCAAATATTTCTTCTTCATTTTTACTCCTTCGACCTTTTAAATCCCCCCTTATTCCCTAGGGGGGTAGGAGGGTTAATAACGATTAAAATCTTAATTCTTCTCTCCTCATCTTAAATCCCCCTTGATTGGTCAAGGGCGTAGGGGCGACATGTTTGACCTCCCCCCTTGATTGTCCAAGGGGGGTTCGGGGGGATTAATAAATTTTGAATCTTTATTCTTTCCTCCGACCTTTTTATTCTTCTCTCCTAATCTTTATGCCGTTGTTTCAGCCGCGGCTTTTTTCTCCCTGAAAAGGAGGACGAACACCAGAGCACAGAGCAGGGTCAAAGCCGTCGGCACGAGAAACACATTCCGCCAGTTCGTGACGCCTTCTTTGGTGAAGAGCGATTGGATCCATCCGGAGAAATTGCTCCCGATAAAACGCCCCAGTCCGAGAATGATGACGGCGATCAAGCCCTGGGCCGAGGCGCGGATATCTTTGGGGGCGATCGTGTCCACGTAGATGAACGCCGCCGTAAAGAAGAAGACATAGCAGAATCCATGCAGAGACAGGGAGGCGACGACCAGCCAGGCCGGCGTGCCGATGACAAAAATGATGTAGCGCAGGGGCCAGGCCAGCACTCCGATGATCATCGTTTTCTTAATGCCGTACTTGGGCAGGAAATAGGGGAGCAAAAGGGCCATAACGAAGATCTCGGCGAACTGAGCGATCGTCATCACCAAAGAGATCCTCGTGTTGCTGACGCCGATCGCGGCCGAGGTGAGGAATGGCGCCGTTAAAATGTAATAGAACTCCAATTCTGTGGCCACGATAAAAGCGATGATGGTGAAACTTAGGAAACCTTTGTCCTTGAGCATCTTGAGGGCTTCCAAGAAGGCCCACGACTTAGCGGCTTCCTTGTTGGGCGGCGTGTGCGGAAGGCCGAATGAAAAGAGTCCCATAACGATCGAAAAGAGTCCGGCCAAAAAAAGCATATCGCTGCTGCGGGCGATGGCCGGGACAGAACTGGCCAGGACGCGCCAGCGCCAGAGCACGACTCCCGCCGCAATCCAGCCGATCGTTCCCCAGACGCGGATCTTACCGAAATCCTTATCCGATTTTTGAAGGTTGATGAAGGCGATGGAATTCGTCAGAGCCAGTGTGGGAGCATAGATCAGAAAGTATATGAGCATAAGCCAAATCATGGCCGCATAGGATGTGGTCGCAGAGCAAACCAGCAGCAAGACGCCGCCGGCCAACTGCAGAATGGCGAGCACCTTTTGAGCGGGGAAGTACCTGTCGACGAGCTGCCCTCCGATAAAGGGAGCGATGATTGTCGCCAGCGGAAGGAGGCTGAAAATAAGAGCGTTCTGAGTTTCGGAAAATTTCAGCGGTCCCAGAAGATAAACCGCAAGAACCGGGGCCCAGGAGCCCCAGATGGCGTACTCCAAGAACATCATGATGCCAAGGCGGAATTTTGCGTTCATGCCCTCCTTCCTTTTCATGAAGAATTCATTGGGGATGGCTAAGCGAAGCCAAAAATATATAAATTCGAGGGCTTTGTCAATAAAGGGCCGGCGATTGTTAGAAATATCTAAAAAGTGACAGCCGGTGTTTGTTTTTGATTAAAATTATGAGGTTGGGTAGTATAATAATTTAGGAGAATATCCGAAGGTGCCGGGTCAATCTTTCGGGAAGGACAGGCAGTATAAAAAATTGGGACATGTCAACAAATTAAATCGCCCTCTGAGCCAATGAACAGAATCCTGAGCAAGCATCGATTTGCTTTGATTTGCCTGGTATTGGCGATAGCCACCTTGGCGGTCTTCTGGCAGGTCCGCAAATACGGTTTGGTAAATTATGATGACGACAAGTACGTCTCCGCTAATCCGCACGTCAAAGCCGGACTGACCCGCACTAGTCTGACCTGGGCTTTTACGACAGGATATGCTTCGAATTGGCATCCGCTGACCTGGCTGTCGATGATGCTGGATATTCAGTTATTCGGGACGAATGCCGGCGGATATCATTTGACCAGTTTGTTCCTTCATGTCATCGCCACGCTGTTGCTATTCGGCGTTCTTAACCTAATGACCGGCGCAATATGGCGCAGCGCCTTTGTAGCCGGCTTGTTTGCCCTTCATCCGCTCCATGTCGAATCCGTTGTCTGGATATCGGAGCGCAAGGACGTTTTAGGTGCGCTGTTCTGGATGCTGACAATGATGGCCTATGTCTATTACGTCAGGCATCCCAGCAAAATTCGTTATTCCTTGACTCTACTGCTTTTTACCATGGGCTTGATGGCCAAGCCGATGCTTGTGACCCTGCCGTTTGTTTTATTGCTTTTGGATTACTGGCCTCTTGAGCGGTACCAATTTGGCCGAGCCGTTCAAGATATCAAGAGGAAAAAACAAAAATCCACAAAAGCTCGCACGAAACTATCGAGTCTCATTCTAGAAAAGGTCCCGTTTTTTATCCTTTCGGTCCTGTCGAGTCTTGTGACTTTTCTTGTTCAGCAAAAAGGCGGAGCCGTCGCCACGATGGATCTATTTTCTCTGCCGATGCGATTAATGAACGCCGTGAATTCTTATGTGAAATATATTGAAAAAATGATTTGTCCCGTCCGGTTGGGGGTATTTTATCCGCCTCCCATCCAAGGATTTTCGACCTGGCCGAGTCTTTCCTCAGCTCTGGCACTCTTAGCTGTGTCCATCGCTGTGATCTATCTTGCTCGAAAGTATAAATACGCAGGCCCGGGTTGGCTTTGGTATTTGGGGACGCTTGTCCCCGTGATCGGCCTGGTTCAGGTTGGAAGTCAGGCCTTGGCCGACCGCTATACCTATCTGCCGCTGATCGGTTTGTTTATCATGATTGCCTGGGGATTGCCGGATCTGTTGGCAAAATGGAAGCATCAAAAAGTTGTCCTGGGAGCGGCGGGTCTGGCGGTGATTATGGCTTTGTCGATATCCACGAACCGCCAAGTCGGGTATTGGCGTGACAATGTCTCTCTTTTCGAGCACGCGCTTAAGGTCACAAATAACAATTTCGTGATGAACAATCATCTTGGCCTCGCTTACCAGGAGATCGGCCGCCCGCAGGAAGCGATAGCCGCCTATCAGCAAGCCATAAAAATCAAACCGGATTATGCCGGGGCGTACCATAATCTTGGCATCGCTTATGGCAGCCTCGGCCGCTGGCAGGATGCCATTGAGGCAAACGAGCAGGCCACGAAAATCAATCCGGACGATGCCGAGGCCTACAATAATCTTGGCGTCGCTTGCCTTCGGCTAGGCCGCCTGCAGGAGGCGGAGGAGGCCTTTCAACAAATCATAAGAATCAGGCCGGATTATGTCGGGGCTTATAATAATCTAGGCGTTATCTATCGTGCGCTCGGCCGCTGGCAAGACGCGATCGAAGCCTACCAACGGGCTGTCAGAATCAAACCGGATTATGCCGACGCCTATTATGGTCTTGGTCTTGCCTATGGCAATCTCGGCCGCTGGCAGGAGGCGATTGAGGCCTGTAAACAGGCGATAAAAATCAAACCGGATGATGCCGAGGCACGCTATCATCTTGGTGTCGCGTTTCTCAGAATCGGCGATAAGGATTCTGCCTCGGAGGAGTGTAAAATTCTGAAGACTTTAGATGCGGAAAAAGCGAATCAACTCTTTAATCTGATTAATAATAAATAGGGGCCGCGGAGAAAAGAAGCTAAAAACGCAGCCAGCCCCTCGCCAAAGGTCTTTGGCTATGGTATTTTAAGGGGCGAATATTTTTTATGAGGATATCCCATGCATATTAAGAACAGCCTAAACGTCAAATCGGCCATCGGCTATTTTTTGCTTAGCGCTTTTATGTTCTTCATTTTCTCGATCGCCGCGGCCGGGGCGGAGACAAAAAATTTTTATTATCCCGAAGTCCGAATCGAGGTCCAGATTGCCGCGGACGGAACGTTCACCGTCGATGAATACCGGACTTATGAATTCCAGGGGCGCTTTTCCTGGGCGACGCTCTGGATCGCGCAACGCGTCGAGCGGCAGGGCACCGCCTATAATGTTTCCATCCAAGATTTTTCTATCACCGACGAACAGGGCATTCCGTTGAGAACGGAGATCGGCCAAGCGAAGGGCCGCTTCGAAGCCAAATGGTATTATTCGGCCCGCAACGAGCGCCGCACGTTCCATATTCATTACAGAGCCCGCGGCGGGATCATCAGCTATCCGGAAGTCTCCGAGCTTTACTGGCAGGTGATCGGAGAAGGGTGGGACAAGCCTACTCATAATGCGGTCATCACGGTCCGTCTTCCCGAACCCGTGCCGAACAAGAGCGATATTCTCGTATATGGACATGGGCCGCTCTCGGGCAATGCAGAGATCGTGGACAGCCAGACGGCCCGTTTCACGGCCACATATATCCGGTCCGGCCAATTCGTGGAAATCCGGTTGGTCTGGCCCGCTGGACTCGTCAAGGGCGTTCCCTCGGACCGCCACACGGTGGACTCGATCCGCCGGGAAGAAGCGCAATTCGTCCAGGATACGATCGCCGAAGCCAAGCGCGACCAGGAACGGGAAGCGCGCAACGCAAAGAACCTGCAGCGCGCCTTCTATGCCTGGCTGGGCTCGTTTCTCCTGGTGCCTCTCATCTGGCTGCCCTTTTATATGCATTTCTGGAAAAAGGTCGGCAAGGATTACCGCTTTATGGATATTCCTCCCTATGCCCATGAGCCTGCCTCCAAGCTTCAGCCGGCCCTTGTCGAAGTCCTTTTAAAGGAAGGAGCGGGAATCACGCCGAAGTCGTTTACGGCCACGATTTTCGATTTGGCCCGGCGCGGCTATATCGAGATCGAGGACCGGCTTGTGGAAAAGCGGGGCCTCTTCGGGAGCAAGGACGACTACGAGACGACGCTGACCTTGCGCAAAGAATTTCAGAACGAAGCGACCTTGCTCGGCTACGAGCGGGATCTATTAGAATGGCTGTTCGGCGAGCTGTCCGACAATGCGGCGCAGGCCGGCGCCCGGCAGACCCTCGATGATATCAAAAAATACCTCAAACGCAATCCCCAGACTTTTCAAAAATGGTATCTGGAGTGGGCCAAAGATATCAAAGTCGAGGCGAAAAAGCTCAATTTCATCGAGCCGGCCAGCTTGCGCATGCGCAATATCTTTCTCGGTGTCACTTGGCTCCTTGCCGTTTTGACCCTCAATCCCGCCCTGGCCGTCCTCGGAACCCTCCTCATTCCGTTCATGAAGCGGCGGGCTCAACATTGGGCGCACGAGAATGAGCAATGGAAAGCCCTGCGGCGGTTTCTGGACGACTTCTCTGATTTCAAAGAACTCCCGCCCGAAGCGTATAAATTGTGGGAGCGATATTTGGTCTTTGGGATTATTTTTGGAAACGCCAAAAAAATCATCAAGACGCTTCCTGTCATTCTCAAGGACGAGCGGGCGGCGGCCCCGGTCTGGTACTCTGGCTACAGCCAGGCAGGCTTTATCAGCTCGGGGGGGCTCACCAGCATGATCAGCAGCATCGACCACATCTCGAGCTCCATTCAGCAGGCCAGCACTTCGGCGGCCCATTATTCGTCCGGCGGCGGAGGAGGATTTAGCGGAGGAGGAGGCGGCGGAGGCGGGGGGGGCGGCGGCAGCGCCGGCTAGAAGATCCTATTTCTTCTCCTCGATGAGTTGGATGAGCTTCTTGATGTCCGGTTGCTCGGGGTTCAATTTGAGAGACGCTTTTAGCGCGTTCAGCGCGCTTTGGGTCTGGCCGCTTTTATAGTAGCATTGGCCGAGGGCGTTTAAAAGTCCCGTGTCGCTGTTATAAATCTTGTTCCCTTGAACGAAGCTATCGATCGCTTCCGCATATTTGTCCAAACCCATCTGGGCCCGCCCTTTATACAGAAAATACTGGAATTTGAGGTTGCCGTCATTTTTGATCGTTTCGACGAGATCGAGCGCCTCTGCGAACCTTTTCACTTTCAGGAGAAAATCGGCATATTCCGGGATCTTTTGCAGATAGGAAGGATTGAGGCTGTAGGCTTTTTTATACGTCGCTTCCGCTTTTTCATCCATATTCATCTGGTTATACTGGTAGGCCAGCGCATAATAAAATAAAAAGCTGTTCGCCAGGGAGAATGTTTTGGAAGCGACCATCGGGTGGGCCATCGACTTCTGGGGTGTCATGATAAAGTTTCCCGTCCGCTCATCGAGAATGCTCCCGTTCCGGTCTTTCAAACTCAAGATTAGGTCATAGTAATCGGGGGGGAATTCAGCGGCCGTCAAAGATTGGAAAAAATTCATCTGGGCGTGAAAGGCCTGGGTGTTGAGGGGAACAGACAGCGATTTTTGGTAGGGATTGGCGGGCTTGGACCCCTTGATGAGGACGCTCACGCTCCCTTCCTTCCACAATTCTTCGCCGAGCCCCGTGATATTGTAAAAGAAGAAAATTTGATCGGAGGCCGTGAACGTATTTTTAGGGTCGATGTTCAACTTCCGATTGAGGGCCTGGTAGGGAACGTGGGCGCCTGCCTGGACGTCAGCCATCTTGTAGCCCAAGACGGGCCCGACGAGCCGCGGTCGGCCCGAGTCGGCGGGGATAGCCACCTTTTTTTCGAGGAGGCTGAATTCCTTCCCTGTCGTATTCCTGAGGAGCACGGTCAATTGGAATTCTCCTTCGATTACGGGAAAGGAATCGGCGATACAGATTCCCGAGCTCTGGATCTCTTCCAGCCGGTCGGCGGGGAAATTCAGCGGAAATTCCTTGGAATACTGGAAAATCAGTTTGTCTCCAGCCCGAAGAGTGACATCCACTTGGAAACTGCAATAGTATTGATCTTTTGGCTCATAATAATCGAGCGAAAGTTTTTTGGGAGCCATGGCGAAATCGCAGAAGGCCATGCCGGTCGAGGGGTCGCGGACGACGGCGACGTTCGTCTCGCTGTCCATATAATTCGTCATATATTCGGTGCTGACGAGGCCCTTGTAGTTCAAGAAATGCGTGGCGTAGCTCTCATCGATGGCCTTTTTTGGAGAGTCCACGATGCTGGCCATCCAGATCGCGTTCTCGGGTGAAGGCTGGTACGCATAGGGAATTTCTCCCGGGATGATGGACAGGCAGACCATGGCTAGGTCGGGATAGAGGTCATAGAGTTTTTTATAAAACGCTTCATAATCAAAAGGGTCCATGTGTTCCGAACCGATGATTAGTCGGCCGGGCCCGTCGGTCACAGGATCGTACAGCTTGTATTCACCGCTTCCGCCGCGCTGATAAAAGACCAGGGAAAAATGCGTCGGCATCCCTTTTGCCGTATCGCCGTAATACGACCAGATCTCGCAGGGATAGATCTCGAGCGTGCCGGCAATGTCTTCGGTGCTGATGGGAGGACCGAGGATGATATAGTACCGGCCCTGGTCCGTCATCCAGCCTTCCCTAGCCGATCTTCGACGGAACTTTTTGTTGGCGTCTTCGAAACGCTTGATGTGTTCCTGCTTGAATTCGTTTTCCGGCGTTGCCGGCGTTGGATCGCGCACCTTCCAGAACGTGTCGATAAAAATGTCCCGGTCTCTGTCGTTAGCCAGGGTCATGAAAACGTCTTTTTCCTTTTCGGTGATGATATAGGTTGTGAGCTTGAGCCAGTCTTGGTATTTGGGCGCCAGGTCTTTTAGCTTGACCTTGGTCTGACCCGGATACATCAACAGGGACGCAGAAAGTCCTATGGCCAAAATTGTCGCCGCACGTCTCATTCTCATGAAATCCTCTCAGGATAAATATCCTTGAAAATCATAGGAGAATTCTCAAAAAAATTCCACAAAAAAATTTTAGAATCCAATTTTTTGGACGAAATTCAAGGAATTGGATGTTCCAGGGTGCGCAGAAAATATAACTTCTTGAAAACAAATTAAATACGGCTTTATCTTTTTGGCATGTTTTTTGCTTGTTTTTTTGATAAACAAAATGGAAGTGAAGGAGGTGAAAAAAAGGGATAACGTTAATAAAAGGATTAGAGGCAAGAGGGGAGTGGATTTTTCCACTCCAGGGGAAAGAACAAAACACTCCAAAAATTTAGGAGGGGTAATGAGAAAATTCTTAGTCGTTCTTTTTTGCGCGGTTCTAATGGCTGGCATGCTGTCCGCGCAGGAACGAACGGGCAATATTTACGGCACGGTCGTCGATCGGGACGGAAACCCTCTCCCCGGCGTTACGGTCACTTTGACCGGCCCGCACAGCGGGGCGGTCAAAGTGCAGTCGAGCGCCGAGGGGAGATTCCGGTTTCCCTCTCTCTTCCCGAGCAATGAGTATGTCATAACGGCCGAGCTCCAGGGCTTCAAGACAGCCATCCAGAAAGGCGTTATCGTCAACGTCAACAGCACATCGGAGATCAAGGTGACCATGGAGCAGGGAGCTCTGGAAGAGCAGGTGACCGTCGTGGCCAAGACCCCCATTATCTCGGCTAAAAAGACGCAGATCACCCATACCGTGAACTACGACCAGCTCCAGTCACTTCCCACGGCCCGCGATCCCTGGATCATTCTTCAGATGATTCCCGCGGTCCAGATGGACCGGGAGAACGTCGGCGGCGTCGAATCCGGACAGCAGGCGAGCTTTATGAACAAAGGAAGCACTGCCGGAGAATGGACCGTTGACGGCATGCAGACCACGGACCGGAACTCGGGCGGGTCTCCCGGGTACTATGATTTCGACGCCTTCGAGGAAATGAACATCTCGACGGGCCAGATGGATGTCGAGCACCGGGACCCCGGGATCGTCATCAACCTCGTCACCCGCCGCGGCGGGAACAAGATGAGCTTGGGCGGACGATTCTACTACACGAACGAGCAGTTCCAGATGAAGATCAGCCCCGCGACGCTGGCAGATAAGGGAGTCGGCGGCTACAACCGGGCCGTTGACCTCAAAGATTTTGGGTTCAACGCCGGCGGCCCAATCTGGAAAGACAAGATCTGGTGGTGGGGCGCTTACGGAGTCCAGCAGATTCAGACGCTCAACCTCGTCAACATCCGGGACGACACCTACCTGGTGAATTACAACGGCAAACTCAATTTTCAGCTCATTCCGGAGAACAGAGCCGAGATCCTCTACCAGGCCGGGGACAAGAAAAAATTCGGCCGCAGCTCTTCCAATTCATTCCCGCCCGGATGGAACCAGCACAGCAATTACTATTTCGGAAACCCAACGTACAAGTTCCAGGACGAGCAGATGATCGGCGACAACCTGTTTATATCCGCCCGCTACGGATATTCGAACGCCGGCTTTGGATTGTGGCCGGCGAACGATGAGAAGATCGCTAAAGTCGCCTGGTATGACGTCGAGAACGACCTCTATTATAATTCCCAGACCTGGTTCTATTCCGACCGTCCCCACCCCTACGGCGTCCTTCAGGTCCAGTACTTCAACGACAACCTGTTTGGGACGGGCACCTCTCACGAGATCAAGATCGGCGCCGAAATCAACAACAACAATCGCACCTACACCGGCGGCTACCCCGGAAATTTCCATGTCAACACCAATTTTAATAGCGAAACGGTGGACTGGAACGGCGACGGCAAGATGGATGTCGTCAGAGACGCCTTCGGGATCGACATCAAGAGAATCTACATAGGTAGCAACGATGTCCTGTGGCATGACGGCACGGACCGACTGGCATTCTACTTCAACGACACGATAACCGCGGGACGCTTCAACTTGAACCTCGGGCTGCGGGTAGACCGCGCCAAGGCCTGGCTCGACCCGGAAACGACCAGATCGCTTTGGCTTCAACCGGGCGGAAATCAGTACCAGCAGTACTACTCCAGCATCAATACATTGCTCTTCACCGCCGACACAGTAGCCAAGTTGGCACCACTGATCCCGGAAAAGCCTATTCCAGCTATCGAAGCTAAGAAAGTGTTTTGGACCTTCTCTCCGCGCCTCGGCCTGACGTATGACGTCTTCGGCGACGGAAAGACGATCGCTAAGCTGGCCTACTCGCTCTATCCCGGCAGCGGCAACGGATTAGGGCTTGGCTACTGGATGCCCCAAGGGATGTACGGCAGCATGAATTTTTGGTGGGCCGACCTCAACAACGACGGCAAAGCCAGCTACGACGAGCTCTATTGGGCGAACTACTCCGATCCAAATCGGAGCGTTTACAAAGCTTTCGATGCTTCCGGCAATTTCCAGGGGAACTGGGCGCGCGAGAATGGCCTTATGTGGAGCGGCTGGGATATCAATAATCCGCTGGGGCTTTCCCCCTCCACGTCCTACCTTGCCGACGACTGGAAAGTCAACCTGACCCATCAAGTCCTCGTGTCGATCGAGCGAGAGATTATCCAGGATTTCGGCGTCTCCGTGGACTGGAACTGGCAACGGCAGGGCAGGTTCTCTAATTCCCCCCCCTATTACCCCGAAACGTATAATAATCTGCCCGCTTTCCCCGGTCTGAACAACCATGTCCGGACTAAAGATGACTATATGCAGGCAGGCACGATTCCCAGCCAGCTGACCAAACCGGACGGCACGACTTTCGATCCTGGCCAAGCCGCGGGCAAGCCCTGGTACCTCCTGAAGAATCTCCCCGAAACCGTTTACACGCCCTATACAAAGACCGTTATGATGGACCCCGACCGGCGCGATATCTACTGGGGAATCGACGTTGTCTTGACAAAACGCCTCTCGCACAAGTGGATGATGAACGGCTCCTTCACCTACCAGTCGGAGAGACACTACTACGGAGCGAATGGCTATGCGTATACCGGCTCCACTATGGATCCGACAAACCTGTGGGCGTATGAAGGTCAGTTGTACGGCGTCGGCATGGGCGGCTCGAGCGGCAAGATCACCCGTCAATTCTTCACCCGCTGGATGGTCAAATTGTCCGGCCTGTACCAGCTCCCGTGGGATCTCAATGTTTCCGGAACTCTCTCCGGGCATGAAGGGACTTACTACGCCACAACCTTCGGGATTCGAGACTCGACTGTTGTTGGCGCCAGCTCGCGCGAATCTTCGAAAACCATCCCCACCGTAGCTTATGATAACACAGCCCGCCTCCCGAACACCTGGATGATAAACGTGAAGGTTGAAAAGATGCTCAAGCTCGGCGAGACGTCCCGCATGTATTTCTCCGCCGATATCTTCAACGTCATCAACGCAAACACAGCACTCCGGAAATACGATATCGGACTTGGCACGTTCCGCTACACCGGCACGACTCCTGTGAGCTATACCAGTCCCGCCACCACAAGCGGTGTCCTCAACGAGTTGCTGAACCCGCTCCTGCTCCGGCTCGGCATGAGATTCCAGATCTAACGCAAACGCAGGCATAACCGCAGACGCTCAAAGCCCCTCCCGCCTCCGGGCGGGAGGGGCTTTTTTTTGGGAAGCATCTTCATAGGACGAGACGCAGGGTGAGTCCCTCTGAAAGACGCGGATTTTCCCCCGCGAGGAAAATCCGCTCCATGTGCTCGCTCCGCTCTCCTCTTCCTTCCGTCGAGGATCCATGCCCGCTTCGCTGCGCAGGCTTTCTTCGGGACTCACCCCGTGTCTCGTTCTCGACTTGGGAGCATGTGGATGGTGTTCAGGCCGTCCATCGGCTGATCCAGACTACGAAGATGCTTTCATAGTTGGCGAATGCGAAACCGACATAATTGCATATTTTCTGCTCTGCTAATATAATTTTGTCATGAGTTCTCTCGAATCCAAAATAGCCTCAATCGCAATTTTATTTCTTATCGTCCTATCGATAAGTCTGACTGGCAAGGCGGCGGACACTAACCTGCTTTTAATCACCATCGACACGCTTCGTCCGGACCGGTTAAGCTGTTACAGCTCAAAATATGTCCAGACTCCGAGGATCGACGCCATGGCGGCACGAGGAGTTCTCTTCGAGCGGGCGTTTGCCCATGACCCGATCACGCTTCCGTCTCACACGAATATCCTCTTGGGGTTGACCTCTCTCGTCCACGGCGTTAACGAGAACGTCAAGTCCGTCGTCTCCAAGGAATTCGTGACCCTGGCCGAAGCGCTCAAGAATAAAGGGTACGCGACGGCGGCGTTTGTCTCGGCATTTCCCCTGGACTCCCGGTTCGGCCTGAATCGGGGGTTCGACGTTTATGACGATCACTATCCGTCAGTGCTCGGCCCCGGGCTGGACTATGCGGAGCGCAAGGCCGAAAAGACGATCACGGCGGCGCTGGCCTGGCTTTCTCTCCAAAAAGGGAAGTGGTTTTGTTGGGTCCATCTCTGGGATCCCCATGCGCCCTATTCACCTCCCGAGCCCTATTCGAGTCAGTTTTCGCGGGATCCTTATTCGGGCGAGGTGGCCTATGTTGACGCGGAACTTGGAAAACTATTGGATGCCTTAGAGAAAAAAGGGTGGATCGGAAAGACGCTCGTCATCCTGACGGGGGATCATGGCGAATCCTTGGGCGAGCACGGCGAGCAGACGCACAGCTATTTCGCCTATAACTCGACGATCTGGGTGCCCCTGATCATGGCCGGGCCGGGGATGAAAGCATCGCGGGTGAAAGCGGACGTCAGTCACGTGGATATCTTTCCGACGGTCTGCGATATCCTCGGCATCGGAAAGCCCGCGGCTTTGCAGGGAAATTCACTGACGCCGTATTTGAACGGAAAGGCGGGCAAGGCGGCGACGATCTACTTCGAGGCTTTAGAAGCGAACCTCAGCAGCGGCTGGGCCCCGATTCGCGGCATCATCGAGCAGGGGAAAAAATACATCGATTCGCCGATTCCCGAGCTTTATGACCTGGACAAAGACTTCGAGGAGCGGACGAATCTCGCCCAAAAGGTCGATCCGGCTCCATACAAGAAGAGGCTCGAGGAGGTCGAAAAAACCGCGGCTTCGAAGCGGGGCAGCCAAGGCGGCCGGAAGATCGACCGGGAAACGCGGGACAAGCTACGGACCCTGGGCTATGTCGTCGCGCCCGTGGTCCAGAGCAAAAAGTCCTACGGCCCCGAGGACGACCTGAAGACATTGCTTCCCCTCATGCAGAAATTGGAGCAGGCCGCGCAGAAAGAACAGGATGGAAAGGCCGCAGAAGCGGCTCAACTGCTGGAAGATGTCATCAAAACTCGAAAGGATTTTGCGACGGCCTATGATCATCTCTTCCGCGTGTACCGCTCTCAGGGTCAAACCGAGAAAGCGCTCGGGGTTCTCGAGAGGGGAGCCGGGGTAAACGCCGATAAATATGGGTTCGTTTCGGGCTACGGAATCGCTCTCGTCAAAGAGGGGAGGTTCAAACAGGGGGTTGAGCTGCTCACGCGGGCTCTGGGTCTTTTCGATCAAGACGCCGAGGTTTGGAATTCCATCGGCGTGGCCTATTGGAAGCTGGGGGATTTCGAGCGGGCCCTGAAACACCTTGAGCAAGCCTTGCGCCTGGATCCAAGCGATGCCATTTACAACGACAACATCGGCTCCTTGTATGTCGTCATGTCCCTGAAGACAAAAAATCAGGTCGAGCTCCAGAAGGCCATAGGATATTTCCAAAAATCCATCTCTAGAGATCCTTCCTTAGCCTCCGCGTATAACGGCTTGGCCGGCGCCTACAGCATCCTGGGCAAAAGGGATGAGGCTGTATCGAACTGGGAAAAGGCTTTGTCGCTCAACCCGAAGTTCGATTATCCTGCTTTCAACCTGGCCTTGGCGTATTTGGAAAAAGGGGATAAGGAGCGGGCGCTGGAATATTGCCGGCGGTATATTGCCATCAAAGGCAGCACCATGTCTGCCCAGGAGCGTCAGGAGATCGAATCCCTCATCGAGAGATGCAAGAAATAGAAGATCAATAGGAATGAAGAAGCTTTAATAAGCCGTACAATTTGCATATTTTGCCCTTGGCCCTTATAATCTCTTAATGAGGCTTCCCCGGCTGAAATTTTTCTTCGCTTTATGCTTAGCAATCTTATCGCCGAAATTTATCGTCTCAGCCGCGAAAGCCCAATCCGCAGACACTAACCTGCTCCTCATTACCATCGATACGCTGCGCCCCGACCGGCTGAGCTGCTACAGCCAGAAATATGTCCAGACTCCGGCCATTGACGCCCAAGCGGCCAAAGGAGCCCTTTTTGAAAAAGCCTTTGCCTTGACCCCGACGACTCTTCCTTCCCATACCAATATCCTTCTTGGCACGACACCGCTTTACCACGGCGTCAGCGAAAATTCCAAGACCCGGGTCGCAGACGCTTTTTTGACGCTGGCAGAGCATCTCAAGAGCAGCGGATATGCCACGGGAGCTTTCGTCGGCGCCTTTCCCTTAGATTCCCGCTTCGGGCTGGACCAGGGATTCGATGTGTATGACGATTCCTTCCCGTCGAAATCGGAGGCCGGATTTTTCTTCGCCGAGCGGAAAGCAGAGGACGTCATCGCCCCGGCCCTAGCTTGGCTTTCCAATCAGAAAGGCAAATGGTTCTGCTGGATCCATCTCTGGGATCCTCATGCTCCCTACCGGCCTCCTGAGCCCTTCCTGAGCCGGTATAAGAACGATCCCTATTCGGGAGAAGTCGCTTATGTCGATTCGCAAATCGGCCGGTTGATGTCCGAGCTGCAGAAGAAAGGATGGCTGGACCGGACGTTGGTGGTTGTGACGGCAGACCATGGCGAATCCCTGGGCGAGCATGGCGAACTGACCCACAGCTATTTCGCTTACAACAGCACGCTTCATGTCCCCTTGATCATGGCCGGGCCGGGCATCCGGCATTCGCGGCTGAATGAGCCTGTGAGCCATATCGACATCTTCCCCACCGTATGCGAATTGCTAAATATTAAAGCGCCGCCCTTTCTTCAAGGAGAATCGCTAGCGCCCCAGATCCATGGCAAAAAGGGAACGGCCAGGGCGATCTACTTCGAGTCCCTGGATCCTTACTTAAACAAGGGCTGCGCCCCGCTTCGGGGATTCATGGAGGGCCAGCGGAAATATATCGACTCTCCGATTCCGGAAGTATACGACCTGGCCAAGGATTTCGACGAGTCGGCCAACCTGGCCGTGAGCTTGGATTTATCTCTCTTAAGGAAAAAGCTGCAGGACATGGAAAAGGGCCTTTCTTTGCCTATGAAAAAAGAAGGATCTCAGGTCGCAGACCGCCAGGCGCTGGACAAGCTCCGCAGCTTGGGATATGTCTCCTCGCCGGTCGCTCAGGTCAAAGAAAAATACGGCCCGGAAGACGATCTAAAAAGCTTTCTTCCCTTTCAACAGAAGCTCGAACGGGCGATTCTCCTGGGAGACCAGGGCAAGCCGCAGGAAAGCACCGAATTGATGATCGGGCTCATCCGCGACAGGAAAGATTTCGGCCCGGCTTATGTCTACCTTTCCCAAACCTATCTGGCCCAGGGCCGGATGCCTGCCGCGCTCAGAGTCCTGGATGAGGGAGTTCGCGATAACCCAAAAGATTATACGCTTATTTCGAGCTGCGCCACCCTTCTCGTCAAGGCCGGTCTCTACGACCGGGCCGATGAGGCTCTCCAGAAGGCCCTCTCCATCCTGGATTTCGACCCCGTCGTTTGGGATAACTTGGGGATCATCTCTTGGAGAAAAGGCGATTATCAGAAGGCGCTGGAATATTACCAGAAAGCCATTTCTCTTGATAAAACCTTTGCCCTTGCTTTTTCCAATTTAGGACAGCTTTATTTATCGTTGTATACCGACCGGGGCAACAAGCCTGAGGATCTCGTCCGCGCCATCGACCATTTTCGTAAAGCGGTTGCCCTGGATCCGACATTGAATTTGGCCTTCAGGGCGTTGGGGGTGGCCTATCATACAGCGGGAAAAGCCGACGAGGCCATCGCCGCCTGGGAAAAAGCCATCGAAACGAAACCGAATGACGACTTTTCGGCTTTGAACCTGGGCCAGGCCTATCTGGAAAAAGGAAATAGGGCGGGGGCGCTCAAGTGCTTCCAGAGATACCTCGAGCTCAAAAAAGACAGGCTCTCTACGGAAGAGCGGAACAGAGTCCTGGCCCTCATCGAGAAGTGCAAATAACGATTTTTTGTATAATTCAATGACAAGGAGGTCAAAGACATGAAAAAAGGGGGAATTGTCGTCTTTTTGGCGATCCTCGTTTGGCTGTGCGTCTTCGGGCTCGGGTCTCAGGAACAAAGCCAGCCTGCTAAAAGCCCGCTCATCGAAATCCCAGTGCGCGTCTACAGCGGAAGCCAATTCGTGGAGACCCTGCGCCCGGAGGACTTCGAGCTTTTGGAAGATGGCCGTCCTCAAAAAATCGAAGCCCTGTACCTGCTCCAGAAAGGGGAGGTCGTACGAACCGAGGCTCCGCCGGGAATCCAGCCGCAGACGGCGAGGGTTTTTTACCTGTTTTTCCAGATGACGGAGTTCTTCGCGAAAATCGAAGACGCGATCAACTATCTATTCAAGGATGTTCTTCAGCCCGGAGACAGCGTTACGCTCATCACGCCCCTGAAGCCTTACAACCTTTCCCCGCAGGCTTTGAAAACGAAGCCCCGAGAGAGCCTGGCCAAGGAAATGAACAGCCTTTTGAGGAAGGACATCCAAAAAGGCGCCGGCGAATACAGGTCTCTTCTCAATGAATTGAAAAGGCTTGTCAGGACGATAGCGGGGCCCGGCGTGAACCGCGTTCAGGATCCCGAGACGGGGGATGTCGACGCTCTCTCCGCCGAAGGAACGGGCTCGCTCGAGTTCCAGCTGACACACTATAAGGAAGCCGTTCAGAAGCTCGAATCCCTCCGTCTCGCCGAGCCAAAAAAATTCGTGAGCTTCGCCGAGCTATTGAAAAAAAGCGAAGGGCAGAAATTCGTCTTTTTCTTCTACCAAAAGGAATTCCGTCCGGAAATCAACGCCAATATCTTGGACAAGCTGATGATGGAAAACCAGGACCGGGAAGACATCCGGTCCAGCCTGTCAGATCTTTTCCAGTTCTATAATCGTGACATCAATTTCGATGTGGACAAGCTCAGCCGGCCCTTTGCCGACTGCGGCGCTAATTTCAACTTCATCTTCATCGATAACGTGGCCAAATATCAGTTCGGCGTGACGATGCGAGAACAATCCGAAGATGTCTTCCGGATTTTCAACCAGATCATCCGGGTGACCGGAGGGGTGATGGATAGTTCTCAGAACCCGGGCGCCGGGTTTAAAAAGACGGCGGATAATGCGGGAACCTATTACCTCCTCTATTATACGCCTACGAATCCCCAAAAAGACGGCTCGTTCAGGACGATTTCTGTCCGAGTCAAGGACAAAGATTACGCCGTCAGCAATCGTCTGGGTTATTTCGCGAGGTGATCGTCCAAATTGCGTGTGTATTGAAAATTCAATAAGGAGAACACGATGAAAGAAGAAAAAAAGACGGGAAAGACAAGAACCGAAGAATTCAAGGTCAGCGGAGGCGAAATCCTCAATAAGTTCAAGGAGCTGATCCACGAAGGAAATATCCGCCGCATTATCCTTAAGGACGAGGGTGGGAAAACATTCCTGGAGATTCCGCTCACGGTCGGCATCATCGGGGCTGCCTTTGCTCCGGTGCTGGCAGCGATCGGCGCCATCGCCGCGCTCGTTTCCAAATTGACGATCGTCGTCGAAAAGGTCGATAACTGATTCAGGCTTGAAATTCGCCCGGGCTATGGTCAGACTGGCCAAATTGGCCAAAATTCTCAACAAGTATCTGGAGACAAACGTCCTGATCCAGGGGCACACCGAGTTCGGCCCCTAGACAGATCTCTTTGCCTGTGCTATAAATTTCTGATTCCAGAGACGATATGGCCAGTCAATTTGGAGGAGAAGGCCCCTTCCAACGGGCGGCGATTTTCCAGATCAAATCCCTATCCTCATTTTTTTATTGGGGGGGATTTCCGAAGCTTGCATTATCTTATTAACAAGGAGGAGAGGATGAAGAAATCTTTTGCTCTGTATTTAGTTTCATGTCTTGCGGCCGTTTTAATTTTTTCGGCGATATCCCCGGCCGCTCAAAAGAATGACAAGCGGCTCGAGACCGAAACGTATTTCGAGATGGAATCCATCGGGAGTCCTCAGATTTCGCCCGACGGCAAAAGCATCATTTTCACGAGGGGCTGGGTCGACAAGCTCAACGACCAACCGCGGAGCAACTTATGGATCGTTGATATCGAGGGAAAAAAGGTCCGGGAGCTGACACGCGGCAACTGGCGCGATACATCTCCGGTCTGGTCCCCCGACGGGAAGAAAATCGCTTTTCTTTCGGAACGGGATGATACGACCCAAATCCATGTCATGTGGTTGGACACGGGCGAGGTGGCCCAGCTCACGCACCTGGAACGGGCTCCGAGCAATCTTGTCTGGTCGCCCGACGGGAAAAAGCTTGCCTTCACGGCTTTTCTGCCTGACGACAAGCCGATCCTGAACGTCAAGCTCCCCAAGCGGCCTGAAGGCGCCAAGTGGGCGGCGCCGGCCGTGCTCGTGGACCGGTTGGCCTGGCGCGCCGACGGAAGAGGGTGGCTTCCTAAAGGCTATACGCATGTTTTCATGATTGATGCCGAGCTGGGAGGCACACCGCGTCAGGTCACATCCGGCGATTTTTCGCATAACGACCCTCAATGGTCGGCCGACGGAAAAACAATCTATCTCAGCGCCATCCGGAAGCCGGATGCCGAATACGAGTTCGGCGATTCCGAAATCTATGCCGCCAACCTCAAAACACTGGAGATCAAAGCCCTGACCGACCGAACAGGACTTCATTTGACAAAGAATATTTTTCAAGCTTACTGAGCTATCTTCAGCACAATAATTCGCGGATTCAGATAGAAATTGCCTCCGAAGCCATAGCAGGGGCTTCACATCCAGGCGCACAACTCGAGCAAGGCCGGGCTTTAGCGGCCGCAAACATCAAACACAATTGGCAGGAATTCTCTGCCCGTTCAGAGACAGAGAGTCTTGCGGACTTGTCTGCTTCAGCGGCGGGGGCCTATACAAAGGAGAAAAGCGCGTCAGGGAATGAAAATGAAAAGACTATCGGCCGTATCGGTTTTAAAGCCGATGCAAAACAAGGGGAAATTTAAATAAAGAGAAAAAAAATGACAAAAACAAAATGGCAAGTCAAGTCAGGGCACCGATACGATTATTGGGCGCTCGATATTTACAAGAATGGCCAAGTGCACAGCACAATGATCGTTGGGCTGAAGAGAAAGCAGGCTAAAACTTTGGAATGGCAGATCAACGAGCTACTTGGTCGTGCCACGACCGAGTCGCCGACTCCTGAGGAGACAAAATGACAAACAAAAAAAATTTCATCGTGAAGAACGAAGGGACGATTTTTTTGATTATCCCTGTTTCAAGACGGGCAAAAAAGTGGGTGGCCGCGAACGTTCAGATTGAATCTTGGCAGTGGCTCGGCGGCGGCTTCGGCGTTGATCACCGGTGTGCTGAAAACCTGCTTGAGGGTATGGAAAACGATCTTGGCGGGATCGAGTATTTATAAGAAAGGAGAAAAAAAATGAATGAAAAAAAGCTTCAGGAATTTGCGGCACTGCTGGAACGGGAGCAGATTGAAGAGCTGAAGAAGAAGAATCTGGCTTGTGAATCTAATATTCGTAATGTCAAGGTCAGAATCATCCCTGGAAAAAAATATACCAAAGTTGATATAGGGCCTTCCGGACGTTACATGGTGACTGAGGCCGGAGAAATTTTCGGAATCAAAGCGTATGGCGTGATTCATCTTGGCCATCAATACGGAACGCTCGATACAATCGCCGATTGGTATTGGGGCGGGTATGTCGGGCGGAAAAATGATAATGCAGACAAAAAAGGATAAGCAGTTTGATTGGATTTTCTATGCGTCTTTGAAGATCGGCGAAATTTGCCAGGAAAACAGATGGCCATTTTTCTTTGAAGTCTCACGAGAAAGGGATTTTGGAAAGCGAGCGAAAGCAAGGAGACAGGAAAGAATATTTAAGAAGAGGTGAGTGAAGATGGCCATGGCGGCGTAAGAAATAAGAAATGAGAATGGCTGGATCCTGTGACAGCCAAAAGGAGATACGACATGACAGAGACAAAGCAAACGAAGGACAAAAAGGACTTAACGCCCGATGAGCTAATTAAAGCCATCGTGGCGGCCGCGAAAACAACCTCTCAGGTTAAAAGAACCATTGGGGACAGTTTCAAACGGCGTTATGAAAATAAGGAGAAACGACATGAAGACGAACAAGGTTTTAAACCGTCAGATGTTCGAGCTGACTCGTGAACTTGAATTCTTTACGGAGAAAGAGCTTACGATGCAGATCGGCCATCCGAAAAATTATTGGCGCGTTTCGCTGTTAAAGGAGCTTATCGACAATGCCCTTGACGCTTGCGAAGTCAGCGATATCCAGCCGGAGATAACGGTTGAAGATGCGAAGGGCTATTTCTCAGTCGATGATAATGGACCCGGTCTGAAGGCCGAGACTATCCAGAAGTCATTGAACTTCCTCACGCGCACATCGGATAAGCAGTTTTACGTCAGTCCAACTCGTGGCCAAATGGGCAATGCCCTGAAGACGGTTTGGGCCGCGCCGTTTGTGGCTTTGGGTGAGGGCGAGATTATCATCGAGAGTCAGGGGGAGCGGCACGTCATCAAAGTCTCTCTGGACAGGATCGCCCAGAAGCCCGTGATAGAGCGTAGCACTACCAAAAGCCCTGTAAAAAAGGGCACAAAGGTCACTATTCAGTGGCCGGATTCACCTAGGTTAGAAGATGAAGAAAACGCAGATTCTTACAAAGCCCCCCTGGAAACAGGGGAGCTTGTAACCTGGTATTCGGCTTTCAACCCTCATGCAATCTTCCATTTTAAGGGCAAGACTTATAAGGGCACAGTGGCCGGCTGGGGCAAGTGGAGGACGGATTATCCGACTTCAGCCCACTGGTATAACGAGTTCCAACTTCGTGATCTTATCGCCGGATACCTTGCGCTGGAACGTGATGGGGCTAAACCAAAAACGGTGAGGGAGTTTGTTACAGAATTTAGGGGGCTTGCTGGGACGGCGAAGGGCAAGATCATTATTAAGGACTTCTCAGGTGTTTATCTTCATGACTTGATGAAGGACAACGATATCAATATGGACGTTGTGAAGAAGTTGTTAACGGCGATGAAGGCGAATTCTAAGCCGGTGAAGTCTTACGCCATGGGTTTGGTTGGTGAAAAACATCTCAGGGCATGGGCCGACGCTAATATCAAAATAGCCTCCAAGTCTTTCAAGTATATCAAACGCCAGGGAGTTGATGCAGACGGCGGTGGAGCGTTGCCGTATTCAATTGAGGTTGTCTTTGCATTAAAGGAAGACAAGAAGGCGAAGAGGTCTATCATCACAGGCTTGAATTGGTCGCCGACGTTGGGGGTCCCGGCTGAAGAAATTTCAGATGTTATCGGGGAAGTGCGGATTGCTGATCATCAACCTGTAGTCCTTATTATCCATCTTACAAAGCCAAGATTCGGATTCGTGGATCGTGGAAAGACAAGGATGGAACTATGAGTAATCTTAAGTCTGATCTTCTCTCAGCGGTGAAGTCGGCAACAAAAGTCTGGAAGGCTGAAATGCGCAAGGCCGATAAGAACGATCGGTTGCCATCGTATGGACGTTTTTATTCTGATCGAGTGTGCGTTAATGAGATTGCTTATGAGCACATGGAAGAGGCTTACAATAAAGCGAGTTCGAATGGAAAATATTGGGCAAATGCCAGACAGATTTTTTATGCCATTCGTCCGTCGGTTTTGGCCGAAGCGACTAAGGATGAATTTGACAGCAAGTATTTCATGGTATTGCTCAAAAATTATTTAGAGGAACGTGAACCGAATTGGAGAGTTGTGTGGGATGCAAGGGGCCATTTTACAGAACCTCATACCGGTAAAAGTATCGGTTGCGGTGGGATTGATGTAATGGAATATATGAAAGGGTGGAGAAGTGGTATTGAAATTGAAAGTATAGATGTTTTAGATCAGGTGGTTGGCACTAAAGGCCCTGCCAATAGATATGGTGCAGTTTTGTTTATCGAAAAAGAAGGTTTCGATCAGATTTTGGAAGAGGCGAAGTTTGCTGAAAGATACGATATGGCCATCATATCCACAAAGGGCAACCCGGTTAAAGCGGCTTGTGATTTATTAAATAAATTGCAGGAGACGGTGCAAATATTTATTCTTCATGACTTTGACAAGAGCGGTTTCATCATTCGCAAGACACTATCCGAAGGTTGCAGGATGGCCGAGGGCTGTGAATTCATCGACTTGGGATTGAGGCTTGAAGACGTTAAAAACTTAGGCTTGGAGAGTGAAGAGGTCAGTGATAGGTCTTCTGCTTGGAAGGCAAAAAGTAAGCTTGCAGAATGCGGGGCGACGGAAGAAGAGATCAACTTTCTTATCGAAGGAAGGGGTACTTATAGCGGCTGGTCAGGAAAACGCGTCGAGCTTAACGCGATGACGACTGAAGAGTTTCTTGAGTTTATTGAGAAAAAGTTAAAAAAGCACGAAGTCGAGAAAATAATACCAAGCGAAGAGGACTTGGGGATTGCATATCGCCGCGCAATTCTGGGGCAGAAGGTGGAGAAGTTTATTGAGAACAAGAGCCGGTCACTTGAGGAATGTGAAGTGCCATTGAACTTGGAGAGTCAGGTTAAAAAATATCTAAAGAAGAATCCCGAGTGGCCATGGGACAAGGCTATTTGGCGAATTGTCTCAGAGAATGAAGACGGCGGGGGCGATGACGACGATGACGATGATGATGATAATGGTGAGGATGTTGAAGAGACAGACGAGAAGGAAAAGCCGGTGAAAGGTATTTCAAAGAAGCTGGCTTCCCGTGCCAGGAAACTGGCGGTGAATAAAGGGGTGATTGATAAGGTCGTTAAGGACTGTTTTAAAAAGGGAGAAATACCGACAGCGGAAAAGGTTCTCAAGGCTATTGAGAAAGACGAAGGGGGAGCTGGTATTCTTACTGATCACCTTGGTAGAAAGTTACTTTTTAGGGGTAAGGCACAGAACGAAGGGGACGGCGAAGAAATGAAAGCCATTAAAAAAGCTGAGAAGGATTATTTCGGGAATGTGGAACCACCGGTGGATGCTTTGGATGATAGTTATGTTCCTGATAAACAGATTAAGGAAAAAGCTAAGGCTCTTTTGTCTGATGACCTCCTCAAGGGGCTTCCCGATGATGTTCGTCGTCAGTTTGAAAAACAGGCTGAGGCTGATTGGAAGAAAGAGTTTCGAAAGACAACAGGCATTGTGGACGATAAGCAGTTTGAAGAGTTGTGGGCAAAGACTCAAGATACTGCTAAGAAAACAAAAAAGGGGAAACCATGATGAAAAAAACTATTGTTCTTGAAATAACCGTTGAGGTTAAAAAAATCACGGCACTGTAAGGATGAAAAAGAGACGCTAGAAATATATTTAGAAGGTTTTCTCATGAAGTTTTTGAACGGCATGCATGGCGAGATATTGGTTAATGCTGTGAAAATTTCTGAAAAATGGGAGAAGTGAAATGTCAGAACAAACCAAAAGGATATTAGAAATTTTTGAGGAGATTAAGTGGCAAGTCGAGGCAGACTTTCAACAAAAAGCAAAACGCGCAAGCGTTGAGCCTATCTTGGACGCAGACCACGCGGCAATAAAAAAGGCGTATGACCAGGACAAGGATAAACATTCAGGCGATTATGCAAAGGACATTGATAAAAACAAACTGACCTATGAGGCTAGTGTGGCGGTTTTAGAAAAGTACTTAAAAGAAATAGTCCATGGTGCTGTTCAAAAATTAAAATTAAATGTTAGTGATGAGGATGTTGAGACTTTGTATCAGTTTTTCAAAAAAAACAAAGCCGAAAGGCTGCAAAAAGATTACCAAGAATTAAAAAATAAAGGAGAGTGAGAATGGTTAAGAAAAAAGATGATGTTCTTGCCCAGTTGTTAGAAAGTTCGGGCGTCCCATTGAAGAAAATCTCGGCAACGAAAAATTTTCTGTGTGATGCATTCAGGAAAATAATGGAGCATGTTCGGGAAGAAGACAAAAAGCAAGACCATTGAATTTGGCGCGTCCAAAAAAGGATGATGCCAATTAGGTGATTTTGGAGATTTTGGAAAATGTTATTGAAAGTAAGGGTCAAAAATGCGATTGAAAAATATCGTGAAGATGGGAATTGGGAAGAACTAAAACCCGTCTTAGAAATCTTAATAGATTTTAAACTTGGTCAGAAGGGCTTTTCAGGACAATACGGCGAGCCAGAGTTGGCCAGAGAGAATGCGCTTTATGAATTGGCTTTGTTCTTTGGCAATCCCGAGTGGCGTGAATGCAAGAATATTTGGGGCGAGGTGATCAAAATCATAAACGGCGTAGCAAAGGCCAAAAATCCTGTTATGGCTGTCTTCGATGAACGTTATATGGCACCATCGGCTGAAGATGTTTTTATAGAAAAAGAAGAACGGGGACCGGCCCCAGACGAGCTGACTCGTGAAGAAGCCGATGACATCGCTCAGGCATTTCGCATCCTTAAACCGGCGGCGTTGGCACGTGAGGGCGGCCCGTGGGATTATATGCGGCTGAAGTCAGTCAAGCATTTTCTTTGGCAACTGCTGGGCATTTTTGGCAAGGCCCGGAAGGTCAACCCTCAAAATATCGATGATGTGCAGGATGAATTCGCCGCGTTTTGCGATTTAATTGGCAAGAGAGAGAAAAGAGGAATCGTTTTTCCGAGTGTCAAAGCATACCAGGACGCAACAGCTCGTTATATTATCAGAAACCACATGAGCTTGACGGCCCCTCAGTTGGCCGAAATGATTAAAGGCAAATGCGGCTATGAATACCAATCGCGCCAAATTAGGGACTTTAAAGAACAGGAGTTGAAGAGGGAAGAGCCAAGCGTAGAAGATGATTTTGAGGGATTGCAGGAGATATCTAAAAACTATACTTTGCTTGTCAAACGTCGGCGCGGAAAATAGTTTTTCCAGGGGAAATACATCTTTTTTAAAAATAGGTATATTTTTCCTCTATATATGGAAGGACATTTATAGAGGAATCAGGATGTTTGAAGAACAAAAGGTTATTGAGGAAGTCAGAAGGCGGCGAAATGATAATGCTATTTCTGAAGAATCTGAGAAGAATGAGCTGGAAATAAAACTGCCGGATGAAAGAGAGAAAATATTCTATGGAAAAATCCCACAAGATTTATTGAGAAACCCAAAAATCGAGTCAGGGCCGAAAGCACTTTGGGCTCTCGTCCATTCATATGCCAAGGAAAAAGACTTAAACGGAATCCCGACGATATTCACAAGTCAGGAAAAAATGGGAAAGGACTTGGGCGTGACAGATCGAACAATCCGGCGGTGGTTTGAAGTGCTGAAGGAAACAGGTTGGGCAAAAATTAAACGTCGCGGCCAAGGAAAATCCAACGTAGTATTGCTTTATTCTAAAAAACGATAAAAAAATGGATAAAAAAAGGTGCAGTTATCAGGCTAGACCGGACACGGGTGTCCGCTCTAGACCGGACACGGGTGTCCTACTAAATAGACATATTGAAAAGACAAAGAAAATTATTGAAGTAATAAATGTATTAGGGATACTCTTGTATCCCTCTTTGCCATTCGCTCGCAAGGCCTCGCTTCTGGCAAAGGACTTCGCCCTCCGAAGCCAACCTGGGCGAAGTCCTTTTTTATTTTTAAAATCTGGGACAAAGCTTGGATTAACGAAAAAACGGGCGAATGTTTTGGCGAAATTTCAGTGTTACCGACGAGCGCCGGGAAAGACTTAATGGTAATTTTGAGGAAGGGCAAAATAGGTATGTCGTCCAGAGGCCGGGGCCGATGATCAAACTTTCTCCGGAAGAAAAGCGCTATCTTAGCCCTGCCCTCGCCGCGAAAATTAGGTCTGAGAAGTTCAAAAAGTAAATGCGTTGCGTTTTTGTGAAACTTGACGGGGTCCAGTGTCGCGCTTCGGCAATTCGCGGGCAAACGAAATGCCTCTTCCACATCGAGTATGATGCACGAAAAGAGGCCCTAGAACGTCCACTTAGCTTGGATGAAAAAATTAGCATCCTCAGCCGGGAAATTCGTTCAGCACAAAAAATAAAAAATCGAGCCCAGAGAAGTTATGAGATTAGATGCCTTATGGTGCTATTAAATCAACTTCAGTCCGGGGGAAACTCTCAGGGCGAGAATGCTCAAGAGAGTGGGTTTGATAGGCGGTTAGAGCAATGGAAAAAGTCGAAGGTCCAAACATAATTGAAGCGTGCCAGGACGACGGCTGGCTCGGCACGGCATTCAAAAATAAAAAAACGTGGACGCCGTGGTTTATTTATATGAAGAGTATTTTTGGTTTGCCGTTGAGTGAAGAAGAGCTACCATTTTTTCAGCGGTGCACAGGGCGACAAAAACCGCTGACAAAGCCAGTCCGGGAAGCGTGGGCAGTATGCGGAAGGCAAAGTGGAAAGTCATATACCAGCGCGCTCATAGCATGTTTTTTGGCGGCGTTTGGTGACTTTCAAAAATATCTTCCACTTGGCGGACAGGGCCGAGTCATGGTCATCGCTGTCGATCGGCGCCAAGCTGAAGTGATCTTTGGATACATCGCCGGAATTTTGAGTCTGCCAGCGTTTAGAGATTTGATTATAAAAATATTGGCCAGCGAAATTCATTTGAAAAATAAAATTGTGGTCGAGGTGAAAACCTGCGACTTCAGGTCAATTCGCGGCCCCCAAGCGTGTGTGGCGATATGTGACGAAATCGCGTATTGGCGATGCGAGGGCCGAAATCCGGCGAATGAAATTCTGCGAGCGCTTCGCCCGTCACTTAGGGCAATTCCAGAAAGTCTGTTAATCGCCATCAGCACTCCGTACAGCAGGAGCGGCCCGCTTTGGGAAATGTTTCACAACCGATGGGGCCATGATGATGATAACAAAACTCTGGTGTGGAAAAGCGATGCAAAAAGCATGAATGAAACGCTTGATCAAGAAATGATCGATGGAGAATTGCGTGACGATCCGGAAGGCGGCGCGGCCGAGTGGCTTGCTGAATTTCGCCAGGATATAAGTCAGTTTTTGGATCCTCGTATAATCGAAAATTCAGTTATTCCAAACAGAGTTGAGCTTCCGAAAATTGATGGCGTCTATTATAAAGCGTTTGCGGATCCATCGGCTGGCGGCGCTGATTCATTTTGTTTGGCCATCGGTCACGCTGAAAAGTCCGGCCGCATTGTCGTCGATGTGTTACGTGAATCCCTGAATCCAAATCCACAAGCGACTATACAAGAATTTTCGCAGGTATTAAAAAACTATAGAATTTATGAAGTGCAGGGTGACCGATACGCGCCCGGTTTTGTTTCTCAGGGTTTCAGAGATTGTGGGCTTCAATATCGGCCGGTTGAAAAATCAAAGTCCGAATTATATTTAGAATTTGCGGGTCTGCTGAATCAAAATCGCGTGGAACTATTGGATAATAAAAAATCGCTGATTCAGTTGCGCTCTCTTGAACGAAAAACCAGAAGCGGCGGGCGCGATAGTATCGACAATTTTTACAGCGGTGGGCACGATGATTTATCAAATGTCATCGCGGGCTGCGCTTTCCTCTGCGCCGGGCAAGGGTGTCTAAGTCCGGAGGATCGTTTGAAGGGAATTGTCACGTCGTCGGCGTCCTGGAGAGGGCAGTTTTCGGATCCCTTCCGGAATGCCGAAATAACGAGGGAAAGTTTGGAAAAAGAAATGCGTGATTGGCTTGGCGGCAAAGATGGCAAAGGCGTCGGGGTTCCGGATCGAAAAAAGCCCGATCCGTTCAAAGACGGAAATGAAAATTATTAGGAGTGATTTTTAGATATGCGTATTTTTGTAACGAATGTAAATTGGGATTCAACCTAAGAGGAGATAAAAGCATTTTTTTCAGCTTATGGCCAGGTTGATTCTGTCCGGCTTGTTTATCATGCGGATGAAAAGGCTTGAGGCGAAGAAAAAGACAGAGAAGGAATTGGGCAGTGAAAAAGCGTCTAAAAGGGGAAGAGCCTAAGAAGTTGATGGTTCGCATCGGCCAGAGAGTGAGGTTCTTGATAGAGAATACCAGCTTTAGGGGGACAGTGGTGAAAAATGGAAGGGTGAGGAGATTGGATAAAAAGAATGGGCTGGTGCTTATTGAGTATAATGGGGAGTGGTATCTTATCGGCCAGAATCTTCTTATTCAGGTGGCCAATAAAAGAATAGGTTCAGCCGGATAGGAATCCCGCACGTTAATAATAAGGTGAGGGGCAAAGAGCTTCTTCAAAATGTCTTTGGAAGCGGCAATCAAAGCAACGGACAAAGTGACATCATACCAGGCTCAGGAAGGGCATGAAAACAGACTTTCCTCAAGAGCGGCTTACCTGCAGAGGTGGCCCAGTCAGGGCAAAAGGCACACGCACGAAAAGCCCGTCAGCACCTGTCAGTGTTCATCGAGGGCTCGATCGTCCGGCCATGGCTATCTCGAGCGCGGCCAGGGCGGCCATGGCGAAAAATCCGGATTATTTTTTCAGGGTGGAATCCTCTTTCAGGTGCAGATCACGGGCCCGGCCATGAGGGCTTCGATGGCAGGGATGGCAGCCATGGCGAAGTTGACATAAATGGTTTACTATCTCGTCATTATGCGACGCACTTTCAGAGGATATCTTTAGGGCAATCAATAACTTAGTTTTTGGCTGAAAAGTGCGCGGCTGTAACTTGTTTAAAAGTTGGGGGATAGTTTTGGCACTTTATCAGGGGAAACTCCACCGGCGTTGGTGCAGTTTTTGGCCATGGCTGAGGGCAGGATCCGGCGTTGCCATGAGCGCCTTTTGCAGGTGTTAAGCGTTACGTTAAGCCAGGAACGTCCGGCGAAAGTGGCTGGAAGGGCGTTTTGAGTCAGTCTGTCTTGAGAGAAAGCGCAAATTTGAGCATTTTGGTTTGAGAATTCCACGTCCAGGGGCATAAAAAACGATTCTGGGGCGGCCAGGGCGTGTACAGCGGCATTTGGCGACATTCTACAGGCGTTTGTGTATCCGGGTTGACTTGTGGTTGCCTTTCTCAGCCAAAACATAGAAGAGTTCGAGCTGGAATTTGCTGGATTGGCCATTCCTGCCTGTAGAGTTTGAAGTTTTGGGCTTGTTTTCGTCCAGGGCAAGGGCAGGAGCATGGGGGCTTTGTAAGAATATGAGGTTTTTTCTTCTGTTAATCAGGGTGAACTCAGCCATCGGACAATGACTCTTGCCATATTTTTTACAGGGGGCTTCGGTCGGGGCCTATCCGCGATACAAAATAGAAAGCATTTGGCTGAAATCTCATCGAGCCCCGCCATCACTAAGGTAGTGAACGAGTTCACGCTCTTGCTTTTTTCCTCGACTAGGTATATTATTAATGCGACATCAGGAGAGGCTCTTATAAGAGCCCGGCAACCTGGGACGGACACCTAAGGTGCCAACTCGCCAGAGGCGAGGATGCGGCCGCTGAGAGAAGCGGCAACGAACTGTCCGAGCGAATGAACCCGCTCACCTGATGCCAGGTGGAGCGGGTTTTTTTTGCTCATCCTTCCGCAATCCTCCTCGGCTTGCCTCCGACAGTGCCGTCCCGAAGCCTGAAATCAAGCAATTCCTAGCCGAGATAGCTGGGAAGGAGGAGGAACGCATGAAAGAACGTCCAAATCAAAATGGATTCCTGGAGACAGCCTGCCCCATCGGACCTGCCAGCGAGTTCGAGAAGGACTCCCGGTCTTTCTATTTCGCTCCGCTCTTTAGGGAACCGTATCAGGGCCGATATAAACCTGCTGGGGCAAGGTCGCGGAGCTTGCGAGAATTAAAAAGACTTAGCCGTGATAGGCTTGAGTTCTCTGGCAAATGCTATCGCCGTATTTCTGGGCCAGCGGTCGTCTGGCACCGGGCTAAGGACGACGGAAAGTACCTTTCCCATAAGCCAGGAGACATGGTCTCCGTCATACGCCGTCATTTTCACGCGGATTTCGAGTTCCGGAAGAGGCATGTCCACGTTGATTTTCTCAAATTCATCCGGTGGGGTCCCTTGTCCGGCGTCTACGAACTCCTGTTTTTCTCCGATGGTCACTTCATCACTCGGGGAGGACATTGGGGCATGCCGCCGGTCAGCGGGAGTTTCAACTGGCCCCTGGTAGCTCCAATTGAGAAAAGCCTCATCACCCTCGACGGACCCCTGGAAGTGACCGGCATGACGCTAACCATCGCACGTATGAAGTTCTGGATACCTGCCAAATAGGGGGATAGGAAATACTCCAATTTCCTATAAGGAGGGCATAATTTTTCAATGCCCACAAGGGATCAATTTTCCACGCCCGCTGACAGCAGGGAGGCCAAGAAAAAACTCCCCCAACGTTGGGGGAGTTTCTGAATATGCCAAAGTCCTCTCAGGGCAAAGCAGTCTGAGGGACGTCTTAAAAATGCGAAAATTCGAGCCAGGATTGCGCCAGGGCGTCGATCGGGGTTGAATCAGGGGATATGGTATAATAGAAAAATTAAATGTCTAAGGAATTTAATGTCCGGCGAGGCTATTCACCGTGCCGCAGAAAAAGAAAATTCTTATTCGTTTATTCCGAGACGTAGAGGACTGATTGAATAATGATTGCGGGAGCGATTAATGGCTAAGATGGATGATGTTATCGAACTACTTAAATCAGGGAAGCTCGTTCAGGCAAAATCCATTCTTGAGGAAATCATAAAGAACGATCCCACAAATATCGATGCGTTATATAACCTCGGAATGTGTTTTACGGAATTGGGCCACCCGGAAAAAGCTATCCCCTTATTGAAGCGTTGTGTCGAGTTAAAACCTGATTTCGATAATGCCTTCGTCGCTTTAGGTTTTGCTTATGAAAGAACAAATAACAGCGAGAACGCTAAAAAATATTTCCTTGAGGCAATAAAGATAGATCCGAACAATTCTTATGCATTAAGAAACTTGGGCGGTCTCTTTGGGAAATCGTCAGATTTGGAGAAAGCGATCTATTACCTCGAGAAGTCCTATCGAATTAATCCTTCAGATCCGACGACTGTCTACGGTCTTGGCCATATATATAAAACTATGGAAGAACACGAGAAGGCAGACGAATTCTTTAGAAAAGTTTTAATTCTGGATGCACCAGAAAATATAAAGGACTTAGCGAAAGATGGTCTTAGAGAAATAGCGGTCAGTAATTTAAAATCCAAAGGTTTCAGAATCGATGCGGTTTTTTATCTCTTGGCCGCTTTGCAGCTATTTAAACAGAAGCGAGACGAAGAAGTTAGGAATATCTCATTCGAAATTGCACTCATAGGACGCGAAGGCCTTGATATTAATAATCCCCAAAAGAAATATAGAATAAAACTTCTTGAAGGGGAGTATACCGGATTACAGTTGGTGTGTTATATGTATGCCGGGTTTAAAAGAATAGATCACTTATTAGATGTTGGCATTGATTTGTCGAAAGAATATCAATTCGCCATGAAGTTATTTAGTTCTGAGGATGTCCATTGAACCTTGATCTGATCCAATCAACCAAAAACATCATTCAGTATGCAGAAGACGTAAGCAAAAAGAAATTTCAGTTTGTCGAAAAAAAGGAGTTAGCCTACTTCGCTAGGGTAAAACCCGCTAGAAATAATATGGCCTCCCATTTGTTGTTTTACAAAACCGAGCATAATGAGTTGATTAATCATCTTATCGCACATGAATGCGGACATATCATCAGAATGTTTGCTATACCTGCGGAAAATCGGCTAATTCCTAAAACAAACAATGATATTAAAAAAACGGCCCTGACTGAGATTGAAGAAGATATTAACAAATTATCTTCGTCAATGCCTTTTAATCAGTTAACTCAGATCGTAAATATGTGGTATAGCGGCACTGTTACTCAGGTAACCAATCAACCTCCTGATCTAATGATAGAAAAATGGATTCATAATGATTATCAGGATCTGAGAGAGTTGCAACTTCAATCCATAAAAAAACAACATGATGAATCGATAGTCGCTTTAACCAATCGAGTAGCGCGTTTGACACCCCGGAAAATATATGAGGTGTCCAACGTAATGAACTATTGTTTTTTTAAGTATTTGGGATTGTATCTCAATATGAATTACCTTCAACCGTATTGGGACTTCAAATACAAAAGAAAGGGAGAAGAACTGGCGAGAATAACGCTGGATTATAAAGACGATTATCTCGGCGATTTGGAAATGATCAACAAATGGGCGGAGTATATAGGCATCACAAATTGGTTTGCTTGGACAGATTTTGAAAACGTGCCAGCAGATTATCAAAACCAGTTTTGAGGACACTGATGAATAAGTTGGAAGAATTGGTCAAAAAGATTAGAAAGTTCCGCGATGACCGGGATTGGATTCAATTTCATAATCCCAAGAATCTGGCCGAAGCAATTATTGTCGAAGCCGGAGAACTTCTCGAAAAGTTTTTATGGCTTGATCTTGATCAGGCCAAAGGACTAGATGGAAAGAAATTGAATAAGCTTAAAGAAGAAGTCGCCGATATCTTTATTTTCCTTCTCTACTTATGTGATGTTCTTAAAATCGATTTAGTAAAAGAAGCAGACAAGAAGATTTCTATCAATGACGAAAAATACCCAATAGCAAAAGCTAAGGGAACGGCCAAGAAATATACGGAGTTATGAAGCCGTGATTCTCTACTCTGGAACCTCACAGCAATTCATTCAAGATACGATCCAGAACCAAATCGCCGAGAAGCTTAAACAAGCGTTCTTCTATCATCTCCGCTATAATCCTTCGTCGGCAGAAGTAAACTCCTGGCGAAATTCTTTAAAAGCGATCTGCTTAATCTTTCAATATGCTAATCTGACTGATCACGGCGTTATCCTGGAATATCAACTCCCTTTGAGTTCCCTTCGCTTGGATTGTCTGATTTGCGGTAAAAACAATTTTTTAGTTGATAACGCGATCATTATTGAATTAAAGCAATGGAATAAATGCCAGGATGCCGATGGAGAAAACGAAGTTACTACCTGGGTTGGCGGGCAATTAAAAGAAGTCCTCCATCCTTCGGTCCAAGTCGGGAGATATAAATCGTATTTGCAAGACGTTCATACAGCCTTCTATGAGGAAAATCCCATCAGCCTTTTTGCCTGCACTTATCTCCACAATTACAACTACTATTCCTCCGACATAATTTTCTCGAAGAAATTCGAAAAATGTCTAATTGATTATCCTCTATTCACGGCCGATGATGTTGAAAAATTAAAAAGTTATCTTTCAGATAGGCTTCAAAAAGGCGAAGGAATTGATGTATTAAAGCGGATCGAAAAAAGCAAATATCGGCCGAGCCGGAAACTGATGGATCATGTCGGCAACATTATCAAAGGTGTGCCCTCCTATACTCTTTTGGACGAGCAACTTGTCGTTTATGATAAAGTTTTTTCTTTCGCTAAGGAGGGTTTTCACGATAAACAAAAGACCGTGCTGATAATTAAAGGAGGCCCGGGAACCGGAAAATCGGTTATTGCCATAAACTTAATGGCAGATCTTCTTTTGAAGGGATATAACGCACATTACGCGACAGGTTCGCGGGCATTTACTCAAACACTAAGAAAGATAATCGGAACGCGGGGGTCGGTTCAGTTTAAATACTTCAATAGCTATACGGACGTCGAGCCGAATACTCTTGATGTCTTAATTTGTGATGAAGCCCACAGATTGAGAACGTCGAGCAATAGCCGGTTTACGCCAAAAAAAAAGAAAGCTGATGGGGCTCAGATAGATGAACTGATAAAGGCCTCAAAAGTATCGGTCTTTTTTATTGACGATGACCAAATTGTTCGTCCGGGAGAAATCGGTTCGGTCGCATATATTAAAGAAGCGGCTAATAAGAATAAATGCAAGATTTTTGAATATGAATTGGAAATTCAATTCCGCTGTAGCGGATCAGATGCTTTTGTTAATTGGATTAACAATACTTTGGGAATCAAAAGAACAGCTAATGTTCTCTGGGATCTGAAAGAGGAATTTGATTTTAGAATCTTTGATACACCGGAAGCTTTAGAAAGTGCCATTCGAGAAAAAGCCCAAAAAGGATTCACGGCTAGAATGACAGCGGGATTCTGTTGGTCTTGGTCCATGCCAGATGTGAACGGTAATCTCGAAGACGATGTCGTGATTGGGGAATATAAACGACCGTGGAACGCGAAGCCTGAATCTAAAAAGCTGGCAAAGGGAATTCCAGTCTCAAATCTTTGGGCTAATGATCCAAATGGAATAGACCAAATCGGGTGTATCTATACGGCGCAAGGATTCGAGTTTGATTACGTGGGAGTAATTATAGGGAATGATCTTACATATAACTTTGAAACTCGATCCTGGAAAGGAATACCCGAGAACTCCGCTGATACGGTAGTGAAAAGATCAAAAGATCAGTTTTTACAACTAACTAAGAACACATACCGGGTTTTGCTTTCCAGAGGGATGAAAGGTTGTTATGTCTATTTCCTTGACAAGGAAACAGAGAAGTTCTTTAAGACTAGATTGGAATCATAGAGAGGCGCGCGGGAAGAATTGATTATGAGTTATAAGGTCAAAATCCAGTATCAACCAGTCAAAGAAAACGAGGGGAAGGCTAAGTAGGAGGCAGTCGCCCAGGTCATGCTTCAGGCATTGAAGAGGATGAAGGGAGCAAGATGGTTGGAGGGATTGTATAACAGATTATAATTATAGTATATGTAAATAGTATTCATTTACAGATTATTCATAATAAAATATGCACATTTAACTAAGATAAGGGAGGTTGACAAATGGAGGCGCCAACTATTGGAGTGGGTAGGTTATTAAAAGAAGGAGGAATTTTCTTCGTTCCGGATCATCAAAGAGATTATTCTTGGACAGAAGACGAAATAGAACAGTTATTTCAAGACATTGATAGTGCTCGTCAATCTGGACAATCTGAATACTTTATAGGATTGATGGTGTTTATGCCTCGGTCAGAACAAGAATACATAATCTTAGATGGCCAACAGAGACTTGTTACTACTACTATTATTCTTGCGGCTATTAGAAGTTGGCTAAGAGCACGTGATTTTGCTGAAGATGCTCAGCAGATACAAAGTAATTTTATTGCAGTTCGTGAACTCGGCTGTAAAGATTTAAATCCTAGACTCATCCTTAATGAGAACAATAATACTCTATTTAACGATCATGTCATCAAAGAATCGCCCAATGAAGAAATTACGCAGAGATTGGATCAGATGAAGCGATATGATCCCAATAGAAGATTGCTTGAGGCTAATCTTTTTTGTAGAAAAAGAATTGCTGAAATTGGAGGGAGTAGTTCTAATGCTCAAGAGGGAGCAACTAAACTATTTGAATGGGTGAGATATCTTGAAAATGGAGTAAAAATAGTTAGATTAAATGTGCAAAGCGAATCCAATGCTTATACGGTTTTTGAAACCCTAAATGATAGAGGGCTCGATCTGAGTGTTCTTGATCTCGTCAAAAACTATCTTTATGGCAATGCCGGGAAAGGAATCCCACTTCGCGATATCCAAATGCGCTGGTCTCAAATGATGGCAAATTTAATCAATGTCCGTGCTGATGAATTTCTTAAGTCCTGGTGGACATCCCGAAATGGCCGCGTGCAAACTCCTCAATTGTTTTCTCGTTTTAAAAGTCATGTAGATAATGCAGAAGCTGCAATCTCAATTTCTAAGGACATGCTCTCTACTTCAGAACAATATGCTGCTCTTGAGATTGCAGATGACCCGATGTGGGCCGATTACCCACAGTCGACAAAAGAAAGCCTAAGAGCCTTGAAGCTACTTGGAGCCCAACAGGTCCATCCGATTATCCTGTCAGCTTTGGAAAAATTTAATCAACACGAGATTGAACGCTTAATTAAGCTTCTTGAGATAATGATCGTTCGATATCAGCTTATTGGGGGAGGAAGAACCGGTCGTTTAGAGATTAGTTGTGCTCGTTTGGCGCATCTTATATTTGATGGAACCTGCAAAACTTCTACAAAATCTTTCGATCTTCTCAAGGATGTTTTTCCTAATGATTCAGAGTTTAGTGATGCTTTTAAGACGAAGCAAGAACGAAACAACCAAAAGGCTCGGTATTTGCTTTCTCGACTAGAGAGACAGGCCAGACTTAATAAAGGAGACGCGATATCGGCCAGCGAATTAGATCCAAGTGAATCATTAACACTTGAACATGTGTTTCCCAAGTCGCCAGGTCACGAGTGGAGTGGGGCTGTTACGCAAGATCCATCATTTGCTGACGATTGCACATATAGGTTAGGAAATCTATGTTTATTGACAAACATAAATAGGAGTCTGGGAAATAAGAGTTTCGGTGATAAGAAGAAAGTATTTTCAAAATCAAGTTTGATAATGACAAGTGAAATCTGCGAAATTAAACAATGGAATCGAGAAGCGGTTGAAAAGAGGCAGGTTGAAATGGCCAAAATTGCCGCGAACTATTGGAGATTCAACTGACAGAAAACACGCTATTATCAATTCCGTTTATTGATAATACCTAAAAGTCAGAGATTTGAGGCGCGGGAAGCCAGAGGCCCTAGGGCATGGCTTCCCGGTTGATGAAACGACGCTTGACGCGATTGACCGCCTCGATAGAATAGACGAACACGGGGAGGGGAAATTCTCATCGATTCGAGGGGCTTAATAGGCTTTTGACAAACTTAGGGACGCATCCCTGCGCTCTCAACCCGTCCTTGACATCTTTTGAGTCGCGATTCATAATTCCCCACAATGGTTAGAGGGGAAAACCGGCACAATGAAGCACGTCCTGCCATCGCAGGAAAAAACGAAATACCTATCTCTAATTAACCATCATTTAAAGGAGTGCGCCAATGAAACGGTGGACTGTCGGACCAACCGTGATTCTCGCTATGGCCTACTTTTGGCTTACCTCTTTCCTAAATGCGGGCGCGCCGGGCCAGGCGATCCCGGGAAAAAAGATGGCGATATCCCCTGATCAAGAAGCATTTATTGGAATCTGGGAAACGTTCAAGGAGGGGAAGAACGGGAAGGTCCAATTTGATCTAGAAATCAGAGAGAACAGAGACAAGACACTCTATTGTTTAATCAGTATGCCCGCCCAAGGCGCCCTCGGATTAGCCCCCAAAGATTTTTCCGTAACGGGGAAAAAAATTATAGTCACGTTTCCTCTCGTGAATATCCGGATTGAAGGAACACTCCGGGAGAATAAGCTCCAGATGGACGCGTTGTTTATCGCTGGAAACGAAAAAATGCCTGCCCTTTTCGACAAGGTGGAGAGAATGTCGGCCGTCATGCGCGTTCAGACTCCTGTCCCGCCTTACCCCTATTTAGAGAAGGAAGTAGAATTCATCAACGCTTCCGATGGGACGAAACTTGCCGGCACAATCACGTACCCGAAGACCGGAGCCGATTTTCCATGCGCGATACTGATTACGGGCGCGACTCCTCAAGATCGCAATGAAGAAGGTTTCGGAGGGCATCGATTCTTTCAAGTCTTGGCCGACGACCTTACCAAAAAAGGGGTTGCCGTATTGCGCTATGATGACCGGGGAACCGCCAAATCAACAGGGAAATATAATGAGGCCACGATATTTGATTTCGCCAATGATGCCGAAGCGGGATTGGACTTCCTGAAAACCGTTCCTTTCATCGACAAGACAAAAATCGGGTTCATCGGCCATAGTGAAGGAGGATTTGTCGCCCAAATTGTCGCCGGCCGGAGAGCGGATACCGCGTTTATTATTTTAATGGCGGGCCCGATCATGCCAACCGTCGATATAATGAAGTTTCAGATGAAAGGAGCATCGGACCGAGCGGCGGTTCTTGGCGAGAAAATCGAAAATGTCGAGGCCTTATTAGATCAAGCTCTGGATATTGCTCTGAAGGAAGAACGCCTGCCCGTTATCAGAAAAAAAATTGCCGCTCTCTTCAATCGTTCAAACCTTCCCGATGAACTGAAAAAATCATTAACGGATTATTTCAGCACTCCGGAAATGGTTTTCGCGGTCAAAACCAATCCGGCTGATTATCTGGCAAAAGTGAAGTGCCCGATCCTTGCCCTTGGCGGATCCAAAGACATGGCTGTTCCCGCGAAGGAGAATCATGAGGCGTTGAGACAAATAATGGCTAAACTCGGTCGTTCCGACTACGAAATCGTGGAGTTCCCGAATATGAACCATTTTTTTCAGACGACCACGAATGGAATGTTCTATTACGTCCCCCAAATCGAGGAAACCATGTCCCCGGTGGCCATGAAAACCATGGGAGATTGGATTCTGAAAACCACGGGAAAGAAAACAAATCAGAAACAGGGGAAATGAGGTTCCTTTTTCCGCGGCGCGCGGGAATCCAGGGGCCCGGAGGCATGGCTTCCCCGCTACGAAAAGGACGCCCAACGCGGATGATTGTCTAAAAAGGATAGACGGAAGTGAGAAGAGGAAATTCTCATTTTCGGTACGCCATAGACAGCGGTTTAGTGGAGAGATGATGAGAAACCAACTTGCATTTTTGTTATCGATGCTCTTCTGGCAAGGCTGCGCCTTTGGTTTCGTTGGCCAGGAGAAAGCCCAGGTCGTCGAGATCGACGGCGTCCGTCATATCCAGAATCCGGCGATTCCCGCGAAAGGCACAGTTCTCTTGGATATCGAAAAAGTCCTGGAGATCAATCCTTATGATAATCCCGATGTTGCCCTGAAATCTATCTTTTCAGCCCGCCTAGACGATGGGGCTATTATCCTCTACGACATCAACGATTCCAAAGCCTATCTCTTCTCCGCCGAAGGCAAATATGAGCGAGACTTGGTCCGAAACGGCCAGGGACCGGGTGAGTTTTCTCCAAGGTCACTGTTATTAATCCATCCGATGAAAAACCAGATCTGGATAAGCGGCGGGCTTAAGTTGGCGAAATTCGATCGCAACGGCCGATTTCTCGGGGAGTTGAAGACGGGCGACATGGTACTGCAATTCGTCGACGAGAATAGTTATGTCACCGACGCGGAGATGCGAAGTCCAGACTTTACCACACATAAAAAAATCCTGCTTAAGAAAATCGAAGCTCAAAACCGGATCGTCGAAGGCCCCATATTTAAAGAAGGCACGTATATAAAGTGGATTCGGAATCCGAACGGCCCGGGAGGATTCTCTGATATCTGGTGCACTCCAGATATCGAGTACGCAGCCGACCCGAGGATGAGAAGAGTCTACATCGTCGAAAAAGTCGACTACAAGATTGAAGTCAAGGACCTAGAGGGGAAGACACTTTTCGTCATCGAACGGCCGGTCAAACGCTGTAAGGTCAGCCGCAAAGACGTGGAGATCGCAAAATCGTATCTGGCCAAGGATGAGCGTTCGCGATGGATCCTAGACGCTTATCCAAACGAGCTCATGGCTATTCAAGAGATGAAACCGCTGTCGAACGGCTATCTTGCCGTTTACAGGATCACGGGGCTCATGAAATACGAGTTAGATGTCTTCGATTCTGAAGGGCGTTACCAATATATCTTAAAACTCCCGGAAGGCATGAGCCTTCACAGCGAACAATTCTATGATTTCGGTTTTGGAACGATTGAGGGAAGGGGAGACTATCCGGTCTATGTCCAATACAGAGTTAAAAATTTGCCGGATGTGTTTAGAAGGTAAAGAATTAATGAGGGCGCCTGACTTTGCATTTTGTCTACAATTGCAGAATTGTTTCAAAAAATATTCTATCAATATAAGGTCATAGAGAAGCAATCTGAATAGGGAGGCAAAATTGAAAAAAGATAAACGACACGTAACTTATCCGAGGGCTATATTGTTTGGGATTTTTGTATTCGTAGCGGCAATATTGTTAAATCCGCCGCTATCACAGATTATGCTTGCGCATAAGAAATTTTGGCTCTCCTGGAATAATATTGCCTCGATAGTCTTTCTTATCCTGGCAATATGCATTCTATTTTTTCCTTTGGAAAAACTATTAGGTCGAAAGCGCAATCCTGATAAGGAGCTAAATTAGAACCTGTAAAAAAATATTACCCTCGTAAGATTTCGTTTATTCGTTAATGTAAGAAAAGCTGAATGTCGCCGATATTTTTTGTTGGGAAAAACTCTAAGAAATGAATCTCGGCAATCCGAAGCCAGAGGCACTAAGGCATGGCTTCCCTAAGTCGATATGACGCTAGTTAGCGGATGACCGCCTAAGTGATATAGACGATTCGGGGGAAGAAATTCTCAGTTTGACATCCTATCACGCTAGGATTTATCATCCCTAACGATGGGAGGAGGCAAAACGCATAAGTTAATATTTTTTACAACATGTACAAAAAGGTTATCCTCAAAAAGGGCATAGGTTCCAGATTCTAAAGGAATTCCCCCGTTAAAACTTGGCTCAGCTTTTGGCATATTTTATGCTGCATTCATCGGCATAAGGGTTTGGGCTAATGTCCTTTGCAGGTAATTTCTTATTGAACCGATTAGCGTTATAATAATAAAAACAGCAATTATATAGAAATTAGGGGATTTCGGAGCCTAGTTATGACGAAAATTAAAAAATTCGCCGTTCTCCTTTTTATTAGCGGCTTATGCCTTTTCACAGGATCATCATCTCGCTTGAGTTTAGCTTCCCAGGAAGCATTCCAGCTTCAGAAGCCCCTCCAGCATGAGGTTACCTATACAAAACAAATCTAAATTTAGCGAATGGTATGACCTTGATTCATTGTCTATCAAGATTAAAATGAGGTGCTTTTAAATGACGATTCAAAGAAATCTCGCGATTTTTTTGTGCCTATTTTGCTTCATTTCTGGATTTTCGATCTTTTGCTTTGGCCAAGATGAGATCTGCATCCGGACCTATCTTTTTAAAGGATACCATGAGGGATTTCAAGCCGGTCCTAGGCCTGCGACAGCTTCTCCTGATGATCCAGTCAACGTGTTCGTTCGCTTTGGAGCAGACAATCTCGATGAAAATACCATCGCTTTGATTAAAGAAGAAATTTCCTCAGTTTATCGGATTCCATATGTAATTTTGTTGACGTCGGCCAACATGAACTGGGATGGAAAAAGAGAGAACATAAATGAGACTGCGCTCTATAACCTAATGGCCTATCCCATTCAGTTCTTTCCCAAATTTATTACGCAAAATACCCTGAACCTGAGAGTCGTGGCGTTCAAATTCGCTTACGAAAAGATATCCTTTCTTATGGAAGAGGCGCGTATATATCGAGCCGCGCGCTACGGTGGCGAATTTGAATTGTTCGTGGATACGCAGAGAATCGAGGACAGCGTTGGAGGTGAAAAGTGGCTGGACAAGGAACTAAGGCTCGCCCTCGAAACTCCGGCCGTGCTGGTTCTCCCGACGGGCGATCAATCCCTTTTTCTTTGTATCCAAGCGTGCCGGAGAGAAGACAGGAGGATGGCGGCTGGGCTTATCGGAAATCGGCTGCTCTTTTTCTGTATTGGTGGAACCGATCCTGTCTGCAGAAAAAAAATCGGAAGAGGAGATGAATATACAAAGGATAAGAGGCCTAAGGCTTCGCTGAACTATCAGGGCGAGACCTTCCTGTTTTGCTCTCAGGAGTGTTTGGCAAGGTTCAAGGAGAATCCGGAGAAATATCTAAAGGATATAAAAAATCGAAAAAAATTCATGCCAAAAACCGCCCAAGACATGCCGATAATATTTCGTCCCCGGCCCGTGGTTTTAGTCTTGCCGGAATATCCTGAGGCAGGCCGGGAGGACAGATCGGAAGGAGTCGTTAGAACGGAATTGGACGTGGATGAGAACGGGGAGGTAAGAGATGCGCGTGTTTTAAAATCAAATGATCCTCGTCTCGAACGAAACGCTCAAGAAGCGCTCCGCCAGTGGGTATACGAGCCGGCTATAAAGAACGGGAAACCTATGTCAGCGGTCTATTCCGTCGATGTGGACTTTAAAATAATAGAAAAAGAGTCGTCTGTTACCCCAGAACAGCCGGACTATCTTCCGCAGAATCTGGCCGAGATTCTGATGAAGGTCGCGGATTACTGCGTCAAGCTCGATAATGCGGCCCTCAATTTTTTCTGTAAAGAGAAAATCGTTGAAATGCTTTATCCCGGTCGTCAGTTCGGCAAATTTGCCATTCGCGTTGAAGATTGTATGGGATCGCATGGAAAAGAATGCGGTGTTTTCTCGTCATACCACTTTGAGCCCGGCGAGGAAAACACCTATATTTACGATTATCAGTTAATTCGAAAGGACGGTCGGTTCCAAGAGCGGCGGATCCTAATCGAGGAGAACAGTCAAGCGGCGCACGACGTCAATACCTATCCGAAAACAAAAAGGTTTTATATCGACAAAGCGATCTACGGACCGATCGGGCTTCTGAGCCGGGAAGCCCATCCTTTATATAATTATCGCTTGCTGAAACAAGAGACGTTGGGTGGACGGCTGGCCTTTATCATCGATATCAAGCCGAAAAAACCGAAAGCCGGAAATCCTGTTTACGGAAAAGTCTGGGTGGATCAGAAGGACGCGTCTATCTTAAAAATGGATATCGAAGCCGAATCTCTTACGGGTTATGAGAGAGTTACAGCGGATTATGAAAGTCGCGGAGTCAGGCCCGGCATCTCCATCGAACTCGTCTATAGCTTTGAAAAAAACGGTCTTCGCTATCCCAGCCGGATCGTCTTGAAAGAGGCCTATTCTGACCCAAAAGAAGGCCAGATAAAAATGTCGCGATTGGCGGTCAGCTATGCCCAATACAAGTTTTTCACCGTAGAGACAGACCACAAAATCATAAAATGATGTTCGTAGTTTTTCTCTTCATCATGACCAAATATACAGACCAAGCGAAGGGAAGCCAGAGACCGGAAGGCATGGCTTCCCGGTTGCGAGAAGGACGCTTGACGCGATTGACCGCCTCTAGAGGATGGACGATAAAACTAAAGGTTTTTCTCAAAGAAATCAATAAATTCGGAATATCGGAGATTAAGTTATCCCCCGGCTATCTAAGAAGGCAGAAATAGGAAGAAAGGAACCGAGGTAGCCTATGACCATTGAAGAACGCCTTGAGAACATAGAGAGAGAGCTGGGGCAAGTCAAGCACTACAACCGCTGGCTTCTTGTGATGCTCGTCATCGGGGTCACGACGCTTTCCGGTTGGGTTATCCCCAGTCCGCTCCTTGAGGCGCGCCTTCCCTCGAGCGGGTTGCAATCCAGAAAGCCGGTCGACATCGTCAAAAATCCTAGAGTGCCGCTCCATCGGGACCTCCTTCCCATCAGAAAGGAAGCGACGATTCCGGAACCCGATGGTCCCTCCGAATCCCTTCTAGCCGGGATTAGGACAATCGTCGTCGACAAGAAGGGGTGGATTTATATCGCGGACATTAAAGACCAACGGGTCAAGATTTATGACCCAAGCGGCCGATTCATCCGCGGAATTGGGAAAGTTGGTCAGGCGCCCGGCGAATACCAAGAGCTGTCTTCGATTTTTTTGACGAGCGGCAACGAATTGGGCCTCCATGATTTTCAAAGACAACAGGTCCACTATTTCTCGCCCGATGGTCGCTATCTCCGCTCAATTCAGGTCCCGCGGAAGCCGAATACGGGCGGAGGGAGAAGCCTTCAAATAGACGGCCAAGACGAGTTCTTTTCTCTCTCTCAAGTGAGAGACGCGGAGTCCATTCGTTGGTGGCACGAAGCGGCCCGAATGGGAAAAGCTCTGACGATGGATGAAAATTTGGAAAGGATCGAGCAGCCGACGGGAAAAGGCGCGATTTCGAAAAGACTTATCATCTATGGCCGCCCGGCCGGAGGAGTCGTTATCGGACACACGTGGGAATATCTCCTCCGATTCTATGATTCGAAAGGAAGGCTGGAAAAAGAAGTATCCCGGGATTTCGACCCAGTCCCGCTGAGCAAAGAAGAATCGGCTTATTGGTACAAGATGAATAAGTCCCGGCCGACTTATTTTCCTCCCTTCAGCGATTTCGTCGTGGATGACCGAGGATGGCTGATCGTTAAGACGCCTAAAAGGACAGCTGGCCGCAAAGAGCAATTTTTCGACGTCTTCGACGAAAGAGGCCGTTTTCTGGCGCAAATGACACTCCCCACTAGGGATTATCTCGACGACCGCTTTGGCTGGACGCTTATCGAACCTTTTCATGTGAAGAGCGGCAGGGTTTATATCGTCGCGGAAGACGATGACGGCAATCTCGCCGTCTGCCGATACGCAGTGACATGGCCCACGGGGCCGGATAAGACCCTCCGATGAAGCGCGGGGCGGCATAAGGCATCTTGACCGCGGGCCCAGGGGCATGGCTTCCCTAAGTCGATATGACGCTAGTTAGCGGATGATCGCCTCGATAAGGGAAGATAAGATTGAAAAAGGATTGATGATGCGGAGAATGTCAGAGACCATTTTCTTGTTTAAAGCATCAAGCGGCCGTGTTTTAATATCATTCTTGTGGTTATTGTTTTTATTAATGATTTCGAGCTGTGATGGTCCTGCCGACATAAGTTACGAGAACGGGATCGAAGTGGTTTCCAATAAAGCAGAGCCCAATAAAATAAACAAAAAACGTATTAATTTTTCTTTGGAAGAAATAAATGTTATTGATTTAGAAAATCCAGAGTTTCTTGAAAAAGGGATGGGATCAGCGGGGGAGTTTGATGTTGATTCGGATGGGAATATCTATATCATCGGATTTAAAAACAAAGAGTATTATATCAACAAAATAGATAAGATGGGCAATCTGATTTTATCATTTGGACGAAGAGGTGAAGGCCCGGGCGAGATTAATACGCCAATCCGTCCCACAATCTATAATGATCATTTTTTTGTTATTGCCG